>Ga0182739_1001461_pt1 | contig 24787 bp, 15 predicted proteins | sample eDN5th30CBELigBY_FD_128873 | JGI IMG/M metagenome (GOLD analysis project Ga0182739, IMG submission 128873) | Enriched backyard soil microbial communities from Emeryville, California, USA - eDNA 5th pass 30_C BE-Lig BY (version 2) (version 2) | ecosystem: Environmental > Terrestrial > Soil >... | reverse complement strand
CTCGACATCTTGAACGACGTGGTAATTGGTGACAATATAGCCCCGTTCGTCAATGATGATGCCGGTTCCCATCCCATTGATTTTGGTCGCCTTGCTCGTGGAGAAGACCACGTCCATGGACTTCTGCCGCTTTTCGGTATGAATATTCACGGAAGAACGTTCTGCACGTTCCACAATCCGAGTGCGTTCTGTATTGCGTCTTGAGCTGGTACCAATTGACGGCTGGTCAGCAAGGCTCAGGCTGGGGGCGAGCACAAGCAGTATGGCCCAGCACAGTCCGGCAAGGCAGCATTGCTTCGTCATCTGCAGGCCTGTTCCTGTTGTGAACCGAGGCAACTCTGGCGAATTCCGTTCGCCTGTCCGGGAGTGCGGTCCTTGAAGCTCCACAGCCCCAACATCGGATCAGTTCGAGGAATCGCTTGAACTCGCCTGAAACACGGCGCATACCTTGCCTATCTATTCAGTTGAAAGAGTAGGCAACCTATGCACCCTCTCGGGGAACATGACTTCCAAAAATCACCTCCGCAGAGAACTTTCTTTCAAGACCCGTTATACCAGTGGCAGTTTCGAAGAAATTTCTTTTCCAAAGCAACCTTGACACCCATTGTCGAATCCGACCGGAGCACAATTCATGACGCGACGTGAAAAAATTGAAGAACTTTTAAAGACCGATCCAACAGATGTTTTCCTCAATTATTCTTATGCCATGGAGCTGGCCAAGTTGAACGAAATTGACCTCGCCCGGCAGTTTTTTCAGAAAGTCCGCGACCTGGATTCCAATTACGTCTCTGCTTATTTCCAGGAAGGCCAAATGCTGGCCGCCCAGGCAGAACCGGATGCCGCCCGACAAATTTTGCAATCCGGGATCGAGGTCGCACGCAAGATCGGTGACGATCACGCGCGGGGAGAGATGTCGGACTTCCTGCAATCGTTGTCATGACATCTCTCTGGGGCGGACAGATGCAGAAATTCCAGGTTTTCATCATTAGAAGAGAAAGTCCCACCTTGCACTTCCACATTCGTGCCGCATAGTGAATGAAGGTAGGCCATCAGGGCTCAGAAGATGACATGACTCATTCATTCGTTCCTGGTGCTTCGTCCATTCTAAAACTTAGGGTCGGCCTTAACGCAAAGTCCGACAACGGAGGACGTTTCGCGATCACGTACCCTAAATCCAAGCCCTGACAGGACATTAGACCAGTTTGGTCTTTCATGTGCCCGCGTCGAAAGGGTTTCACTTGATGAAAAACTGAATACCGCGAGGCAAGTCTACGGCGAGATTTACAAAAACGCTCTCGCCTGACCGGATCCAGACAAAGAGAAAAAGAGGAGGAAAGACATCAAACGGGGCTCTCCTCCCCTGTTCTCTCTCCTTTTTTCACTGATGTCACTTTGTGAGTCCAGCTTCCAAACCCGGGAAGACATGGAATCCAGCTCATTTCTCCAAATGAGCTGGATTCTGCCACGCGGCATGCGCGGGGAAATATGCAAACTCTTTATCTTTCCAACAGGAGTGAAATCTGATGCAACGGTTCATGCTGTGTACAGTTGCGAGTCTGTTGATATTGACCGTAACCTTTCCCTGTCAGGCTCAATCCACAACGGTGCCAACAACAGTGCCAACCAGAGCGCCAACCAAAGACAAGCCAGCGGCCGAGCCCCCTGCTCCGGGGGAAGCCCCCACAGCAGCCGGTCCATCGACTGTTCCTCGACAAACGAATGCCGTTCCCCCTTCCAAACCGGGCCTCTCTCCAGATGCCCCCGATCAACTGCATCAAGATACGAAGACGGCTTCGCCGGAATCATTGACAGGAATTTACGATGCTGCCAAACAGGTTGTGGAAGCCTTCAATGCTGGAAAAGCCAAAGAGGTCTCGGAACAGTTCCTGCAGGAAGGAGAATGGGTGGATGAACTGGGAACCGTCTATCAAGGACAAGCCGCCATTGAAGGCGTGCTGACAAAGTATTTTGAAAAGTATCCGGGAGCTCAGATCGGCCTGGAAATCGAATCAGTCCAGGTGATCGGTCCAGTGGCCATTGAAGAAGGAATCCGCACCATGGCCGTGGCGGAAGATTCACAGGCTGTGATTCAGTATGTCGCCATTCTCGCCAAAACTGACTCCGGATGGAAATACGCAAGCGTGAAGGATACGGCTCGCGAGATGTTGATGACCGCACATGCGGCTCTGGAGCCCCTCGGCTGGCTTGTCGGAGAATGGGTCAACGAGGGCACCGAGGCCAGAGTCAAAATCAAGTACCAATGGTCGGAAGATGAAAACTTCCTGCTGGGAGACTATGTCGTAGAGGCCAATGGTGAAGTGGTCATGAAAAGCACCCATCGCATTGGCTGGGACCCGCTGCATGGAAAAATCCGTTCCTGGCTGTTTGATTCCGATGGCGGCATCGGCGAAGGACTTTGGACTCCGCTGGGCGAAAGTTGGCACATCCACTCAACAGCAATTCTGCCGGACGGACGGACCGGTTCCGCGATTGTGACCTTGTCCTCGCAGAATGATTTCAGCCGGTTTTCCATGAAGGGGACGGATCGCCTGATTGGTGGAGAGCAGGACGAAGATTTCGAACTGGATGTCGTGCGCCGTCCTCCAACAGCTGGTCGGGCCGAAGCAGCCCCTCAACCAAAACCCTAAGCAACCCGCCAGGGCACTCATTTTCAGAGATGTCAAATCGTTCATGTAACACAAAAAATCAAATTGATCCACAATGTGCTCAGCTTGACATCACCTTGGGAGTTTTGAGGCACAAGAGAGGCAAAGATTGTCGATTTTGCATTGGATTGATGATCGTCTTTTCACTTCGATTGGCCATTTCTGCCATCATTGGAATGGAAAGTGCGACCTTCGATTCTGGACGCGAATTGATCACGCCGGAAACAGTATTTCAGCAGTCGCGATATCGTGCCACGCGGACTTGGACAGAGCAATTCGCTCGAAGATGGGAGGCGATGAAATGTTTTTTTCAACTCGATTATATCGGCACAAGTGGATGCTGGCTGCACTCTCAGCTCTGCTGATGCCCGTGTCAGAATCGTTGGCCAGACCCTCTCCCGGAAGAGGGGGAGGAGGAGGCCGACCCGCTGCATCTGCCGGCGCGCGTCCTGGCGGCGGAGGTGCGCGTCCCAGTGGGGGAGGTGGTCGCCCATCCATGAATATGAATCGCCCATCCGGAAATGCCAGCCGCCCTAGTCTGGGTTCAACCCGCCCAACCCCTCCCTCTCGGCCTTCGTCACCCTCTCCGATTCGAGGAGGGGGCAGGCCTTCCCTGGGCGGTGCCGGGAGCGGTTCAAATGTCACACGACCTCGCCCCGGAAGTGGGAATTTCGAACGAAATCCGAGTTTCAACATCAATGCCCGCCCGAATACGCCCGGTGGCAATTCCAATTCACCAGGAATGAACAGGCGTCCAACTACCAGACCGGATACAGGCAGACCAGACACGGGCAGACCGGGCACAACCAGACCAGACATGGGCAGACCGGGCAGTGATCGACCGAGCCTGGGAGGCCTGAATCGTCCTGGTGGAGGAAACATCACCCGGCCTCAACCCGGACAAAATTCCCCTCGACCTGAGACTGGCCGACCCGGCGGAAATCGCCCTGGAAATAACCGCCCCGGAGACAACATGGGCAACCGGCCAGACACGGGCCGTCCCGGTAATATTGGTCGACCGGACATTGGCAATCGACCGGGAAACTTCCCTGGAAATCGCCCCAATGGAAATCGCCCTGGAGACAACATGGGCAACCGGCCAGACACGGGCCGTCCCGGTAATATTGGTCGACCGGATATTGGCAATCGACCGGGAGACCGACCTGGTAGTCGACCGGGAGACCGCGACCATCGGCCGGGCGGACGTCCCGTGATCGGGGGGCACCGTCCGGGTCAAGGCTCCACCATTATTGGAAATCGTCCAGGCCGCGGCCCCAATGATGGAGGTGATCGTGGTCGTTTCAACGACAGAAATCCGAACTGGCAGAACAACTCTTACCGCGGAAATTATTCCCAGAATCGATGGAATCACGCCGGCTGGGGCTGGAATGGCGGACGGCACGGATACTATCCACATTATCATCACGTCAATCCGCATTACTCCTGGTATAACGGGAGTTGGCGTGGTTATGGCCGAAACAACTGGTATCGTCCGTTTTTCTGGGGAACCCTCACCGGCTGGGGGCTGAGTTCCATGGCAAATAACTGGGGCTATGGGTATGGTGCTTATGGTGGCTATTACAATCCATATTATGCCGGGATCGGACCAGGCTATGCCTCGGTGTATAACTATACTCAACCCCTAGTTGTTTATAATTATGCCCTGCCTGACGAAGGGGTCGACTATACATATCTTGATGCCACTCAGCCTCCTCCGGCAACCGATCCCGGAATCCAGGCTTTCGACCAGGGGTTGGCAGCATTCAAGGCAGGGGATTATCAGCAGTCTCTGAGCCTTTTCGACACCGCCATTCAACAGCAGCCCAAAGATCCCGTCATTCACGAAGTGCGTGCACTGGCACTTTTTGCTGTGGGGGAATATACGCCCGCGGCAGCTGCCCTCAACTCGTTGTTATCAACAACTCCGGGAATGGACTGGACGACGATGAGTTCGCTATATGGTGATGTCAATGACTACACTATTCAGCTGCGGCAACTGGAAGCCTACTGCAACGAACATCCTACGGATGCGGCAGCCTATTTCGTGCTGGCTTATCATTACATGGTCACCGGCGCCCAGAATGAAGCCGCTGCAGTCCTGAAAGTCGTGGTGCAGAATCAACCTAAGGACCTGGTTGCCAAACAGCTGCTGGATACACTTGTTCCACCGGAACCTGCTGTGTCGCCCACGGTCGTCGATCCGTCGGCGGTTCCCGCGCCGGCGACATCCGACGCAGAAACCGACCTGGTGGGAGAATGGCAGGCCATTGCAGGTGAGTCTACGATCCACTTGACCGTGACGCCTGACTCCAATTTCACATGGAGTGTCAAGCAGAAGAACCAGCCCGATATTCAGGTCACGGGCCAGTTGCAGGCAGACAGTGACGGAATCGTCATGTCCAGCAAAGAACAAGGAGAGATGGAAGGAAGCGTGACGTCACAGGGACCGGATCAATGGCAGTTCAAATTATATGGAGCACCCGAAAGTGATCCCGGCTTGAACTTCAAACGAGTGACTCCATAACGTGTGACGGCAAAAATTGCAGGCGAGAACGACTTGTTCGCCGATGAAATCGATTCGTCATTTCATCTGAATTCTGGAACGGAGACGGCAAAGCGATTTGCCGTCTCCGTCTGTTTGATGAAACGCCATTTGGAATGGAACGTGGAATGTCATGAGGCAGGGCCTGGGTCGTGCTGCGGTCTGACCGTTTCCATGTTCCGGTTGATTTCATTTTCCGATTGATTGACCAGCGACCTCTGCGCACTCGTGCCGACCCCTCGGCTCTCAAATGGATGCATTGAAATCGCCATCCGCTCCCAATTGACAACCGTAATTCATTTCACAACAGGGAATTACAGAAATTCGACCACCTCGACAAGAATGATGGCCGAATGAGTTCGGCATTCCGTCCGGGCAGATTGGCATGGGGATTGCTCTTATTCAGTCATCGCTGCCTGTTGAAAAACAAGGCGGTCTCTGACAGATCAGAAGGCTGATCCGAATTTTTAGAGTTCACAAAGCACGAGTTTCAGTCATCAAAATGCGGGCTGCGCGGGTTAGACCAGTTTGGTCGATCATGTGCCCGCGTCGAAAGTGTTTCACTCGATGAAAGGCTGAATGCCGCGCGGCAAGTTCGCGACAAGATTGACAAAAACGCACTCGTGCTTCGTCCATTCTAAAATTTGGTGGGATTGGCCTTAACGCAAAGTCCGACAACGGAGGACGTTTCGCGATCACGTACTCCAAATCCAAGCCCTGACAGGGCACTAGACGGGAGCAACCTGCTCTCTCAGGAGAGGTGTATCATGCCCATTGAACAACTCATCATGTCTGCGATGGCAGTATTAATGCTCACAGCAGCCTTGACGGGAACCACCGCGATGGCAAATCCATTTCGCGGGGCCGATCCTGATCGTGAAAGCCATACATCTGGAACTCAAGTTCCAGCACGGACAGAGAAGGTCGAATGTCTCATCGAGCAGATTGATCTGAAAGAATTAAAACTCACGGGGCGAGTCGAAGATGTTTCAACTGTATTTAAAGTTGTGCCGCAGGTCCGCGTGATGAAAGACCAGAGGCCCGCCAAGTTGGAATCATTGGCTCGGGGAGATTTCGCCACTCTCACGCTGGCATCCGCCGGCAGTCATGTTGTTGTCCGAATTGATGCGATGTCCTCACGATAGAGCGTTCTTGTCAATCTCGTAACGGACTTGCTCGTAACGGGCTTGCCTCACGGCATTCCGTCTTTCATCAAGAAATAAATAAGGTCAAGAGGACAGGATGTCGAAATCTCCTTTCTCGAACTGTGACTGGACATGTTATGTCAGATTATCCCGTGCGTGCTGGTGTCTTCAGCTCTGTGAATGATGCTCTCGATCTGGTGGAAAAACTTCAAGATGCGGGTTTCAGCTGGGACGAGATTAGCGTGATCTGTTCCAATGAAAAAAAGGAAGAACTCTTTCCAGAAGAAGTCCAGAAATCCTCCGAGGGACAGGATGCCAATGATGCATTAAACATTGCGGGAGCAGGCGCCCTGGGGCTGGGAGGAATTGCTGCTGTGACGGCGATGCTGAGTACAGCCGGCATGGCCGTGATGATTATGGGAGCATTTGCAGGGGTCGCGGCTGCAGGCACATTTGCCTCTCTCATGGCGACGCGTGGCTTCGAATCCGAAGCCACGGACTATTATGAACAGGCAGTCGCAGAAGGGAAAATCCTTGTTGCTGTGGAGCCCCGGGGAAGCGAACAAGAGGTGGCCCGGCAGCGCGATCTGGCCGCTCGCCTGATCCAGGAATGCGGAGCCCATGTCCTGCCGTTGGCTCATTGAACAGGTTGCGAAAGGCCAGTTGCCGGATTATCGGTGAGCCTTGCGGACGTCATCGCGAAACGGCTCCCTTTTCCGGAACCTCTGCGGGGGGATTGTGCAAGCCCCGCCATCGGTATTGCATTGGGGCGTTTTAGTCAATCTTGTGGCGGACTTGCCTCGCGGCATTCAGTCTTTCATCAAGTGAAACCTCTTCAACGCGGGCACATGATCGACCAAACTGGTCTGGGGCTGACAGATCTCTGTCGCATTGGCGGTGCAAACGGTGAAAGTGATGCAAATCACAGCAGTCTTCCGTGATTCCTGGGAGGCTGATGAAAACCTGTCATGTTGTTCACCCATTTTTGACGATTCACCAGCAGAGGCCAACGAACTGGTCACATTTGGACAATTCCCTACTGCTTTGTCAATTTTAAAAATTCGGGTAGGGCTTAACGCAAAGTCCGACAATGGAGGGCGTTTCGCGATTACGTACCCTAAATCCAAGCCCTGACAGGGCACGACATCATTCCCGAGAAAGAAGTTGTCCATGGCCGAGGGCAACTTCATTCATCTGGCGAAGATGTTGGCATTTCTGCAGCCGGTCTGCAGCCCCTGACGATAGGACGTCACACGATGGAACCGTCTCCCATTCATTCATCTTCCGCTTCACAAGCTGCCCGAACGGCTGGGTTTCAACTGATTATTGAACGGGGAATCTCTCAATTCCCGATGCGTCCCATTCTCGGCGAGCGTTTTCTCATTGGGGCGGGCAGTAATTGCCAGTTGCAACTTGGCGGTGAGATCCCGCTTTTGCACAGCATCATCATTCCGGAAGGAAATCATCTCTGGATTGATGCGGTCTCCCCCGCCCCGGTGCTCTTTGTGAATGGACACCCCATGCGTGAGAGTGAACTGGATCGCGGCGATGTGATCGCCATTGGCGATTTCGTTTTTTGTGTCGACTCTCGCCGCTCTCCGGTCGTCGAGGTTCCAGAACCTGCTTCCGACCGAATTCGTCCGGGGACACGTCAATACAATGCTGCGGAATTATTGCAACTGCTGGAGCAGGATCTGGCAGAGCTCAATCAATTTGAGTTTGCCCAGCAACAGGGGGTGGCAGCCATGTTGCAGGCCTCCCGCCAGCATCCAGATCTTTCCGCAATCAACTGGCAAAAAGATTCTCGTGCTTCCCTGTTACAGATCTTGAGTCAGATCAATGACCGGTCACGGGCGTTGGATCTACGTGAAGCGGCACTGGCTGAGCATGCGCGACGTCTGGCGGACTCACAGGAAGAATTACGCCGGCAGTTGGAAACACTTTGCGACCAGCCATTGCCTGCCGAAGCCAATGATCTGGATGCAGACCAGCTGCGCAGATCTGCATGAAGCCACAGAAGAAAATAGAAGAAGAAAGTCGATCCAGAGAAGGTCGATCCGGTCCTGTTTCAGACCGCCTTCTTCTGACTGGATTCGCTGGTCTCTTTCTCTTTGCCGCGTCTGGGCCGGGAATTTTTCTCCGCGAGTCCTTCTGCGGAAATATTGTGGACCACCTTCATGGCCAGATCATCCATTTCCATGACCAGTGCATCCACTCGGCCGGAAAGATACATGTAAATCACCAGGCAGGGGATGGCAATGATCAGGCCCGCCGCAGTCGTCACCAGGGCCAGAGCAATTCCCGAGGCCAGTTCCTGGGTGTTTCCCATCGCCCCGGCCTGGGCAATTTTGTCGAAGGATTCCAGCATTCCCCAGACGGTTCCCAGCAGTCCCAGCAGGGGAGAAATGGAAGCCACCCCATTGATCACGCGCAAATGCTTTCGCAACGAACTGACCTGACGTTCGCCACCGTCGATCATGGCCTGTTCCACTTCCACGCTGGATTTCCCCCATTTGCGAACTCCATGTGCAAAGACCATGGCGACGGGGCTGCCGTTTTCTTCGCAAATCTGCAGAGCTTCGTCACGATCCAGTTCTCCTTCGTCCAGCAGCTTCAAAAAACGCAGGACGAACGGGCGGGGCACCACTCGACCACGCCGCAGGACAACAATCCGCTCCACCGTGAACCAGATGGCCAGAAGCGTTGCCAAGGCAAAGGGAATCGCAAAGTAACTTAAAGAGTTTGCCATCTCCAGGATTCGAGTGGCAAAAGCCTGTGCGTTTCCAGACGCTGGCGCAGATTGTTCTTCAATCGGGGCGATTGTCGCACCGGCCGGAAGTGGAGTGACCTCGATTTCCTCACTGGGAGTCGATGAGGAGGGGCCCAGAGAGACTTCCTGCGCACTCGCCGATTGCATGCTTACCGGGACGACCAGGCAGAGCAGGCAAAGGACAGCCGCAAAAACATGTCGGTGACAGGATGTCATGCTTCCTCTTCCGCGGGACTGCTCCCGTTTAATTGAACCGTTTACTTGTTACTTGGGATTTTTTTATTTGGGATTTATTATTGTGACTTTGGGGATTCCAGCTCCTGCAAACGCGTTTGAGCCTTCTGCGCAAACTCGCTGTTGGGGAACTCCGCGATCAACTTCTTGTAAGTATCGGCCGCCTGCGGAAAATGTTTCATCGACACGTCACAGGCGGCGGCCTGAAACAGGGCAGCCGCTTCATATTTAGGAGCATCGTATCCCGCATAGACCTTGTAATACTCCCGCAGGGCGACGGGCAGATTGTTCTCTTTCAGGTAGGATTCAGCAATACGAAATTGTGCTTCAGCGGCCGTTTCCGTTCCACGGCCACTTTCGGAATCAACCACCCGGGAATAAGCGGCACGGGCTTCGGGAAATCGGGCCTGGTTTTCGAAGGCACGCCCACGAATGGCATCCGCCCGATAAAACAACGGAGAATCTGGTGCAAGGGCATGCAAGTCTTCAATCACCTGCTCCATTTTCGCATAGTCCTTCTGCCAGTATTCCGCCTCGGCCAGCAACAACCAGGCTTCTGGCCACCAGACGGGAGCCTGATCCAGATCTTTGGAGAGTTCTTCACGAACTTCCTGAAGTGTTTTCGCAGCTTCCGCGTATGCTCGTGTCTGCAATTCTCCCTCGCCGCGACGATACTTGGCATACACCGACTGCGGAGTTCCCGGAAACTTCGATTCCACCCGTTCCGCAAGTTGGATCACTTCTGTCCACTTCGTCGCTTCGGCCTGCAGATCGAGTAAATGAGTCAGAGAGCGCTGCAGCACGAAATCATCGGATTGAGGACTGTCGACCAGTTGCTGGAAGGCGGCAATGGCATCTGTTTTCTTCCCTCCAAATCGCAGACTTTCTGCCAGAATCAAACGGGCATCATCCGCCAGTGGACTGTCCGGGCATTCCTGAATCAGTTTGGCGTACAGTTCGTCAGAGCGTTCAAAGTGCTTGGCGTTATAGCTGAGATCCGCCCATTCATTGATGAGCAAATCCAGTTCTACCTGTTCGGAGGCATTTTGCGTTTTCAGCTCCCGGTAAGCTGCCTCATAGAGTTTGTCAGACGTATTGAGATCGCCAAGTTCACGAGCCACGCGCGCCCCGCCTTTCAGGCACAAATAGGCATTGTGCCCGATTTCCAGATCAGTGGGCTCCAGCGTTTTCATCCGGTCTGATTGCCTGAATCGATTCCCGGTGCTTTCATAGAGGTTTAGTGCTTCTTTCAATTTGCCGGCCTGTTGCCGGGACAGGGCCTGCATGAACAGGGAATGAGATGTCAGCTTTTCGTCCGATTTCGCAGCGGCAGCCAGTTTGCCAAATGTCTCCGCAGCCAGTTGGTATTGCTTCTGCTCATATTCTGCGTGTCCTAATCCGGAAAGCGCGGGCAAGGCGTAAGGGGTCTCCAGTCCACGCGCCAGGACACGCTGGAAGCAGGCCACGGCGGGACTCCAGGCACGTTGTTCAAAAGCGGCATCCCCCGCAGCCAGTGCGCTCGCGCCAAACTTCTCGTTCTTTTGATCGACTTGGTCAAATTCCGCAAGCATTTTTTCCAGTTGTGTCCAGCTTTGAGTCGCTGTGAGGGCCTGTACCATGCCGGAATATCCCGGCAGTTTGTCCGCGTCTGTTGTGACAAGCGACAGATATTTCTGATAAGTCGCCGTTGCCCCGGCCGCATCCTTCAGTCTGAGTTGAGCGTTTCCACTCAGTAACAGGGCGTCCTGAAATTCGGGTGTGACTTCCGCCGGAGGGGCATCCAGAAGCGGTTTGAGTTCAGCGATAACGTCTGTGTCGCGTCCTTGTCGCTCGGCGATTCTGGCAATTTGAAATCGGGCGAAGTTCCTGGTGGAATCGACGTTTGAAGATTCGACAACATGCTTGAGAAGAGTGGTTGCCTGATTGAAGGCGGCCTGTCCAGCCTCTGAATCGGTTCCCGCCTGATCGCCTTGAGCAATCAATATCCGGCCTGCCAGAAGCTCCTGCACCTGACGTAATCCACTTTCCGGAAAACGGCGAAGAAATTCCTGATGCAGTTCGATCGCCCTGGTGAGTTCGCCGGACTGCAGTGCGGCTTCGCACGCCGAATGCAAGGCGTCGTCAGCCAGGTCACTGGTGGGCCATTTCTGCGCCACGCTTTCAAACAACTCCATTGCTTTTTGATAATGACTCTGGCGAAGCTCCGCATCGCCCCAGTGGAAAGTCAGTTTCTCGGCAAAAGCGGATTGAGGGGATGCAGCAAGAGTTTTTGCAAAGATATCCGCCGCCTGCGGGAATTCCCCCATGGACTTGCGGCTGAGTCCCATCCAGTAATTGGCCGCGTCACGATGTACGGGATCTGCAACCGCTTTCTGAAATTCCGCAATTGCTTCGGGATATTTGCCTAAATAATACAAGGCGTATCCGGCATTCAGACAGGCTGCCGGGACCAGACGATGTTTGGGATACCGGGAGACGATCTGCTGAAAGAGTTGGGCCGATTCGTCAAACTTGCGATCATCAAAACGCCGGGCAGCAAGATTGAAGATCGCATCGGCGGCACGCGAACTGTCCGGACGGGCGATGATCCGTTGCAGAACTTCTTCCGCACGCTCTTTCTGACCGAGCATGTCCAGAGCGGCCGCCAGCCCGATCTCGGCATCATCAATCAGATTGCCTTGCGGATAGCGAGTCACATAGGTCTGAAAAGTCTGACCAGCTTGACTGTACTTTTTAATCCGCAGTTGCGATTCTCCCAGGTAAACCAGTCCCCAGGGAGTCAGGTCGTGATTGGGATAGGTTTGCAGAAACTGCAGGAGTTCCGTTTCGGCTGCCGGATAATCATTCAGGAAATAACTGCATTCGCCGGTCCGATACATCGCCAGTGGACGATCCGCGTGATTCGGGGCAGCCTTCAGAAACAGACGATACTGATCGCGGGCTGCCTGATATTTCTGAAGATGCAATAACGCCTGAGCCCAGTAGATGCGGACAGTTGCTGCCCGTTCGTCCGCCGGATTTCTTTTGAGAAAGTCAGCACACGCATCGGCGGCCAAGTCCCAGCGCTGTTGTTTATAGAATTCCACCGCAACGTTGTAATCAGTGATTGGATCTGCCAGCACCAGGCGCGCAGAGACAATCATCACGATCATCAGACAACAATGTCGCAGCCAATTCTGCCAGCGGCTTCGGACGAGAACACGTTGCATCTTCACTCGTGCAGATCCTTGGTGCTCGAACAGGACAAACAAACTGGAGCATTTTGGGGACAAAGCAATTGAACAGCTGAATTGTACAGTGTTCAGCGATAGAACCAACGAACATTGGTCAAGCTGTCAGGAGTTTCGAGTCAATGCAAACGATGCGGCAAAATAGTAAAATTGCGCAGAATTATCAATTTTGGTGAATTTTTCTGAGGTGGACTCCTTCGGTCCGGATCCTTACGAGAGCGCATTAACGCTGTATTATTCGGGTGCTGCCTCGCGGCATTCCGCTTTTCATCAATCAAAATCTCTTTCCCGCGGGCACAGGCGAGAGCAATTTGCTCGAAACTGGTGTCGTCAGGCTTGTCTGCCACAAAGCTTGTCCCCTGAGAGAGCTTTGCTTGCTGACAATATCGTTTGCAATTACGGAAAGCGTCCTGCGATTCCGGAAAACAACATGTCAAAAGGAGTCGTAGCGGTGGCATTTCTGTATTTCGGTGTCAAGATGTTGAAAGTCACCCAAAAGTGTCTGGGCTGTAAAAATTCTGGACATTTTCGCTCGTCTCAACCTCAAATCTTGTCCTGCTTTCAGACTCGGACTAGAATTCGGAAGCTTCCTGGGGAGTCCGGCATGGGTCGCTCCAGAATGTTTTGCTGCGCTCGTCGCGCTGCAGTCATTCTTGCCACGGAGGAGCAACAGTGCAGGGAACCGGGAAGAAGAAGAGGAGTTGGAAACAATGTATGAACGATTTACAGATCGGGCTCGTAAGGTCATGCAGTTGGCCAATCAGGAGGCCCAGCGTTTTAACCATGAATATATCGGGACCGAGCATATTTTGCTGGGGCTCGTCAAAGAAGGTTCAGGAGTTGCTGCAAACGTCCTGAAGAACCTGGATGTGGACCTGCGCAAGATTCGTCTGGAAGTGGAAAAGATTGTCCAGTCCGGGCCGGATCTGGTAACGATGGGGAAACTTCCTCAGACACCGCGTGCGAAAAAGGTCATCGAATATGCGATGGAAGAAGCGCGGAATCTGAACCATAATTATGTGGGGACAGAGCACTTATTGCTGGGATTGCTGCGCGAACAGGAAGGAGTGGCCGCCCAGGTTCTCATGAATCTGGGGCTGAAACTGGAAGATGTTCGTGAAGAAGTCCTGAACCTGCTGGGACATGGGATCGAAGGTGCCGAACCGACCGAACGTGGTGGGGCACCGGCTGGAAAAGCGGGAAAGAGCAAAACTCCCGCCCTGGACAGCTTCGGACGCGATCTCACAGAATTGGCCCGCCAGGCCAAGCTGGACCCCGTGATCGGTCGTGAAAACGAAATCGAACGGGTCACGCAGATTCTCTGCCGTCGCGGAAAGAATAACCCCGTGCTGCTTGGTGAAGCCGGTGTGGGGAAAACCGCCATTGTCGAAGGTTTCGCACAAATGGTGGTCGAGGGAAGTGTCCCGGAACTGTTGCGGGAAAAACGGATTGTCGTGCTGGACCTGGCCATGATGGTGGCAGGAACCAAATATCGCGGACAGTTCGAAGAGCGGATCAAAGCGGTGATGAACGAAGTCCGCCGCGCCAAGAATGTGATTCTCTTCATTGATGAATTGCATACGTTGGTCGGTGCGGGGGGAGCCGAAGGGGCCATCGATGCGTCGAACGTCCTCAAGCCCGCTCTCAGCCGGGGTGAACTTCAGTGCATTGGCGCCACCACTCTTGATGAATATCGCAAATACATCGAGAAGGATGCCGCTCTGGAACGCCGGTTCCAGATGGTCATGGTCGATCCCCCCAGTAAAGAGCAGGCGGTCGAAATCCTCAAGGGATTGCGGGATCGCTACGAGAGTCATCACAAGGTGCAGTACACCGATGATGCACTCGAAAAATCTGTGGAATTGTCGACCCGGTATATCACGGGGCGCTGTCTGCCGGACAAAGCGATCGACGTCATCGACGAAGCGGGGGCTCGCATTCGTTTGAAATCGATGGTTCGTCCGCCGGATCTGAAGGAACTCGAAGAAGATATCGAGCGGATGAATGCCGCCAAGGATGAAGCGGTCGCCAATCAGGATTTCGAAAAGGCCGCTTCGCTACGTGATCAGGCTGATAAACTGAAGCGTAAAAAGGAAACCATTACCCGCGAATGGCGCCAGAAGTCTCAGGAGACCGATGGAGTTGTGGATGCGGAAGTGATTTCCGAAGTGGTCGCCAAGATGACCGGCGTCCCGTTAACACGACTGTCCAGTGAAGACACCGTGCGATTGCTGGAGATGGAAAAACACCTTCACAAACGGGTGGTCAATCAGGAAGAAGCCATCAAACTGGTTTCCAAAGCGGTGCGGCGCAGTCGCAGCGGCCTGAAAGATCCCAAACGGCCCACAGCCACATTCCTGTTCTCCGGTCCGACCGGGGTGGGGAAGACGTTGCTGGCGAAGTCGCTGGCGGAATTCATCTTTGGTGATGAAGAAGCCTTGATTCAGGTCGACATGAGCGAGTACCAGGAACGGCACAACATCAGCCGTCTGATCGGGGCTCCTCCGGGCTATGTCGGTTTTGAAGAAGGGGGTCAACTGACCGAGAAAATCCGCCGTCGTCCCTATGCGGTCGTGTTGCTGGATGAAATCGAAAAGGCTCATCCGGACATCTACAACATGTTGTTGCAGATCATGGAAGAAGGACATCTGACGGACAGTTTTGGACGCCGGGTGGACTTCAAGAATACGATTCTCATCATGACAACAAACGTGGGAGCGAAAGCGATTTCCAGCCCACCATTCGGGTTTGTGAATAAGGCAGGTGCGGCCGCTCACGACGAAATGAAGAAAAACGTCATGAGTGAAGTCAGCCGGCAGTTCAAACCGGAATTCATCGGTCGTCTGGATGAAGTCGTCGTCTTCCATAAACTGACGGACGAAGACATGAAGACGATTATCGACTACGAACTGAAGAAGGTCCGCGAACGCCTTCGCGAACGCGGCCTGATTCTGGAACTGTCCGATGAAGCCAAACAACTGGTCATCGACAAGAGCCGTTCGGAGCAAAGTGACCGTGACCATACCGATTATGGTGCCCGGCCACTCCGCCGGGCTGTGGAAATTTACGTGGAAGACCCGCTGGCGGAAGAACTTCTCCGCGGCGTCTTCGACGGCAAAAACCACATCACCGTCAACGTGAAAGAAGTGGGCGACACCAAGCAGCTCGACTTCGTGGGAGAGCTCCACGAAGGAGATGAACCGGAACTGGCCGCAGTGGGTGCCGAAGAAGGTTCTGCCGATTCGGAATGAGGCCGCCGCGCGATCACTGGTTGCCGCAATACCAAACCTTGAAAAAGTCTGAGCCCCGGGCAAAAGCTGCCCGGGGTTTTTTAATGCATGTCAGCAATCTACTGCTTCGTCTCTTCTAGACCAGTTTGGTCTATCATGTGCCCGCGTCGAAAGGGCTTCACTTGATGAAAGACTGAATGCCGCGAGGCAAGCCCGCTACAAGATTTACAAAAACGCTCTAAAATTTAGGATCGGCCTTCACGCAAAGTCCGACAACGGAGGACATTTCGCGATCACGGACCCCAAATCCAAGCCCTGACAGGGCACTGTTCGCACTTCCAGCAAACGATCGAGACTCTCCTCTTGGCTCAATTCCACGAAACTCGTTAACCTTGCCGAATTGCCGCTGGAATGATTCTGGAATCAGCAGTCGGCCTGCAGGGACCCTGCTGAACGGACTCTTGCTTTATCAACATGAAAAATTAGGATGAGCCGAACCGTCAGGTCCAACAATGGAGGACGTCTTCGCCACGGTCGATTTCAATTTCAGATGTGGCACGGTCTCCAGTTGCAATCGACAAATCATAATCAACAGTCTCACGGAAGGTCAGGAAACGATGTCGCTGCGTGTTTACAATACGCTTACCCGCGAAAAGCAGGAGTTCCAGTCGATACAGCCGGGACAGGTCTCCATGTATCTCTGCGGCCCCACGGTTTATAAACCTGCCCACATTGGCCACATGGTTGGCCCCGTGATCTTCGACACGATCAAACGCTATTTAACCTACCTGGGCTATCGGGTCACATTTATCGTCAACATCACTGATGTGGATGATAAGTTGATCAACAAGGCTCGCGAAAAAGGGATGGAAGTCAAAGCCCTGGCCCAACAGATGACGGCAGACTATTTCGATAATCTGAAATTGATGGGCGTCGATACAATCGATCATTTTCCTTATGCCACCGACTATATCGGGGCCATGCAGGAAATGATTCAAAGGCTGATTGAAAAAGGGACCGCCTATGAACTGAATGGTGACGTTTATTTTGCGGTGACACAAGATCCGGATTATGGCAAGCTCAGCGGCCGAAGTGTCGAGCAGATGCTGGCGGGAACCCGTGTCGAAGCCAATGATCGTAAGCAGAATCCGGCAGATTTCGCACTTTGGAAAAAGTCCAAGTCCGATGAACCTGCCTGGGACAGCCCCTGGGGCTCCGGCCGACCGGGCTGGCATATCGAATGCTCCGCCATGAGCAGTAAACTGCTGGGAGATTCCATCGATATCCACGGCGGGGGACTGGATTTGATGTTTCCTCATCACGAAAACGAACTGGCCCAGTCCGAATCTGCCTCGGGGAAAATGTTCGTCAAATACTGGATGCACAATGGATTGATGCAGTCCGGAAAAAACACGGGGAAGGTTGGCGGGGCACACAGCAAAGAAGGGGACCTGCACGTCCACGCCGACGAAGCCCAGATTGCCGGGAAGCTGGCGGGTTCCGCTGGAGCAGAGTCCGTAAAGACTGCTGTCTTTGCACATCAACCTCCGGAAGTGGTCCGATTCTTCCTGCTCTCGACACATTATCGTAGCCCGATCGACTTCTCCCTGGAGAATATCACGAACACCGGCAAGGCCATGGACGGCTTTTACCGCCTGTTTGAAACCTCCCAGCGGATTCTCGGCACCAGTTTCTACGATCTGCAAACTCCGGCAACACGCCAGGAAACCACCAGTCTCGATGTCCTTCCGACAGATGTTCGTACCGCCGTTGCCGATTTACGGGATCGCTTCTGGGAAGCCATGGATGATGATTTCAACACGGGTGGTGCCATCGGCATCCTGTTCGAACTGCGCCGTGCCATCAATGGTTTCATCAGTCAAAACAAGTTGGAAGAAGTCGCAACTTCCGAACAGAAATCGCACCTGACAACACTTCTCTCTTTGCTGAAAGAACTTTCGAGCATTGTCGGCGTGTTCCGCACCCCTCAAAGAAAGGACAGCAGTGCCGACGACACTTTTGTGAACGGCTTAATGGACCTGATTCTGGCCATTCGCAAAGATGCCCGAGCCACCAAGAACTGGACCGTCGCGGATCAGATTCGAGACAAACTTGCCGAATTAAAAGTGATGGTGGAAGATGGAAAAGAAGGGGTCCGCTGGACACGCTCATAAATGACTTGCTCTCCCCCCGAACCCGCACAGCGTGCGTCTTTGCGAATGACTCAGTCTGCCCCCCCTCCCCCCGGAGAAAGAGGGTCAACAAATGGGCAGGATCTCTGAGGGGATGACCTCCCCTCGGCCCGAGCTGTTTCGAAACTCAACGAGCGAACATGTATCGACAAATTCTGGTCATCACTTGGATGTTCATCAGCGTGTGCGGCCAGGGGGCGATGGCTCAGAACGGATTGCCACCTGGTTCAAAACCTCTTTCTAAGATACTGCAATCGTTGGAGCAGAAAAAAATTCAGCCTGCGAAAGTGACTCTGAACGATCGCGAATGGGTCATGGATGCCATTACCGGCGAGGAATCTGTGCGTTTGCGTGTTGACCCTCGAACAGGTCGCATTCTCCACCAGGAAACGATCCCCGATCTGGATCCAGTAGAAGGTGCATTGCCAATTTCGCGCATTCTGCACAAGTTGGAAGAGGCTCACCCCGGACCGGTCTGCGGTGTTCGTTACCAGAAAAAACGCTGGCTGGTGGAGACTCGTCGCGGCGGAGTGACGACGGAAATTCAGGTCTCCGCAAATACTGGAAATCTATTACGAGGCCGCGACAAGGATTAGAGCAAGTTGCTCTAGTGCTTTGTCAATTTTAAAAATTCGGGTCGGTCTTAACGCAAAGTCCGACAACGGAGGACGTTTCGCGATCACGTACCCTAAATCCAAGCCCTGACAGGGCACTAGACCAGTTTGGTCGATCATGTACCCGCGGCGGACACAGACCAGGGCAACTTGTTCTGGCCCAGTCATCGTACGGGGCCGTCGATCCTGCAACATATGACCGACGACCCCGGAATTCCGCCAAGATTTCCACTCTGCTTTGAAGATCCAGTTATGACTTCGAAGCAAATCGCTTGGATTTGGAGCGTTCCTTGAATCTGCGGGCACCTGGGCGGTCCTGTGGGATTTGATCCCGGCCCACGCGGGAGATATTGAGTTGTTGACCGGAAACCCAGACTTTTTTCAAGGCGAAAAAGATGTCGTCGGGCATGCCTGCAGCCAGATCCACCGTACTGAAGTCATCATAAATCTGAATCCGGCCGATATAAGTGGTATCAATGCCGGTCTCATTGGCAATCGCACCCACGATGTTGCCGGGCTTCACCTGATGAGCATGTCCCACTTCGATCCGAAAAGTTTCCATTTCCAGATCGGAACGGCTGCTGCTGGCGGATCGTTCCCGGCGGGGCCGTTCAGAACGGAATTCGCCATCGAAAGAGCGTTCGCGCCTTGGATTTCCATCACGGCGTGAATCGCGATGGGAATCTCGCCGATCGTGGAAACTGGCAGACTTCAGGTCTTCAGTCAGGAACAGTGGAGTGTCACCCGTTGACATCAGGGCCAGGGCGGCTGCAATCTGCTCCACCGGCGTCTCTGGATTCTGAGTGCGATACTGTTCAATCAGCGATGCGAATGTTCCCAGTTCCGGATGCACGAGTGCGTTCGTAATTTTCTCATGAAATTGTACGGTCCGGCGGCGATTGATCTCCCGCTTGGAAGGAATCTGCATCGGCTGAATACGTTGACGGGTCTGTTGTTCAATTCTTCGCAACTTGAACTGTTCACGTGATTGAATCAGCAGGATGGCATTGCCGGTCCGTCCCGCCCGGCCCGTGCGTCCGATGCGATGAACATAACTTTCAGAATCGAACGGCAAGTCATAATTGATGACATGGCTGATTCGCTGGACGTCCAGCCCACGGGCTGCCACGTCCGTGGCAATGATCACGTCCAGCTTGCCGTTTTTCAGATTTTCGATAATTCGCTCTCGCTGTTTCTGCGGCACATCCCCACTCAAGGCGCCCGTCCGATGCCCCTGTTGGGCGAGGAATTCCGCAAGCGGTTCTGTCGTGCTCTTCATCTTAACGAAAATGAGCACTCCATCCGTTGGCTCCGCTTCCAGCACGCGCGCCAGCACATCTTCTTTGGAATGAGGGGTGACGATGACGAATCGTTGATCGATGGTCTCTGCCGTGGCCGTTTTTTGCTGAATGGTGATCTCAGCCGGGTTTTTCAGATGCTGCTGGGCGATGCGGCGAATCGAATCGGGCATGGTGGCAGAAAACAGGGCGATCTGCCGTTGTTCAGGAGCCTGCGTGAGAATCCAGTCTACATCTTCCGCGAATCCCATCTTCAGCATTTCATCCGCTTCATCCAGTACGAGTCCCTGCAGACCGTCCAGGTTCAACGAGCCGCGACGCATATGGTCCATCACTCGTCCGGGCGTCCCGACAACCACGTGAATCCCACGTTTCAGTTGACGCAACTGGATGGAGTAATCCTGTCCGCCATAGATGGCGGTCACTCGCAAGCCGGGTGTGGCTGACGCATAACTTTCAAAGGATTCCGCCACTTGAATGGCGAGTTCACGAGTGGGAGCCAACACCAGCACCTGCGGTTGTTTCACCGCCAGGTCAATGCGTTCCAGCAAGGGAATGGCAAATGCACCGGTCTTGCCGGTTCCAGTCTGGGCCTGTCCCAGCACATCACGCCCCTCCAGCAGGAATGGAATGGCCCGGGCCTGAATGGGAGTGGCAATGGAATGGCCAATTTTCTCCAGCGCCTGCAACATGGTCTCACTGAGACCCAGCGTCTGGAAGGGAGTGTCGGAAACCGGAGCGACTGTCGAAACGGACATCATGAAGAGTTCAGTCTGTAAAAAAATGTGGGCAGTGTGAAAACGAAACGACCGCTTTGTCCATGTTAAAAATTGGAATAGTGCTTCACACAAAGTCCGACAACGGAGGACGTCTTGTGATGATGCATCCCCAAACCAAGCCCTGACAGGGCACTGCCGTGCCACCGACACAACGTCACCGTCGATGTTGGAAAAGAGCTAACAGCGACAACACCGCCACCTGCGCGAATCTTGACAACAGAGATCGGCACAATTTGATTGCGATAATGCGATTGGGCTCATGCACGGGTTGATTGAACGCATCGGTTCTGTTCAGAACCCGGCATTGGCTTTCCCCGGAGAAGCATGACGTTGAAGCGATTCAACTCTGTTCTGCAACGAGGACGAAAGCACTGACCGGCGGGGAATCAACCACGAGCCCGAAAACGGGACAATCTGAAACCTGTCCGAAAGCAATTCATCAATTCAGATCCAAAGAATACCCGCTTCTGGAAATGTGACAAGGCGCTTTGCAAAAAAACATCCGAATTCACCTTGCAAAAGGCCGATTTTGCGGAAAATTCAGGCAGCCTTCCGCAGGAAACCGAAAAAAGAAGAAGGTTTGCACCGAAATGCAGTGTCGGCCGTTGAGATCGCATGCACCTCGCAGGGACCGATCAATCGGACGACGACAGCATGAATGTACTCTCACAGCCTGTTAATATCGTCTGAGGTGTGCGAGTCTCCCGCACTGGGTACTGAACGTGTCCTTCGGATCGAAAAGAAAGCCTCCCCCATGCCAACTGCTCTTGTGACTGGATCTGCGACGGGAGTGGGACGTGCCTGTGCGACCCGACTGGCGGCAGCGGGATTTGATGTTGTTGTGAACTATTCGCGTAGCGCGGACGAGGCGAAGGAAACCTGTCGCCTCGTCGAGGCGGAAGGCGTCTCGGCCCTGCTCGTGAAATGTGATGTCAGCCAGAACGATGCCGTTGTCGAGATGCTCCGATTGATTGAACAGAAATTTGGACACCTGGATGTCCTGATTAACAATGCTGGTTGTACCTCTCCCATTCCACATCGAAATCTGGACGAGATGACGGAGGAGAAATGGGACCGCGTCCTGGCTGTCAATCTGAAAGGTCCATTTTTTGTGACGCGGGCTGCTGTGCCATTGTTGCGGAAATCGGACCAGGGGGCGGTGGTGAATGTCAGCTCCATTGCCGGCATTGGCGGAACCGGATCTTCCATCGCCTATTGCGCCAGTAAAGGGGCACTGAACACGATGACCAAATCATTGGCCCGGGCGCTGGCCCCGGAAATTCGCGTGAATGCCGTCTGTCCCGGCCCCATTGACACCCGGTGGATGACCGCCTGGATGACTCAGGAAGAGATCGAAAAGATGACGGCTCACGATCCGATTCCGCGCGCTTCGTCCCCCGATGACATTGCAGATGCCATTCTGTTCCTGGCCATCGGCTCGCAGATGATGACCGGCCAGTGCATCGTCGTGGATGGCGGCCGTACCATTTAGAGTCTGTCCGGAAAGGTCAATTTGTGCTGCGATCGGCTCTTTTGCGTTCTGAACGTCGTCAGCCTGCATCGACGAATCTTTGGGATTCGTCTGCTTCGGCTTCCTTGTCAGAACGCAAATCGTCAGAACGCAAATCGCTCGATCTCGACTGACAAAGCACCTTTCGGGACAGACTCGTTAGACCAGTTTGGTCGATCATGTGCCCGCGTCCAAAAGGTTTCACTTGATGAAAGACTGAATGCCGCGAGGCAAGTCCGCCACAAGATTGACTAAAACGCTCTAAACGTCGCGGGCTCCTTCCAGATAGGTGTATCCCATCAGGCTTTCCTCGTAAGACTTGACGAACTTTCCCGCCTGGACGTGGTTAATACGGCCCTGCCGAACCGCATTTTCTACATGAGCCTGCACTCGGTCCACCAGGTTTTTTCCCTTGTACTGGACATAGTCCAAGACTTCGTAAATGGTTTCGCCCTTGATAATTGTCTCAAGAATAACTTCGCCGTCCCGCAAATCGACATGCACGGTATTGGTATCACCAAACAGGTTGTGCAAATCTCCCAGAATTTCCTGATACGCACCAATCAGAAATGCCCCCAGGCAGTAGGGCTCGTTGTTGTACTCGTGCAGCATCAACGTTTTCTTAACATCCCGGCGATCAATAAACGTGTCGATCTTGCCGTCCGAGTCACAGGTGATATCGCACAACACCGCATGCCGTGTCGGTTGCTCGGTCAATCGGTGGATCGGCATGACCGGAAAGAGTTGCTTGATGGCCCAACTGTCCGGCATGGACTGAAACAAGGAGAAATTACAAAAAAACAGGTCCGATAATAATCGGTCCAACCCTTGCAGTTCATCCGGGACGTATTCCAGTTCTTCGTTGATATTTCTGATTTTATGGCAGATGGCGAAGAACAGATTCTCTGCCAGAACCCGTTGTTCCAGGGGGAGATAACCCGTACTGAACAGATTCATCGTCGTGTCTAGTGCCTGCTGGGCGTCGTGGTAACTTTCCAGCACATTACGTGGAGTGACCCCTTGATAGGTAAACCAAAGGTCGTGTAATGGCTGTTCAAAGTCCTCGGGCATGCTGGTGGGAAGTTCCGACAATTCTCCCTGATGCGTCACTCCCAGAGTCCCAAAGAGCAAGACGCTATGAAACGCCGCCACGGCCCGTCCACTTTCCGAAATGATGTGAGGATGGGGCACTCCTGCCTCATCGCACACAGTCAGCGTGTGATAGATGACATCGTTGGCGTACTCCTGCAGATTGTAATTCATGCTGGATTGAAAGTTGGTTTGTGAACCGTCGTAGTCCACACCGAGCCCTCCCCCCACATCCAGATATTCCAGCCCGGCCCCGCGTCGATGCAGGTCGACATAAACCCGGATGGCTTCATTGATGGCTGCCTTCACTTGCCGGATATTGGTGATCTGGCTCCCCAGATGAAAGTGGAGCAGCTTAAAACAATCGGTCATGCCGTATTGTTCGAGAACGTCCAGTGCCTTGAGGATTTCACTGACGGTCAGTCCAAACTTGCTGCGGTATCCTCCGGAGGACTGCCAGCGTCCCGCCCCGCGTGCAGCCAGTTTGACGCGCATCCCAATTTGTGGACGAACTCCCAGTTTTTTGGCGAACTTTAAAATGCGTTCGAGTTCACTGAACTTTTCCACCACGGGAATGACCGTCCGGCCGATCTGCTGGGCCATGAGTGCCATTTCAATGAATTCATCATCTTTGAATCCATTACAGATGATCGGCATGTGAGGTTCGGTCATGGCGATGACCGCCAGCAATTCCGGCTTGCTGCCCGCTTCCAGGCCAAACCCGTATTCGCTGCCGTACTCGATGATTTTCTCGACGACTTCGCGTTGCTGGTTCACTTTGATGGGATAGACACAGGCATATTTGCCTTTGTATTCGTGATCGCTGATCGCCCTGGCGAAGACATCATGCAGTTCGCGGAGACGCTCTTTCAGGATCCCGTTGAACCTGACAAGGATCGGAAGATCAAGACCACGAAGCTCCAGCCGATCCACCAGTTCCTTGAGGTCGATCGAACTCTGGGGATTGCGGTCCGGATGAACCTGAACCTGGCCGTTTTTTCCAATCGAAAAAAAACCATTTCCCCAGCGATCGACTTCATACAGGTCAATCGAGTCCGCCAGTGTCCAGGTGCTATTCGGATCCAGCATCGCAATGCCAATTCAGTCCAGAAGAAAATAAGAGAAGCCCGGCCATCACAATGACCGGGTTTCGCAGAATCGGGCATTGTTTCCGAAGTCCCTGCCAAGTGAAAGGACACAATTCCCAAAATTCACGAAATTTCAGCAACGGGAACGGCTGATGATCGTCGGTTTAGAGTTCATTCACCCGCATTGTCCGGGTTCTGCCTCGCGGCATTGAGCCTTTCATCAAGTGAAACCCATTCGAAGCGAGCACATGAGAAGCCAAACTGGTCTAGCAAACTGGTCTAGTGCTTTGTCAATTTTAAAAATTCGGGTAGGTCTTAACACAAAGTCCGACAACGGAGGACGTTTCGCGATCACGTACCCCAAAACCAAGCCCTGACAGGGCACTAGCAGAGCGTGTCT
>Ga0182739_1001457_pt1 | contig 24829 bp, 24 predicted proteins | sample eDN5th30CBELigBY_FD_128873 | JGI IMG/M metagenome (GOLD analysis project Ga0182739, IMG submission 128873) | Enriched backyard soil microbial communities from Emeryville, California, USA - eDNA 5th pass 30_C BE-Lig BY (version 2) (version 2) | ecosystem: Environmental > Terrestrial > Soil >... | reverse complement strand
GACTGCGAGACGATGTTGCGGGTCGCCAGCGTCTCCTTGTCGGACCGGTCGCGCGCGGTCCAGCGCGCGTCGGCCTGGGCCGCCTCGAGGGCTGACTGCCGCTCGTTCAACTTCGCCTGCAACTCGGTCGTTTCGAAGCGGGCCAACACCTGGCCCTCGGTGACGCGATCGCCTTCGCGCACGAGAACCTCGGCCAGGCGGCCGGCAACGCGACCCTTCACGATGGTCTGGTCGATCGGCTGCGTGGTGCCGGTGAACCGGACCACATCGACCAGGCCGCGCGGCTTGATGGTGTGGACCTCGGCCGGGATCAGTTCCAGAGTGCGATCGGTGGCCTTGGAAACGGCGGTCCCGGTGCCGGTCGGCGCCGTGCCTTTGCCGTTCTTCCACGCGAAGGCACCACCTCCCAGGACGATGGCGGCGCCGACGATGGCGAGGATGATCTTGGCACTGGTCTTCATGGCCGGAGCCCTTTGAGAACGAAATCGAGATAGGCGGTGTAGAAGCGGTCGCCATCGACCTGGCTCCGGTCGAATGGCGCCAGGGAGCGTTTCCAGACCGAGAACATCGCAAGCGGCTGCAGGATGACGATGGCCGTGGTTTCGAGGTCGGGGAGGGGCCTGAACTCGCCGCTTTCGACACCGCGGCGCAAGGTGCGGATGAACAGGTCGCGGCCGCGAACGTCGAAGTGCGTGCAGTAGAACTCGGCGACGTCGGGAAAGTTAGCGGCCTCGGCCAGGATGAGCTTCACGACGCCGCCGGCCGGCGTCTCCTCGAACGCCCGAAAACCCGCCACCAGAATGCGAAGCAACTCCTCGCTCGTTCCCGCGAAGTGCCCGATCATGTCGTTCGCCTGTGCGAGCGGCCCGGCGATGGCCTCTGCGATGACGGCCTTGAACAGCCCTTCCTTGCTCTTGAAATAGAGGTAGGGAAGTCCCTTGCTGACCGACGCCTCCTTGGCGACGTCCTCAAGTTTGGTCGCAGCGAACCCCTTGGTGACGAAGAGTTCGAGCGCGGCACGCGCAATCTCGGAGGCGCGGTCCTCCGGCCGGCGAACACGCGGGACGACGCCAGACACGCTATTGACTGACCGGTCAGTATCCATGTGCGTGCATGTAATGCGAATGCACATCGGGTTCAAGCCGGAAAAAAAAGTCCGGCAGACCGAAGTCGCCGGATGCTTTGGCCAGTTTCGCCTTTCCACCCCCGCGAGCGGGAGCGTCGGATCGGCTTTTCGCTCGTCTTCTGATTAGGGGGCCTCCGGTGAGGCCCCAAGAGAGGGCACCCACACGGAGGCCGAAAGGCTTGTTAGAGGGGTCAAAGCTGCCTTTGACCTCCGCCCTTTCCTATTTACTGCTTCTTCTTCTTAGCAGCCTTCTTCTTCGCAACCTTTTTCTTAGCAGCCATAACTGTCTCCTATGGTTAGCTATGGGGTCCCCAACCGTGAGGTCCCCGGGGTACGCCGGTACGCTACGCCACGCATGCTCAACTGCAGCCGGTGGTGCCGCCGCAGGTCGTGCATTTGAGGCACGTCCCGTTGCGGACCATCGTGAAGTTGCCGCATTCCGGACACGCATCCCCTTCGAATCCCTTGAGTCTCGCCTCGAGGGCGAGCCCCAGGGGGGAGGAGGATGATTCTCCGAGCGCGACGCTGACGACGGCCGCCTTGGCGATGTGCGCCGAAGCGACGGCTGGTCCGTCGGTCAGTTCGTTGGGCAGGGCGGCCGCCACGATCGCCTGATCGGCGCTCGTGGCATTGCCGGCAGTCCTGCCTGCCAATACGTGGAGATTGCTGCGCACGTAGCCGACACTCGCGATCCGGCTCACCGCAGCGGCGGCGGCTTCGGCGGCGCTGGTGCCGGGCGACGGCAGCTCTCCCTGAATTTCACCGCGTCCAACACCGTCGGGGCGGAGGTCCGCCTGCTCGACATGGCTGAGGTCGTTGCGCCCGAGGTAGGAGATCGCGAGTTCGCGGAAGATGTAGTCGAGGACGGACGTCGACATCTTGATGGCGTCGTTGCCTTCGACGAGCCCCGAGGGTTCGAATCGCGTGAAGGTGTAGGCCTCGACGAATTCTTCGAGCGGCACGCCGTACTGGAGGCCGATCGAGATTGCGATGGCGAAGTTGTTCATCAGGCTGCGGAACGCCGCGCCTTCCTTGTGCATGTCGACGAAGATCTCGCCGACGCGCCCGTCCTCATACTCTCCGGTCCTGAGATAGACCTTGTGGCCGCCGACGATGGCCTTCTGGGTGTATCCCTTGCGACGCTGGGGCAAGCGCTCGCGGCCGGCCCGGACTTCGCGCTCGACGATCCGTTCCACGATCCGCTCGGCGATGATCGGCGCTCGTGCCGCGGGCGACAACTCGGCAAGATCGTCGTTCGCCGCCATGTCGTCGCCCAGCGCCATCGCAGACAGGGGCTGCGAGAGCTTGGAGCCGTCACGATAGAGGGCGTTGGCTTTCAATCCGAGCTTCCACGAGATCTCATAGGCCTTACGGCAGTCCTCGACCGTCGCCGCGTTCGGCATGTTGATGGTCTTGGAAATGGCGCCCGATACGAAGGGTTGTGCTGCAGCCATCATGCGTATGTGACTCTCGGCAGACAAGAAGCGTGTGCCATCTCGTCCACAGGGATTCGCACAATCGAACACAGAAAGATGTTCGCGCTTGAGATCGGGTGCGCCTTCGACGCTCATCGTCCCGCAGGCATGGATGGTCGCGGCGGCGACGTCATTGCGCGAGAAGCCCAGTCGCGACAGGATATCGAGCTTTGGATCCGCCAGCGCCTCGTCGTCGAGACCGAGTGTCTCGCGGCAGAAGGCTTCGCCCAGCGTGTAGCGCGAGAAGGCGAGGCGGATGTCGAAGGCGGTGGCGATCGCTTGGTCGACCCGCTTCAGTGTTGCGGCATCGAAGCCGCGCGCCGCCAGGCTCTGGTGATTGATGGAAGGTGCCGACGCCAGCGAACCGTGGCCGACCGCATGGCTTGCGATGCGCGTGATCGCGGCTTCGTCATAGCCGAGGGTTTTAAGCGCCAGCGGGACGGTCTGGTTGATGATCTTGAAGTAGCCGCCGCCGGCCAGCTTCTTGAACTTCACCAGGGAGAAGTCGGGTTCGATGCCGGTGGTGTCGCAATCCATCACCAGCCCGATCGTGCCCGTCGGCGCGATGACGGAGACCTGGGCGTTGCGGAAGCCGTGGCGTTCGCCCAGTTCCAGTGCACGATCCCAGGCCCGGCGTGCCGCGGCGACGAGCCGGGCGTCCATGCAGTTGGCCGCGTCGAGAGCCTGCGGCGCGATCGACAGGCCTTCGTAGGCCGGGTCCGCGGCATGCGCCGCCCGACGATGGTTACGGATGACGCGCAGCATCGGCTCGCGGTTGGCTGCGAAGCCGGGAAAGGCGCCCATCAGGCCCGCCATCTCCGCCGAGGTGGCGTAGGCGGTGCCGGTCATGATCGCGGTGAGGGCGCCGGCGATGGCGCGACCCTCGGCACTGTCGTAGCCGAGGCCCGAGGCCATGAGCAGGGCGCCGAGATTGGCGTAACCCAGACCCAGCGTGCGGTACTGGTAGGAAAGCTCGGCGATGCGGCGCGAAGGGTACTGCGCCATCATCACGGAGATTTCGAGGACGACCGTCCAGAGGCGGCTCGCATGCTCCAGCGCCTCGACATCGATCGAGCCATCGTCGCGCCGGAACCGCATCAGGTTCAGCGACGCGAGGTTGCACGCCGTGTCGTCCAGGAACATGTATTCCGAGCACGGGTTGGAGGCATTGATACGCCCCGAAGCCGGGCAGGTGTGCCAGTCGTTGATCGTGGTGTCGTACTGCACGCCCGGATCCGCCGAGTGCCAGGCGGCTTCGGCGATCTGATCCCAGAGGGCGCGCGCGCCGATCACCTTCGAAACCTTGCCGGAGGTGCGCTCGGTGAGCGCCCATTGCCGGTCTTCTTCCACCGCCCGCAGGAACCCGTCGGTGACGCGCACCGAATTGTTGGCATTCTGTCCGGAGACCGAGGCGTAGGCCGCCGATTCCCAATCTGTATCGAAGGTCGGGAATTCGATGTGGCGATAGCCCTGGCGGGCGAACTGGATGACGCGATGTATGTAGTTCTCGGGCAGTTCGGCCCGGCGGGCGGCCACGATCTCGCGGCGCAGCCTGACGTTCTGTCGGGGATCGAACGCCGCATCGCCGACCTCGCTCTCGAGGCAGGCCTGCATGATCGCATTCAGGTGGCGGTTGGCGAGGCGGGAGCCGGCGACCAGCGCGGCCACCTTCTGCTCCTCGAGCATCTTCCAGGAAATGAAGTCTTCGATGTCGGGATGATCGATGTCGACCGTAACCATCTTGGCCGCCCGCCGCGTGGTGCCGCCGGACTTGATGGCTCCCGCTGCGCGATCGCCGATCTTGAGGAACGACATCAGGCCCGATGACTGGCCGCCGCCGGAGAGCTTCTCACCTTCACCGCGCACGCGGGAGAAGTTGGAGCCGCTGCCGGACCCGTACTTGAAGAGACGTGCCTCACGGATCCACAAATCCATGATGCCGCCTTCGTTCACCAGATCGTCGGAGACGCTCTGGATGAAGCAGGCATGCGGCTGCGGCCGCTCATAGGCGGAACCGGATGGGTACGCGGCGCCATCGGTATGGTCGACGAACCAGTGGCCCTGGCCCGGGCCGTCGATACCGTAGGCCCAGTGCAGCCCGGTGTTGAACCATTGCGGCGAGTTCGGTGCGCAGATCTGAGCCGCGAGCATGTAGCAGTGCTCGTCATAGAAGGAGCGGGCGTCCTCCTCGCTGTCGAAATAGCCGCCTTTCCAGCCCCAGTAGGTCCAGGCACCAGCCATCCGCTGGAAAACCTGGCGGGCGCTGGACTCGCTGCCGAAATGCTCGCTCTCCGGCATCGCATCGAGGGCGGCCTCGTCGGGGATCGATCGCCACAGCCACTGGGGCATGTCCTCGTCGGGAACGCGCACCATCCGCGCCGGCACGCCCGCGCGCCGGAAGTACTTCTGCGCGAGAACATCCGAGGCGACCTGAGACCACTCGGCCGGCACGTCGATGTTCTTAAGCTGGAAAACGATGGAGCCGTCCGGGTTGCGAATCTCCGAATCGGTCACGCGAAACGCTATTCCTGCGAATGGCGACTTTCCTGCCTGCGTATACCGACGCTCAAAGCGCATCGACGATCCCCCGTGCCCAATCCCGTCAATCTGCTTCCCTGTCGCGGGGGTGTTCGATCCCGATCGAACACGCACATATGGGCACGAAGTGATGGTAAATTACAAAATCTTGTGGGCGCAACTATATTTTGTAGACCTGCCTGTTGATGATACTAGATGATGCAAGAAGGCAACACTCGATCGACGCGCGCCCTGGGCGCCTCGTCGAACGATGTGAACGTCAGATCCTTTACGTTGCATTGCACGCGATGAAGCGCCCGCGTACAAGCGCGCATCACCTACGAAGCGGTTGGTTCATGATCATCGGTACCTGGCTCTTCACGAAGATGCGCGGCGAATTGGTCGGCACGGATGCCGAAGGCAATCGCTACTTCCAGGACAAGCGCGTCGTTCCCGGAATGCGGCGCAAGCGCTGGGTGATGTACAATGGCGTCGCGGAAGCTTCGCGCGTTCCGCCCGAGTGGCATGGTTGGCTTCACTACACGCTTGCCGACCCGCCGCCCGCCGGCGGTCTGCCCCGCAAGCCGTGGCAGAAGGAACACCTGCCGAATCTGACGGGCACCGATCATGCCTACCGGCCGCCAGGCCATTCGTTGTCCGACGGCGACAAGCCCAAGCCCCCTTACGAGGCTTGGCGTCCAGGCTGAGGCCGCGGTCGCGGGGGAATGAGCGTGGGCCGTAATGTCGTCGAAACGATCGTGGGCGCGCTGGTGCTGGTGGTGGCTGGCGTCTTCGTGTTTTACGCCTTCTCGAAATCGGACAGGGCCGGACCGGATGGCTACGAGCTGGTGGCGCGCTTCGGCCGCATCGATGGGCTGAAGCGCGGCGCCGATGTCACCCTGAGCGGGGTGAAGATCGGCAGCGTGACCGGCTTCAGCCTCGATCCCAAGACTTATCAGGCGGTAGTGCGTCTCGGCGTGGCCTCGAACGTCGACCTGCCGACCGACACGAACGCCAAGATCGTGGGCGAATCGCTGCTGGGCGGCATGGTCGTCGTGCTGGAACCGGGCGGTGACAAGCAGATGCTCAAGAACGGCGGAGAGATCGAGCATACGCAGGATGCGATCCCCCTGACGGAACTCATCGCCAAGTTCATGTTCGGAAGCACGGGAAGCAAGTGATGGCCGCTCAGACCCCGAAGGAGCCGCCGGTCTGGCGGCAGCCCGACGGCAAGCCGGTATCATGCCTCGAAAAGATCAAAGTCCTGAACCAGAACATCCAGGAGATCGAATCGCTCTGCGCCGATGCGCTGGAGGACGGAGTTCTGATGGGATGCGACGCCACTCAGATAAAGCAGGCGCTTCACGAACTGATCGACGGGTTGACGACGCCCCACGCCAAGGGTTGACCATGCGTGGCTTGATGGTGCTCGCCGTATTGGCGGCCGGTATCGGCGCCGCGTCGGCGCAAACGCCGCCGCAACAGCAGCAACAGCCGCCACAGCGTCCCGGAAATGCCAATCTTCGTCCGGTGCCCGACGGGCCGGGTGTCCGGTCGGCCGAGCTGCAGGGGCTGGACAAGGTGACGGCCCGCACGCAGCGCTTCTACGCCCCGGTCGGAAAGTCGACCCGCTTCGGTACGCTGGAGATCACGGTGGGCGATTGCCTCGTGAACGTGCCGGATGCGCCGCCCGAATCGGTCGCCTATCTCACCATCATCGACCACAAGCCGGGGCAGGCGGAAGAAAAGCTTTTCGCCGGCTGGATGTTCGCCTCGACGCCCTCGCTGTCGGCGCTCGACCACGGCGTCTACGATCTGCGGGTGCTTTCCTGCACGATGGCGCAGGGATCGTCGCCGCCAAGTTCGCGCTGAAAGGTCGCCGGGCGGTCGATCGCCGGGGCTAGCAACGCCTTGAAATCGTCTCTCGCGATCTCGACTGCGCCGAAGCTGCGCAGATGCTCGGTCATGAACTGGCAGTCGAGCAGGGTGAATCCCCCTCTGATCAGGCGCGCCACCAGATGCACCAGGGCCACCTTCGACGCATCGCGCTCGCGGCTGAACATGCTTTCGCCAAAGAAGGCGGCACCGACGGAGACGCCGTACAAGCCGCCGACCAGCCTTCCCTCGAGGCGGCATTCGACGCTGTGGGCGTGGCCGCGCGCATGGAGTTCCGTATAAAGGCCGACGATCGGTTCGTTGATCCAGCTCTCGGGATGGCCGGGCCGCGGCTCGGCGCAGGCGCGCACCGTCTCGGCGAAAGCGGTGTCGGCGGTGACCTCGAAGCGGCCGCTGCGAACCGTGCGTGCCAGACGATGCGACAGGTGGAAGGCATCGAGCGGCAGTACCGCGCGCATGCGCGGATCGAGCCAGTAGAGTTTGGGATCGTCGCGGCTTTCCCCCATGGGAAAGACGCCGATGCGATAGGCCTGGAGCAGGAGGTCGGGGGTGATCTCCAGCATGCCCGGCCTATTTCTTGAGGCCGACCAGCTTCTCCAGCCAGTGGATGTCATAATCGCCGTCGATGAATTCCTGCTCGCCGATGATGCGGCGGTGCAGCGGGACCGTGGTGTCGATGCCGCCGATCACGAATTCCTCGAGCGAGCGGCGCAGGCGCATCAGGCATTCGTTGCGGCTGCTGCCGTTGACGATGAGCTTGGCCACCATCGAGTCGTAGAAGGGCGGGATCGAATAGCCGGCATAGAGGCCGGAATCGACACGCACGCCCAGGCCGCCGGGGGCGTGATAGTCGGTGACCAGGCCGGGGCAGGGCACGAAGGTCTCGGGGTTCTCCGCATTGATCCGGCACTCGATCGCGTGGCCCTGGATCACGATGTCCTTCTGGGTGAGCGTGAGGGGAGACCCCGCCGCGATGCGGATCTGCTCGCGCACCAGGTCGATGCCGGTCACCGCCTCGGTGATCGGATGCTCGACCTGCAGGCGCGTGTTCATCTCGATGAAATAGAATTCCCCATCCTGGAACAGGAACTCCATCGTGCCGGCGCCGCGATACTTGAGCTTGCGGACGGCGTCGGCCGCCAGTTCGCCGATCCTGTTGCGTTGCTCCGCATTCAGCGCGGGCGAGGGCGCTTCCTCGAGCACCTTCTGGTGGCGGCGCTGCAGTGAGCAGTCGCGCTCGCCGAGATGGATGCCGGCACCCAGCCCGTCGCCCAGAACCTGAATTTCGATGTGGCGCGGCCGGGGGAGATATTTCTCCAGATAGACCGCGTCGTTGCTGAACGCCGCCTTGGCCTCCGCGCGCGCCAGCGAGAAGGCCTCGGGCGCTGCCTCGGCGTCGACGACGACCTTCATGCCGCGCCCGCCACCGCCCGCCACCGCCTTGATGAGGACGGGCCAGCCGATCTTCGATCCCAGTTCCACGACCTCGTCGATCGATTCCACGGGACCGGGCGAGCCCGGCACCAGGGGCAGACCGAGTTCCTTGGCCGTCTGCTTGGCGACGATCTTGTCGCCCATCATGGAAATGTGCTGTGGCGTCGGTCCGATGAACGTGAAGCCATGCGCCTCGACCGCTTCCGCGAACCGGGCATTCTCGGAGAGGAAACCGTAGCCGGGGTGGATCGCATCGGCACCGGCGATCGTCGCGGCCGACAGGATGGCGGGGATGTTGAGGTAGCTGTCGCGAGCGGCTGGCGGACCGATGCACACCGATTCGTCGGCGAGCCGGACATGCATCGCGTCACTGTCGGCGGTCGAATGGACCGCGACGGTCTGGATGCCCATCTCGCGGCAGGCACGATGAATGCGGAGCGCGATCTCGCCGCGGTTGGCGATCAGGACCTTGTCGAACATCGGCGAGGCCGCCCTCACTCGACGATCATCAGCGGTTCGCCGAACTCCACCGGCACGGCATTCTCGATCAGGATCTGCGTGACCGTGCCGCCCTTGGGCGCCTTGATCGGATTGAAGGTCTTCATCGCCTCGATGATCAGCAGGGTTTGCCCGGCGGTGACCTTGTCGCCGACGGAGACGAAGTTGGGCTTGCCGGGCTCGGGCGCCAGGTACGCCGTGCCGACCATCGGCGACTTCACGACGCCCGGATGCTTGGAGAGGTCTCCGGCAGGGGTTGCAGCCGCGGGAGCGGAGGCGGTGGCAGGCGCCGCGGCCATCATGACCGGCGCCGCCTGGACGACGGCTGCGGCCGGACGGACGACACGGATGCGTCGCTCGCCGTCAGCCAGCTCGATCTCGCCGAGTTTGGTTTCCTCGAGGATCGCCGCCAGTTTGCGCACGAACTCGGTATCCAGCTCGAACTTTGCCATGGAGAATCGCTCCCGATGTTGGTCAGCGTGCCAGCAGGCGCGCCAGCGCCTGGAGGGCAAGGAGGTAGCCTTGAGTGCCGAGACCCGCGATCACGCCGACCGCGGCCGGGCTGATGTACGAATGATGGCGGAAGCGCTCACGCTTGTAGATGTTGGACAGATGAACCTCGACGGTCGGCAGCTCGGCCGCGTTCAACGCGTCGAGCAGGGCCACCGACGTATGGGTATAGGCGCCGGCATTGATGACGATCCCGGAATTGCCCTCGCGGGCAGCCTGGATGCGGTCGACCAGCACCCCTTCATGATTGCTCTGGGCGAATTCGACGCCGAGCCCCAGGCGCACGGCCTCGGCGCGGCACGCCGCCTCGACGTCCGCCAGCGTCTCATGGCCGTAGATTTCCGGCTGACGCTTGCCCAGCATGTTGAGATTCGGCCCGTTTAGAACCAGCACCGGTTTGGAGACCGGCGGGCGTTGGGCGGCCTTAGCGGCCAATCCTGCCTCCCAGAGTAATAAGAGGCCGGCGTTATACCATGGCGACTACACGCCACAAGGCGGGCTCAGGGGCGGTTTCTCAACAGCTTGGCGTGGGAGAAGAGGCGGTCACACAAGCCGTTGAGGGTCCGGCGCTCTTCGGCGGACAGGGCGGCATAGAGTTCGGCCTCGTACTCCAGGGCGAGGGGGACGATTTCAGCGTGCATCGTGCGCCCTTTGGCCGTGAGCCTGAGAGGTTCCCGCCGGCGGTCCTCCCGGTCGGTCGCGCGCTCGACCAGACCGCGCCTCATCAGGCCGGCGACGGCCCGGCTGACCGCCACCTTGTCCATGACGATGCGCGCTCCCACGTCGGTTGCAGTCAGGGGAGCAAACCGCCCCAGCGCCGCCATCACTCGCCACTGGGTGACGCTGAGGCCAAACGGCTCGGCATAGAGATCGTGCAACGATTCGCTCACGAGCTGGGCGAGGACTGAAAGCCGGTAAGGGAGAAAATTCTCCAGTTCGAGGGCTTGCGCTTCGGTCGACATGATAGTTACATTTGAAACTAATTCAGCCGGGAGGTCAAACATGGCGAGTGTCAGCGAAGCCAATATCCTGGAGATCGACGAAGTGAACCCGATGGGCACCGATGGGTTCGAATTCGTCGAGTACACGGCCCCCGATCCCGCGGCGCTCGGCGTCCTGTTCGAGAGCATGGGCTTCACCAAGGTGGCGAAGCACCGGTCCAAGGACGTCTCGCTCTATCGTCAGGGCGACGTGAACTTCATCGTCAACGCCGAGAAGGAGAGCTTCGCCCAAGGGTTCGCGCGGGTACACGGGCCGAGCGTCTGCGCCATCGCGCTGCGGGTGAAGAATGCCGGCGGCGCCTACAAGCGCGCCCTGTCGCTGGGCGCCTGGGGCGTCGAGGGCAAGGTTGGCCCGATGGAACTGAACATCCCGGCCATCAAGGGCATCGGCGATTCGCTGCTCTATCTCGTAGACCGCTATGGCGATCGCGGTTCGATCTACGACGTCGACTTCGAGTATCTGCCGGGCGTCGACCGCAATCCCAGGGGCGTCGGCCTGACCTATATCGACCACCTGACCCACAACGTGCATCGCGGCCGCATGGCCGAATGGGCCGACTTCTACGAGCGGCTCTTCAATTTCCGCGAGATCCGCTACTTCGACATCGAGGGCAAGCTCACCGGCCTCAAGTCCAAGGCGATGACCAGCCCGTGCGGCAAGATCCGCATCCCGATCAACGAGAGCACCGACGACAAGTCGCAGATCCAGGAATACCTGTCGGCCTATCACGGTGAGGGCATCCAGCACATCGCGCTCGGCACCGGCGACATCTACGAGACGGTCGAAACGCTGAAGGGGCAGGGAGTGCCGTTCCAGACCGTGCCTGACACCTACTATGAGCAGGTCGACGAACGTTTGCCGGGCCATGGCGAGGATCTGGCTCGACTGGCGGCCGATCGCATCCTGATCGACGGCGCGCCGACCAAGGGCGGCGGTCTGCTGCTGCAGATCTTCACCCAGACGGTGATCGGCCCGATCTTCTTCGAGATCATCCAGCGCCGTGGCAACGAAGGCTTCGGTGAGGGCAACTTCCGGGCGCTGTTCGAATCGATCGAACTCGACCAGATCCGCCGCGGTGTGTTGAAGGCTTAGAAAAACGAAACGAACGAAATAACGAAACGAAACACGACGGAGGAAACCATGGCCAAGAACTGGATTCCGTTGCGCCAGGTCGAGGGCACTGCCTCGCGCCAGGCCCATGTGCGCCTGCCCGAGGGCACCTATGAGCGCGAGATCAGCAAGGAAGGGTTCTTCGGCCCCTCCGCGCAGTTCCACCACAAGCACAAGCCGACGGACTGGGTCGAATTCGACGGTCCGATCCGGCCGCGTGCGCTCGATCTCAACAAGCTGGCGACGGCCCGCACCAATCCGTGGGAAGCCGAGCTCGTCATGGAAAACAGCCACATGCAGATGCGCATCTGGCGCCTCGACGAGCCGATGCGGGAACTGGTGCGCAACAGCGACGGCGACCAGCTGCTGTTCGTCCACGAGGGCAACGGCGCGCTTTTCTGCGACTACGGGCATCTCGACTATGCCGAAGGCGACTATCTGGTCATCCCGCGCGGGACGATGTGGCGCCTGGAGCCGGCGAAGCCCACCGTCTCGCTGATGATCGAGGCGACCAACGATCACTTCGTCCTGCCGGAGAAGGGGCTGGTCGGCCGTCACGCCATCTTCGATCCGGCGATGCTCGACACGCCGCGCATCGACGAGGCCTTCCGCGCCCAGCAGGACGAGCGCACCTGGACGGTCTCGGTGAAGCGGCGCAATTCGCTGTCGACCGTGACCTACCCGTTCAATCCGCTCGATGCGGTGGGCTGGCATGGCGATCTCAGCGTGGTGCGCATCAACTGGCGCGACCTGCGCCCGCTGATGAGCCATCGCGCACACCTACCGCCGTCGGCGCACACGACCTGGGCGACCGGCCGGTTCGTGGTCTGCACCTTCGTGCCGCGGCCGTTCGAAAGCGATCCCGAGGCGCTGCGCCTGCCGTTCTTCCACAACAACGACGATTTCGAGGAAGTGATCTTTTATCACAAGGGCAGCTTCTTCAGCCGCGACAACATCCATCCCGGCATGATGACGGTCCATCCGAGCGGCTTCACACACGGGCCGCATCCCAAGGCGTTCAATGCCGCCACCAAGGGCGGCAAGACGGAGACCGACGAGGTCGCGGTGATGATCGACACGCGCGATGCTGTCGATGTGGCTGCAATGCCGGCCGGCGTCGAGTTCGAAGGGTACGTGAAGTCCTGGCGGCCGCCGGACATGAAGCAGGCTGCGGAATAGGGAAGACGCCACAATGAAACTGGGATCGCTCAAGGAAGGCGGCCGCGACGGCACGCTGATCGTGGTGAACCGCGCCCTGACACGCGGCGTTCGGGCCACGAGCGTGGCTCCGACGATGCAGAAGGCGCTCGACGACTGGGCCACCAACGGGCCGAAGCTGCGGGCTCTGGCCGAGCAGCTCGAAGACGACAAGGCGGTCGGCTCATTCGAGCTCGACACGACCGCGCTGGCGGCGCCGCTGCCGCGTGCCTACCAGTGGGCCGACGGCTCGGCTTACGTCGTGCATGTCGAACTGGTGCGCAAGGCGCGTGGCGTGGAGATGCCGCCGTCCTTCTGGACCGATCCGCTGATGTACCAGGGCGGCTCGGATTCCTTCATCGGTCCCAACGATGAGATCGAGATGGCCGACGAGGCCTGGGGCATCGATTTCGAGGGAGAGATCGGCGTGATGGTCGACGACGTGCCGATGGGCATCTCGCCGGAGGCAGCGGCTAAGCACATCAAGCTGGTGACGATCCTGAACGACGTCTCGCTGCGCAACGTCATCGTCGGCGAACTCGCCAAGGGCTTCGGCTTCTTCCACGGCAAGCCCGCGACTGCTTTCGCGCCAGTGGCGGTGACGCCGGACGAGCTGGGTGACGACTGGAACGGCGCGCGGCTCGACCGCCCCCTGATCTCGACGCTGAACGGCACGGAATTCGGCCATCCGAATGCCGCTACCGATCTCACCTTCGACTTCGGTCAGCTGATTGCGCATGCGGCACGCACACGTCATCTGGAGGCAGGTACGATCGTCGGTTCGGGTACGGTTGCGAACCGCGATCCGGCGGTCGGATGTTCCTGCATCGCCGAACGGCGCGTCCGCGAGACGATCGACGGCGGCAAGCCGGTGACGCCGTTCATGAGCTTCGGCGACCATATCCGCATCGAAATGTTCGATCGTGCGGGCAAGTCGATCTTCGGGGCGATTGATCAGAAAGTCGTGCGCTACACGCCGCCCGCCTGAGCCGTGCTACAGTGGCCGCGGAGGCGGTCATGAAGCTCATCGGCTATTTTCGCTCGTCGGCGGCGTATCGCGTGCGCATTGCCCTGAACTTCAAGGGCATCGCGGTCGAGCATGCGTCGCGGCATCTGCGCAAGGGCGAGCAGTTTTCTGCGGACTACGCCGCGCTCAACCCGCAGAAGCTGGTCCCGTCGCTCGTCCTCGACGACGGGGCGGTGTTGACCCAGTCGCTGGCGATCATCGAGTATCTCGAGGAAGCCCATCCCGAACCGCCGCTGCTTCCCCGCGATCCGGTCGGCCGCGCCCATGTGCGGGCGCTGTCGCTGATCGTGAGTGCGGACATTCATCCGATCCAGAATTTGCGTGTCATGGCCTACCTGCGCCAGAAGTTCGGCCAGACGGAGGAGAGCGCCTTCACCTGGTCGCGGCACTGGATCGAGACCGGCTTCGACGCCTATGAGTCGATGGTGACTCACAGCGCGGAGAAGGGGACGTTCAGTCACGGCAACTCGCCGACGATGGCCGACATGTGCCTGGTGCCGCAGGTCTTCAACGCCACCCGGTTCAAGGTCGACATGAAACGCTACCCGGCGATCCAGCGCATCTATGATGCCTGCCTGAAGCTTCCCGCCTTCGACGCGGCCCAGCCCTCGAAGCAGCCGGACGCCGAACCGTGAGGAAATCCTTCGTCGCTCTCGCTGTCGTTCTTGGCCTGGTCGGCATCGGTGCCGCTTCCATCCCGTTTGCCGAGGAGTTCGCCGCCACGCGCCTCAAGGCTGGCCTCGCAGAGCAGGGGGTGCAGGTCGAAACCGTGCAGGTGGGTCTGCTCGACCGCAGCGTCAGTCTCGGCAACGTCGTGGGCGGACCGAACGGCGAGTTGAAGGTCGACACGTGGGAGGCTTCAGGCCTTGCCTGGCCATTGGACGAGCTGCTGAAAGGGCGCCTGCCGTTTCGCGGGCTCGACTGGGGCGACCCGCTGCATGTGGCGCGCCTGCATCTGCGCAATTTCCGCTTGGCCACGCCGGACGCGGCCAACACCTGGACGATCGGCGAGCTGACCGGCACCGACATCGACCTGCCGCGCTACGACGCGGCCTACGAAGGACCGTTCCGCAATCAGGTGATGGTGGCGCGTCTGCTGGGGGCCCTGACCGTCGGGCGCCTGGCACAGCGCGATTTCACCTACGTCTCGCTCGAGCAGATGAGCCAGGGCGCGGCGAGCGTCTCGCTCTCGGGCTACCGTCAGGGCCTGATCGATGCGCTGGAAATGAAGGATTTCCAGGTGAAACCGGCGGACGCGCGGATGGCCGGTCTCACGGTTGGGGACGTCACGGCCCGTGGCGTCGACCTGCGCCGGCCGATCGCCGTCGCTTCGTCGATCGACTGGGAGCCGGGCACGCCGATCGGCCGCGTTCCGGTGGCCGAAGGCCGCTTGTCGGGCTTCGGTGGCGAGCTCATGACCCGCTACGGCCTGTCGCTGGGCAGCGTGTCCACCGAGACGGTGCGCGAGGGCGACTTCAACCGCTCCCGCTTTCGCGTCGAGGACTTCGTGCTCGCGCCCTCCCTGCGCAGCGTCGAGGCGCTGGGGATGCTTCTCGTGCTGCAGTCGATGAACCTCAAGGAAGTGAGGTTGGGCTTCGATTGCAGCACGCTCGAGGACCGGGTCCACCACGTGCTGAAGGTCGAGGACTGCAAGTTGAGCGGTCGGGAACTCGCCGAGATTTCACTCACCGCTCAGGTGATCGACACCGACGACGAGTTCTGGCGCGCGATCGACGAGGCGGATCTGTTCGGCGTGCTGGGCACGAAGGCCGCGCTTTCCTCGGCACGGCTCGTGATCACCGACAAGAGTCTCCTGCAGCGCAGCCTGCAGGCCAAGGCGCGGCTAAGCGGCCAGACCGCGGCGGCGGAGCGTGCGGCGCTCGCGGCCGAGATCCGGCGCTTCCAGCCGCCCGGTGTGCTGATCACCCAGGACATGTCGAAGGTGTTCGACGCGGTCGCCCGCTTCGTCGAGCAGGGCAGCACGCTCACGCTCGACGCGATGCCGCAGCCCGCCCTGGGCCTAGAGAAGATCGACTATCTCCTCAAGCCGGGCGCCGATCTGGTGAACGCGCTCGGCCTGACCGCAACGGTGTCGCGCTAGCTCTTGCGGGCGTCGGCGATCAGCGCCTTCAGCGACTCGGCATCGACCGCGCCCGGCACGAACTGCTTGCCGATGACGAAGGCCGGCGTACCGCGCACGCCGAGTGCGGCGGCCAGCGCCATGTTGCGGTCGATGATCTGCTTCAGCTTGGGATCTTCCATGTCCTTCTCGAGCTGAGCGACGTCGATGCCGACGGAAGCCGCCGTCTCGAGGATCTTGGCCCGGTCGAGCTTGCCGTTGAATTCCATCAGCGCGTTGTGCAGGGGCTGATGCTTGCCCTGCTTCATCGAGGCGAGGGCGGCCAGCGCGGCGATGCGCGACGGCTCACCGAGGATGGGAAGGTCCTTGTAGACGATCTTCACCTTGCCGTCGGCACCGGTCACCGACTTCACCGCCTGGTAGGCGCGCTTGCAGTAGGGACACTGGTAATCGTTGAACTCGACGATAGTGACATCTCCCGCGGGATTGCCGGCCACCGGGCTGTCGGCATCGCGAAAGAGCTCGGCCTCGTTCTGGCCGATCGCCTTCAGCGCCATGGCGTCGCGCTGCGTATCCTGCTTGCGCTCGAGTTCCTGCATCGCATCGACCAGGACTTCCGGATTGGCCATGAGATAGGCCCTGATGCTCTTCCCCAGATCGGCCGGTACGGAGGCCGCCGCGACAGGGGCCGGGGCGGCCGACGCCGTTGCGTTGGTGCTCGTGGGCACGCTGGTACGGGTCGCTGCGACGGCGCCGACGACGATCAGTCCGGCCACTGCGGCCATCAGAAGGGAACGCATGGGTATGTCTCCAGAGCCGGCTTTATTTGCGGGGCCGGCTGTTGATGTAGGCCTTCAAGTCCTGCGCGCGCTGCCACGCCGGCGTCCCGGCCGGAAGCTGGCGCGACGCCGCCTCCGCATGGGACTGGGCTTCGGCACGCTGGCCCCGCAGGGTCGCCATCTCGGCACGGGCGAGGGAGGTCATACCCTGATTGCCGAGCTTGGAGTAGCCTGTCGCCATCAGGCGCCAGAGCTCGAAGCTGCCGGCCTCCTGCTGCATGGCGAGGTCGAGATTGCGCATCGCCTCGCGATCGTTGTCGGGCGAGTTGACGTCGAGCAGGGCGCGGGCGAAGTCGATCTTCAGGATTGCCGCCGAGGGGGCGAGCTGTACGGCGCGGCGATAGGAAGGGATGGACTCCGCGGCACGACCGTTTTCATAGAGCATCTGTGCCCGTACTTCGTGGAAGTACGGATCGTTGGGGTATTCCTTCAACAGGCCGTCGATCGTCAACAGGGCCGAGCCCAGCGTGCCCTTTCGGTACAGCGCGATCGCCCGGGCATAGCGTGCCGGCACCGACCGGTCGGCCTCGGCGTAGCGCTGCAGCGCCATGTCGGGCGCCACGAAGCCATAGAGCTTCGCCACCATGCGCTGGTGGAGCATGAGGAATTGCGGCGTGTCGGACGTGTTGGCGTAGGGAGAGTTCGCGGCGGCCTGCTCGAAGGCCGCGATCCGCTCGGGAGTCAGCGGATGGGTCGTCAGATAGGGGTCGCGGCGGTTGATCGCGAGCTTCTCCTCGCGTTGCAGGTAGCGGAGAAATTCAATCGTGCCTTTGGGCGACTGGCCGGTGCGCTGCAGATAGGTGATCGCCGCCTGGTCCGCGGCACTCTCCTGGGTCTGGGTGTATTTGAGGAACGACATCAGCGAGCCCGGCGCCATCGGGCGGCCGGTTCCGCCGCCGTGGCCGCCACCGGTACCGCCTGCACCGGCGCCGGCTGCTGCTCCCCCCGCCATTGCACCGCCGGCCAGGATGGTTTCGAGGATCTGCAAGGTGGAGAGGTTGCGCAGTTCCTCCTGCATGCGGGCGAGATGCCCGCCGGCAATGTGGCCGCTTTCATGGGCCATCACACCGATCAGCTGGTTTGGCCGCTCGGTCCGCATGATCAGGCCGGTATTGATGAAGATGCGCTGGCCGCCGGCAACGAAGGCGTTGAGCGAGCCATCCTGGACGAGCATGATCTCGACGCCATTGGGGTCGAGACCGGCCGCCTTCCAGATCGGGATCGTGAAAGTTCGGATCGTGCTCTCGATCTCGGCGTCACGGATCAGATTGAGTCGTTGACCTTGCTGAGCCGTCGCGGCACGAAACGGTGCCAGCGCGAAGAGCGTCAGACATAAGAGGGTGGTGATGCGTTTGAACAAGGTCGGCACGGGGCTCGGACAGGCTAGAAACGGTCGGCGGCCGCGTCAATTGTACAACGCAGCCCTTGTGAGCGTTCTCTTGCTGTCCGGTTGTGGCTTTAGTGAGACAGACCGCGCGCGGGATCGCGCTGAGAATGCCGAGAACCCTGCCGGTCTGACGCAGAACCAGCGCACCTTCTCGCCGACCACCAAGGGCAGCAGCTTCGCGGCGACCACGGCCGAGGAAAGCCGGGCGGCCGAAGTCGGACGCGAGATCCTCGAAGCCGGTGGAAATGCCACCGACGCCGCCGTCGCCATGTATTTTGCACTCTCCGTGACCCTGCCGTCGGCGGCGTCGCTGGGTGCGTCCGGTGCGTGCATCGTCCATAACGACAAGACGAAGAAGGCCGAAGCCTTCGTATTTCCCCCCATCGCGGCGCCCGGCGCGGTCAAGGGCACGCCCTTCTCGGTGCCGGCAGGCGTGCGCGCCGTTACCCTGATGCATGTCCGTCACGGCAACTTGCGTTGGGAACAGACCGTGTCGCCGGCCGAGCGCCTGGCTCGGTTCGGCTTCCCGGTATCGCGTGCGCTGGCGCGCGATCTGCAGGCCGGTGGGGCCCTGCTCGGGGCGGATGCCGAGGCCCGTCGGATCTTCGGCAACGCCTCGGAGGGGTCGCTGCTCACCCAGCCTGACCTCGCATCGGTGCTTGGCAGCATCCGCCAGCGGGGCGGAGCGGAGTTCTTCCAAGGCGCCTTGGCGCGCACCTTTTCAGAGCAGGTTTCTCAGGCCGGTGGCAGCCTTCCGGTTGATGCATTGCGCGCGGCCGTGCCGATCGCGTCGGAGCCGATGTCGGTCAGCCACTATCGCAGCCGCGTCTACGTCGCGCCGGCACCGGCGGCCGGCTCATTGGCCCTCGCCGGTTGGAATGGACAGCAGCCGGCCGGCGGTACGCCGGTGGATTCCGGCGGCTTTGCGGGTTTCGCCGCCGTCGACAGCAAGGGCGGTGCGGCGGCCTGCGCGGTCTCGATGGGCCAACTCTTCGGTGCGCGTGTTGTCGCTCCCGGCAGTGGCATCATGCTCGGCTCGCCCAATCCGGAGGCGGCTTCGGTCAGTCCGGTGATCATCGCCAATCCCGGCAATGGGGAGTTCACATTTGCGGGAGCGGGTGGTGGCGGACCGACCGCGGCTCAAGCCGTTGGCTATGTGGCGCGTGAGGTCATCGACAACGATCGCAACCTGGCGACGGTCCTCGCAAACCGGCGGGCACAGGGCGGCTTCGTGAATGCCATCGCCTGCCCCTCGGGTCTGCGCGGCAAGCCCGAGGCCTGCCGAACGGGTGCCGACCCGGCCGGTGCCGGCCTCTCGACGATCGCTCGATAGACGGCAACATGTCGGGCAAGCTTTCGCGGCGCTCGGGCGGCGTCGATCCCTTCATCGTCATGGACGTGATGGCCGCCGCCGCCGAGAAGGAAGCGGCGGGCGAGACGGTCATCCACCTCGAGGTCGGACAGCCGAGCACGCCCGCCCCGAAGGGGGCGCTCGCCGCAGCGCATGCCGCCCTCGATGCGGACAGGATTGGCTACGTCGCCGCGCTGGGCATGCCGGCGCTGCGCGAGCGCATCGCGCGGCACTATCGCGAGACCTATGGCGCCGAGGTCGCGCCGGAGCGGGTCATCGTCACGACGGGCTCCTCAGGGGGCTTTCCGCTGGCCTTCCTCGCGAGCTTCGATGCCGGCGACCGGGTGGCGCTCGCGGCGCCGGGTTATCCGGCCTACCGCAACATCCTGGCGGCGCTCAATCTCGAGGCAGTCGACCTGCCGACCTCCGCGGAAGACCGGTTCCAGCCGACGGTGGCTGCACTCGAGAAGGCGGGACCTCTCGACGGGCTGATCGTGGCCAGTCCCTCCAATCCCACTGGCACGATGGTGACGCGCGGGGAACTGAAGGCGCTGGCCGACTGGTGCAACGCCCACGGCGTGCGCCTGATCTCGGATGAAATCTACCACGGCATCGTCTACGAGGGCGAAACCCACTCGGCTGTCGAGGTATCCGACACCGCGATCGTGGTGAACAGCTTCTCCAAATATTTCTCCATGACGGGATGGAGAGTGGGCTGGCTGGTCGTGCCGCCCGACATGGTGCGAACGATCGAGCGGCTCACGCAGAATTTCTTCATCTCGGTGCCGACGCTCAGCCAGCACGCGGCGCTTGCCGCCTTCGAGTGTCGCGAGGAACTCGATGGCCATGTGAAGCGCTATCGCACCAATCGCGACCTGCTGATGGCCGGCCTGCCAGCCGCCGGCCTCGACCGCCTCACACCGGCGCAGGGGGCTTTCTATATCTACGCCGACGTATCGCACCTCACCAACGACAGCCGAGACTTCTGCAGCCGTATGCTGCGCGAAGCCGGCGTCGCAACGACACCGGGCGTAGACTTCGACCGCGCACGGGGGGCCGGCACCCTGCGCATCTCCTTCGGGGGCGCGACCGCGGAGATGGAAGAGGCGGTCCGCCGGTTGAAACAATGGAGGCGAGTGTGAGGGCATTCGCCGTCGCGGCTTTGTTTGCTGTCGCTCCGGTCGCGGCCTTTGCGCAGAGCGGCCCCAGCTTCGATTGTGCCAAGGCATCGAACGGAGCGGAGCGGGCGATCTGCAAGGACGCCGCCCTGGCAAAAACGGACCGCGAACTGGCGGGCCTCTACGCGGCTCTGCTGGCGAAGCTGAGCGGACCGGCCAAGGAGAGCCTGGAGAAGAGCCAGGTCCGCTGGATCGTCGGGCGCAACCGTGCCTGCGTGCCGAACGACGATCCGGACGTTATCCAGCGTTGCCTCAAGGCACGCTATGCCGATCGCATCGCCGACCTCAAGGCGTCGGGCGCGGGGCCGTATCCCTTCATCGAGGACCAGTCCATCGAGCGGAGCGGGAAGGTGGGCAAGGTGACCTACACGATCGATCTTCGTTACCCGCGCTTCGCCGGCACGACCGCCGACTTCACGGCGATCAATCGCTCCTTTGCCGAGGCCGCCGCGAAGGCCGCGCGCGAAACGACGCCGACGGCCGATGCCGGCCTGGATCGCGAACAGGAATGGCAGGCCGAGCAGGGCTATGCGCTTTTCCGCCCCGATCCCAACGTCATCACCGTGGCCCTGACCTTCTGGGCCTTCACTGGCGGCGCCCATGGCTACGGCAGCACGAGTTGCACCTCGGTCGATCTGCGCAGCGGCAAGACCGTTTCACCCGCAGGCGTTTTCGCATCCGGCACGCCATGGCTCCAGGAAGTCGTCGCCATCGTGGGCGCCGATCTCAAGAAGCAGTTCGTCGAAAACCCCGGCTTCGAGGACGCATTGCAGCCCAACAAGCTTACCAAGACGGTCAACAGCAGCGACCGTTTCTGCTGGCAGGCCGATAAGCTTCAGATCTACTTCAACCAGTACGAGGTCGGCCCTTACTCGGCCGGGCCCTATACGGTCGACATTCCCTACAGCCGGCTGAAGCCGCTGCTGCGCGCGGGCGGGCCGATCGCCCGCTAGTGCAGCTTGCGCCGGTCTCGCGCCGGCGTTGGGGAAGCGGTGGGCGCCGTGCGCTCGGTCGCGAGCGGCGGCACGGGGCCGGAATGGTGGCTCGCCATGTGCCAGCCGTCGGCCAGGCGCACATAGAGGTTGCTCGCCATGAGCTGGCCGTTGGGAAGCACCTCGCGGCAGATGACGAGCGCGAGGCCCGGGCGGCCGACGACCCATTCCTCGGTGCAGCGCACGCGCGGCGCCTCGGGGTGCTTCATGATGGCTCGCCAGCTCGCCATGATCTCCGCACGCTCGTGAAGGGCCGCCTGGCCGGGGTGCAGGCAGATCACCGAGCCCGTGGGCGCCCAGATCTGGTCCATGGCAGCCGCGTCGCGATCGTTGAAGGCTCTGTAGAAGGCACGATTGGCGGCCAGGACGGCGTCGCGTTCGTCATCGTCGAATTCCGCCAAGAGCGGCGGCAGGCGTGGTGGACGGCGGGGCATTCGACCCTCGAAACTCACGGGTTGCGCGGCACAGGATTAGCCGACAGAGATGAGGCATCCAACTGTCGAGATGATGATGTCCATTCCCAAGCTCGAATTCCCGCCGTTCCATTTGCCCGCCGAGGCCGAAGCCTTGCGGGGCGAGGTCCGCGCGTTCCTCAAGGAAACGCTGCCCAAGGTCAAATCCGAGGATCGCTTCGCGAGCTGGAACACGCCGTCTCCTGAGTTCAGCAAGGCGCTGGGCGCGAAGGGCTGGCTCGGCATTACATGGCCGAAGCAGTATGGCGGCGCGGAACGTACCTTTCTCGACCGCCTGGTCGTGACCGAGGAGCTTCTCGGCAACAGCGCGCCGGCGGGTTCGCATTGGGTCGCCGATCGCCAGTCGGGACCGCTGCTGCTGAAGTTCGGCACGGAACAGCAGCGCCAGGCGATCCTACCGCGCATCGCGCGCGGCGAGTGCTATTTCAGCATCGGCATGAGCGAGCCCGATTCGGGCTCCGACCTCGCCTCGGTGCGCACGCGCGCCGAGCCGGTGCCGGGCGGCTTCCGCGTCAACGGCACCAAGGTCTGGACCTCCGGCGCCCATCGCAACCATTACTGCATCACGCTGGTGCGCACCTCCGGTCAGCATGGCGATCGTCACAAGGGGCTGAGCCAGCTTCTGGTCGATCTCAAGACCCCGGGCGTCACCATCCGGCCGATCATCAATCTTGCCGGACGCCATGACTGGAACGAGGTGACCTTCTCCGACGCCTTCATCCCCGAGGATTGCCTGATCGGCAACGAGGGCGACGGCTGGCTGCAGGTCACCAGCGAGCTGGCCTTCGAGCGCTCGGGTCCCGAACGCTTCATGCAGAACGTCTACGTGCTGCGCGAACTGGTACGGGTGCTCGGCCGCCAGCCGGCCAAGCGCGCGAACGCCATCCTAGGCCGCCTGATCGCTCGGCTGTGGACCCTGCGCCAGATGTCCACCGCCGTCGCCGGCATGATGCAGGGGGGCAAGTCGCCCGCCATCGAGGCGTCGCTGGTGAAGGATCTGGGCACGATCTACCAGCAGGACCTGCCGGAGATCGCGCGCACGCTGGCGGAATCCGATGCTACGACCGAGGACGATCTCGCCGACTTCCTCGACGTCGCGCAATACGCTTCGATGATGGCGCCGAGCTACACGATCCAGGGCGGCACCACCCAGGTCCTGCGCGGCATCGTCGCCCGCGGCCTCGGTCTGCGCTGAAGGAGAAAGATCATGGACCGCGATACCCGTGACATGCTGCTGGAGACCGCCGGCCGCTTCTTCGCCGAGCGCGCCGGCAAGGACATCGTGAACGGCGTCGAGAAGGGCGTGTGGCCCGCCGACCTCTGGAAAGAAGTCGAGGAGATGGGGCTGCCGCTGATTGCCGTTCCCGAAGAACTGGACGGCGTGGGCGGCACCCTGGCCGACCTGATGGCAATGCTGCGCGTGGCCGGCGAGCATGCCGTTCCCGTGCCGGTCGCCGAAACCGCGCTGGCCAACCTGCTGGTCGCGGCCGCTGGCGGCAAGCCGGCCAGCGGCCCGTCGACGGTGGCGCTGGGCGAGCTGTCACTCCAGGGCAATCGCGTCTCCGGCAAGGTCGCGCGCGTGCCGTTCGCGGGCGTCGCCGAGCGCTTCGTCGCGATCGTGACGGCGGGCGGCAAGTCGACGCTCGTCGTCGTGCCGCGGGATGCGGTCGCGGTCGAGGAGGCGCCCAGCCATGCCGGCGAGCCCTACGGAACCGTGACCTTCGACGGCGCCACGCCGGAATTCTCCGGCGCCTCGCCGATCAGCGCCGAGCGTGCGCTCGAACTCGCGGCGCTGGCCCGGGCCATGCAGATGGCGGGCGCTGCCGACAAGGTGCTCGTGACGGCAACGGAATACTGCAAGCAGCGCGTCCAGTTCGGTCGCCCCATCTCCACCTTCCAGGCGATCCAGCACATGCTGGCCGAACTCGCGAGCTGCGTCGCCGCGACCATCGCCTCGGCGGAAGCCGCGTCGCGCGACGCCGATGAGGGCGGGCTGGAGAAGGGTGGCAGCTTCTCGATCGCCGCCGCCAAGACCCAGTGCTCCGACTTCGCGCACCGCATCGCCGCCATCTCGCACCAGTCGATGGGCGCGATGGGCTTCACCCACGAACACATCCTGCATCACTACACGCGCAGGCTCTGGGTGTGGCGCCGAGACTTCGGCAGCGAGAGCTTCTGGGGTGAGAAGATCGGTGCGTCCTTCGCCAAGGCCGGCAAGGAAGAGCTGTGGCCGGCGCTCACGGAAAGCCGCTACGCCGCCTGAAAAGGCCGTCTTCATCGGGCTCATGGCCGAACGGCGCCCCACGAGGGCGCCGTTCGCATTAGGAATCTGGTCTGGCCGATACAACGACGGTACGGCCGCTATCGGTCCGTTCGAGGGCGATCGGCACGCCGTAGATTTCCGACAGCATCGCCGCCGTCAGCGTCTCGTCAGGAGGGCCATAGGCGGCGAGGCGGCCATCTGCGATGACCGCGACCCGGGTTGCCAGTTCGCGCGCCTGATCGGGGTCGTGCGTCGAGAAGATCACCCCGAAGCCGCGCTCGCGCAGCGCCTGCACGCGAGCCAGCACGAGGAAGCGGTTGCCGAGATCGAGGCTGGCGGTGGGCTCGTCCATCACCATCATCGGCGCGTCCTGCGCCAGGGCACGCGCGATCAGGCAGAGCTGGCGCTGGCCGCCGGAAATGCGATTGGCCTCGCGGTCTGCGAGATCCAGAATGCCGAGCTGGTCGAGAGCCG
>Ga0182739_1001456_pt1 | contig 24836 bp, 23 predicted proteins | sample eDN5th30CBELigBY_FD_128873 | JGI IMG/M metagenome (GOLD analysis project Ga0182739, IMG submission 128873) | Enriched backyard soil microbial communities from Emeryville, California, USA - eDNA 5th pass 30_C BE-Lig BY (version 2) (version 2) | ecosystem: Environmental > Terrestrial > Soil >... | reverse complement strand
TGAGTAGGAAATACAAAGCAGACGGAATACACGTAGACTCCTATGGGAGCTGCGAGAAAGTCCGAGACCCTGCAGGCAAAGCCGAAGCGGCTTGGCGCTCGCCCCATGGAAAGCGAAGTGTATTCCGTCTGCGGATGATCCCCACAAACCTTTTTCCTTTAAATTAATAAAAACCCCAAACAGTTATACAAATCTTTCTTAGCATGTACGTATAATCGTTCGGGGTCATTTGGTTAAAAATACTTATGTCTCAGCCTTTTTTATATAGATTATCTAATTATTATCGCGCAATATGAAAAAGGGTTTTTATTCTTCCTCGTCAGGGTCATTAAAGACTTTAATCGTTTTAAAAGCCAAATTTATTTTAAAGTGAAGATTCCAATTACTGCGAAGGACCTCTATCTCATGGTCTTGAACAGAAACACATAAGACAACGTCCCCATCCCAATCCATTAATACATATTCGTTTTGGTTAGAGAAAAGTTTATAGTCTTTATGTGCTATTAAATTCCATCCAAAATTTAGCGTGTGGCTTTTATTCGCCATTAAGATGCTCCTTTATTTTCCTTGGAAAAGGAATTATTTCACTTCAACGGTCCATCCAAATGGATCTTCTTGTCTTCCATTTTGGATGTTAGTGATCGTATCATATAATTTTGTTGCTAATTCGCCTGTTTCTCCGTTATTAAGGACAATTTTTTCTTCATTCCAGAAAAATTCACCTATTGGAGAAATAACGGCTGCTGTACCAGTACCAAATGCTTCTTCTAATTCACCTTTTTTATGAGCTTCGAATATTTCTGCAATCGTAACTTTTCTTTCCGTTACAGGAATATTCCAATATTGTAGCAACTCCATAATACTGCTTCTTGTTACACCTTCTAAAATACTGCCATTTAATTGTGGGGTTACTACTTCTCCATTAATTTTGAAGAATACGTTCATTGCCCCTACTTCTTCAATATATTTCTTTTCCACGCCATCTAACCAAAGAACTTGAGAGTAGCCTTTTTCTGTCGCAATTTGCTGTGCTTTTAAGCTTGCGGCATAGTTACCAGCCGTTTTTGCTGAACCAGTACCACCAGCAACAGCGCGTACATATTCATTTTCTACAAAGATTTTTACAGGCTTAACACCTTCTTTATAATACGAACCTACAGGAGATAAAATGATCATAAATTTGTAGCTAATAGATGCTGCCACTCCTAAAAATGGTTGAGTGGAAATAATAAATGGTCTTATGTATAAAGAAGTTCCTTCCCCATTTGGAATCCATTCTTTGTCGATATTAATTAATTGTTTTAATGCATTTAATGCAAACTCTTCATCTATTTCTGGAATACAAAGTCTGTCATTTGATTTATTTAAACGCTCCATATTCTTTTCTGGTCTAAATAAAAGGACTTTTCCTTCTTTTGTTAAATAAGCTTTTAATCCTTCAAAAACTGCTTGGCCATAGTGGAAAATAACAGAAGCAGGATCTAAAGTAATTGGTTGGTAAGGAAGAATTTGTGCATCATGCCATCCTTTATCGACTGAATAATCCATCATAAACATATGGTCAGTGAACACTTTACCAAATACTAATGTAGAAGGATCCGGTTTTGGTTTCTTTTCTTTTGCTAATGTTACAGTGATTGTTTGTTCTGTCACGTTCCATTCTCCTTATCTTAAACATTATTTCTATTTATTATAACGCAAAGTTCTGATAGAGAAAGCAGTTTTAGTAAAAAGTTATAAAATATTTTTGAGAAACATCGATATCATCTGTTTCTATCGGCAAAATAAAGATAACTTCTATCAATCGGTGTTTTTCTTCATCCCCTACAGACGGTTAGTTGCACTTATCGGACCTTTCCAGGCAGTTATCCCTCACGTAGCTTTCTAGATTTTCCGCAGCTTAAGCTTAGCGGATTACTGCCCATTAAGAGTGGGATAACACAAAAAAAACAACCATAATCTACACGAATGTACATTTGGTTGCCTATACTAATTCCAATGCTTTGTTTCTTCTAATAGTTCATCAATCTCTATGTCGATTAAATTCCAAGTGGATATATCTTGCTCTAAATCGGTTGTATTTGTTAAAATTTCGTCGATGTCGGTTCTAATTAAATGCATGATAGCCTCCTTTAAAACCGTTTAATTCTGTCTAGAGTTTATGTTAAATAGCATTTTCCATGATGGAAACGGTTATGTATATTATAGCAGTATTAACGTTTACATATAATAAAGATGCTTTACAAATTGATTACATGTTCGGTACAAAACAATGAAAAACATAATTAGAAGGAGATATTGCCAGAACATGATATAATTATAACTTATTAATATTGATGCTGTTTTATATTATAGGTATAAAGGGAAAGTAGTTAAAATACAGCGATATTCGTTACTTTTGGTCTATCTATATTAATAACCTTATTCGCTTGATTTATTCGTATTTTATTTGGTTATAATGGGTAGACAACGGGAGGTTTTAAAATGACAAAACTATTAAAATGGGTTATTACCATTCTGATCATATACGGAGCTTATAATTTTTATTTTAAAGAGAGCAAAAATAATGCAGTAACTGAACAATCTCCTACGTTAGAAAATAGTATCAATCAAAATTCAATTACTTCCTTTATTCAATCAGTTACAAAGGAATTAGGTAATTTAAAATCGCTCTTTAATGACGCTCAAGATATTCTTCCTGACTGGAATGTAGAAGAAAATGCTGAAGAAATAGCAAAACCAGAGTTAGTCACACCAAAGGATCATCCTTTTTCGATCTATAATATTTCTCTTGGGGATAATAAACAGGCAGTTGAAAAAACGCTTGGTAGCCCCCAACGAGTAACTACTAATGAATATGGAATCTCCTGGTTTACGTATCATCATAATTATCAAAATTTTGTTATGATAGGCTATGACGAAAATAATCAAGTAGCTACCTTATATACAAATCAAGATTTAATCGCTTCTACTAACGGCATTAAAAAGGGAACAGAAAAAGCAAAAGTGTTAGAAACATTAGGAGAACCGCTAACAGAATTAAGAAAAGGGCTTGTTTCTTACAAAATGACGAATGACAGAGATTATGAGATGTTCTCGCTTGATGGTTCCTATGTTACAGTATTTTTTGATAAACATGAGAATAACACAGTAACTGCCCTTCAAATCGTAAGTTCTTCTATAGAAGAAAATCGGAAGGATTTTTATGTGGATGGCAGTGAGGAACTGAAAGAAGGATTTGAATACCAATTATTTGATTTGACAAATGCGAGTCGAGTTAATAACCATTTAAAACCTTTATCATGGGATGAAGCAGTCAAAGAAACAGCCCGCAAGCATAGTTTAGATATGGCGGAAAATAATTATTTTAGTCATACTAATTTAGAAGGTGAGTCTCCGTTTGACCGGATGCTGAACGATGGCATTCGATATAGCATGGCAGGAGAAAATTTAGCCTACGGACAGAATAGCAGTATATTTGCCCATGAAGGCTTAATGAACTCCATGGGTCATCGGGAAAATATTCTCCAAAAAGATTTTGCCTTCCTAGGCATAGGAGTCGCCTTCAATAACAACGCTCAACCATACTATACAGAAAACTTTCTTACAAAATAAAACCAACCGGTCTATTCGACTTGGTTGGTTTTTCTTCTATTCTTTCATTTAATATTTAAAAATAAACGGTTAATTCAAACAGAATGTGCGAGGCTAATGTAGAATAAAATGTTCCATCTCGCTCATCGAAAAATGAGCATCCCGAGTGAATTCATCCTTATTTGAAAATGCACTTTACACAATTAAATTACCAATCATCCAAATTAAGAAAAAACTAATCACAATCGATAAATTGGCAGCAGTTCCGACAAAACGTTGATTATATTTAAACTCCACACTATATGGAAGAACACTTGATGCCATCGGTAAAATTAAACCAATCAAGATCGTATAACGAAACATATCTTCTGCTGGCCATAAAAGATAAGCAAGTATCCCTAAAAATAAGCCAGTACCATATCGAATCCCAAGTACTCTTCCAATCCCCTTCCAATGCTTCTTTTCAAAAGAAAAATTCAAATAAATACCAAGTAGCAATAAAGATAGTGGCATATTTGCCTTTGAAATAGTGGACGTTACTTCAATCACCTGATGTGGCATATGAATACCAGTTATATTAATGAAGAAAATAAAAACATAGGTCATTAACGGAATGGACTTTCCTAATTTACCTACTACCTGCTTCGTTGTCATTACTGTCCCTTCTTGTGAATAATAGCTACCAATTAAATAGCTAATCCCAAAGGTAACGAGTGCATTTCCAATATCAAACATGCCAAAATATTTAATCCCTTCAGCACCCCAAATCCCTTGAACTAAAGGATAGGCAAAGATACCAATATTAAATCCTGGAATAAGCATGCCTAGCATCCCTTTTTCCTTGTTTGCTTCCTTTCGAAATAAAAAAAGGCCAATAATCGAAATAAGAACTCCATAAAATAACCCTAAAAATACTAATATAAGCAATGATTTTTCAATAATCACGTTATGTAAGGTAGAGATAATCAAGCACGGTAGAGTGATATTAAAGATTATTCGTGCTAACCCTTCCCCATCCTTTTCTTTAATAATATTTCTCTGTTTAAAGAAATAACCAATTGCAATGATAATCACTGAATAAAAAAATTGGGTATTGAAATTTTCCATTTCTCTAAATTCCCCTAACTATGCAACAAATTTCCAATGAAACTACTATACTACTAATCAGAATGCTTGCAAAGGCTTAGACGGAAAAAAACTTGATACGAGATAAGAAAATTTCTTATCCATCGTATCAAGTTCTAGTTAAAACGTCATTTTAAAAACTACTGCTTTCTGTTACTGTTTTATTTAGTTCTTTTAATCTACGAATATCTAAACGAATTAACAAAGAAACAGCTAGTGATACAATAAAAAGACACGAAAATACCAGTAATGTTCCTTGATAGCTTCCTGTAGTATCCCGAATCCATGACACAATGCTAGGTCCTGCAACACCTGCTGCTGACCAAGCAGTAAGAATATAGCCATGAATAGCACCTAACTGCTTTGTTCCAAATAAATCACCAATATAGGCAGGAATTGATGCAAATCCTCCACCATAGCAGGACATAATAATAAATACGATGATAGAAAAAGCGATATAATGATGTAAATGCGGCAGAGCAAAGAATGCTACTACTTGGATTGCGAAAAACAAGGTATAGACATTTGGTCTGCCAATATAATCAGAAATGGTTGCCCATGCAATTCTACCAAACCCGTTAAATACACCCATAATCCCTACTAGTGTCGCAGCACCAGCTACGGATAATCCTGCTAATTCCTGCCCCATTGGAGAAGCGACTGCAAGGATGGCAATTCCACAAGTAATGTTGATAAACAACATAATCCATAATGCCCAAAATCTTTTTGTTTTTACCGCTTCATTTGCAGTTAATTGGGATAAATCTTCTTTTACCTTGATTTGACCAGTTTCCATCGATTGTTTAAATCCAATTGGCATGTACCCTTTAGGTGGTGCCTCTAAATATTGTGCAGAACATAAAATGATTACAAAATAGATTGCACCTAGAATATAGAAAGTATTCGATATACCTACTGTATTAATCAAATGATTCATAACAGGGCTGCTTATCATAGAAGCAAATCCGAATCCCATAATTGCTAGCCCTGTTGCTAATCCTCTACGATCGGGAAACCACTTTACCAGCGTTGATACAGGTGTAATATAGCCAACTCCTAATCCGATTCCGCCAAACATACCATAAGTGATATAAAGTAGAGGTAAAGATTCAATACTGGTGGCAAATCCAGCACCTACCATTCCTAATCCAAACAAAACAGCAGAAAGCCTACCTGAAGCACGAGGACCATATTTTTCAACAAAATGACCGAGAAATGCTGCTGATAAACCTAAAAATAAAATAGCGATACTAAACGTCCAAGAAATACTAGTTAAGCTCCAGTTGTATTGAGATTCAAGCGGTTTTGTAAACACACTCCATGCATATACAGATCCAATTGAAATATGAATACCAACTGCAGATAAAGCGATTAGCCAACGATTTTTTGTTTTCATTTTTGTTATACCCCTAATATGTTATTTGCCGATCATTAATAATTAATTAGTTAATAGAGTTATAGCTTATAATCAATAGCTAGTAATTCCGCTGCTTTTCGGACACCATCTAATGCTAATTCAACGGTTTCATTTGTATGCAATACTACTGCCATTCTTCTTCCCTTTGTCGTCTTTGGTTTACCGAATACACGGACTTGTGTGTTTTCAACAGATAAAGCTTCTTTTATTCCAGTTATGGAGTATGTTTCACTTTCTTTTATTGCTTTTAATGTCTTACTCGCACCAGGAGCATGCAATTTTACACCTGTAACAGGGTAACCGAGAATCGCTCTTACATGTAAAGCAAATTCGGAAAGATCTTGTGTTATCATTGTTACCATCCCTGTATCGTGAGGTCTAGGGGAAACTTCACTAAAATAGACACCGTTCGCTGTTAAAAATAATTCCACACCAAATAGTCCATATCCACCTAAGCTATCCGTTATTTTCTTAGCAATCTCTTCTGCCTCAGCCAGTTGTTCATCTGACATAAAATGAGGTTGCCAAGATTCAATATAATCCCCATCTTTTTGTATATGTCCAATGGGAGGACAGTAAGTTGTGCCATTAACCGAACGGACTGTCAAAAGGGTTATTTCTGATTCAAATACAATAAACTCTTCTATAATTACTCGTGTTTTTTTCCCTCTTCCGCCATTGACTGCTTCCTGCCATGATGCTTCGATTTCATCCACACTTCGGCAAATACTTTGCCCTTTACCAGATGAACTCATAACCGGCTTAATGACACAAGGAAATCCAATAGTATGTACTGCTTCTTCCAGTTCTTCTATGCTATTTGCAAAGGCATACTTTGCTGTAGGCAAGTTCAATGTCTCACTTGCCAATCTTCTAATTCCTTCGCGGTCCATCGTTAAATATGTGGCATGGGCAGTTGGAACTACTGTATAGCCCTCTTTTTCTAAATCTAGTAGTGTCTTCGTTGCAATCGCCTCAATTTCAGGAACAATATAATCAGGCTTTTCCTTTTCGATTACCGCTCTTAATTGGTCACCATCAAGCATATCTATTGTGTAAGAACGATGTGCAACATGACTCGCTGGCGCATGGTCATATCGATCAACAGCAATCGTTTCGACACCTAAACGCTGTGCCTCAATGATAACTTCCTTCCCTAACTCTCCAGAACCTAAAACAATGATTTTTTTTGCTTGTGAAGTATTTGGTGCTCCTACCATGATGCCACTCCCCCTAAATAATAAATTATTCCTTTATTCAGCATAATAACGTAAAATTATTGTCTATTCAAGCATTTTTTTCTTAATTTCCGAACATTAAGAGGTTGAACGTTATAATAATTCGGTTTTATTTCGTCGGAAAAATCGCTTACTTTTAATAATTCAACTTTTTTATTTAGAGTAAGCACAAAAAAAGCATTAGAAATTTCCAATGCTTTTCAAGCGTAACCTAAAGTGAAACTTCCATCAGTAGGGTTTTCCTTCCTCTTCCACTGATGGTTAGTTGAACGAATCGGACCTTTACGGACAGTTGATCTCCCTCATATTCTCATAAGCTTTGAGGTGGGAGTCTTACTGTCCGTTAAGAGTGGGATAAAGAAAGCTTTCGAGGGAGTACTTCATTAAAGATATTTTTTTATTTTGGGCTAGATATCTTATTACCTTTAAGAGTTGAATAAACGATTTGACCTTGACTTATCGTTGCTTTTACTCGTCCACGAAATGTTTTTCCAATATAAGGACTTAACTTATTTTTATAATATAAATCTTCTTTTTGTAAGGTAAACTGTTCATTTAAATCAACGATTGCTATATCACCATCACTCCCTATGGAAAAACTACCTTTATTAGGAAATATTCCAAATCTTTTTGCTGGATTAGCACTTGTGATTTTTGCAATCATTTCTAACGGTATACCTCTTTTCCAATAGCCTTCTTCTAATAAAACAGATAGAGTCGTTTGGCATCCTGAAATTCCTCCCCACGCCTCTAATAGAGTCCCTTCTTTCATAGAAACCAGTGACGGGGAATGATCTGAACCAATCACATCTATTTCCCCCTTACCAATCGCCGCCCAAAGGTTATCTATTTCCTGTTTAGTTCGTAATGGTGGAGCACATTTTGCAACCGAACCCAGTTTCTCTAAGTCATTTACTGTTAGCGATAAATAGTGTGGACAAGTTTCCACACTTATATCTACTCCTTTTGCTTTAGCTGCTAATATCGGTTTCAAAACCTTGGAGCTACTTATATGAACGATATGTACTTTACATTTTGTTACTTCTGCATAAGCGATAATACGTTGAACTGCTTCTATTTCAGAGTAAATTGGTCTCGCATTTGCAAAGGCTAAAGCAGAATGATCCCTTCGACTAATAATCTCCTCACTCAAAAAACTGGTGATTGTATCACTTTCAGCATGTACTGCTAAAATACTTTGTAGCTCGGCGATTTTTTTCATAGATTGCAGTAAAGTCCGGTCATCTGAGAATTGAAAATCTTCTATTCCACTATTGGACATAAAAGCTTTAAAGCCAATCACCCCAGATTGGTAAAGTTTTTCTAGTTCGTCTAGATTACCAGGTACCACTCCACCCCATAATCGATAATCAATAAGTGATTTTTCTTTGGCAAGCGCATCTTTTTGTAGAAATGCCTCCTTCGTTGTAGTGGGAGGATGACTGTTTAATGGCATATCAAAGAATAAGGTTGATCCACCAGCTGCTAAACTTTTACTTCCCGTCTTAAAGCCTTCCCATTCACTTCTTCCAGGTTCATTGAAATGCACGTGGGTGTCAATAACACCGGGAAATAAATATAGTCCATCTGCATCTATGCTGTGTTTTCCTTGATTTGGCATAATATGTGCATCAATTTCTACTATTTTCCCTTCTTTTATCCCTACATTAGCTTTTATTTGCTTTTCCTCATTAACAATCATTCCATTTTTGATTACTAAATCATATTCCCACAAATTCATTCAACTCCCTCGATAGGTTTGATATCCCCAGCCAGATAATAATAAAGGAATGTGATAATGCACTTGTGTTTTGTCTGTATAGAAACGAATCGGAATCGAAGTTAAAAAATTATTTTTACCTTCTGCTCTTTGAAAATACTCTTTAACCAAAAATACTAATTCATATTCCCCATCTTCCACTTTTTCTAATAATACAGTCTCTACTCTGCCATCCTCATTTGTTAGTCCGTTTGCTATAAATGTTCTAGTCGAATTTGTTATTTCCCATAACTCTACTTTAATTCCAGCACCTGGTTTTCCTTGAGTTAAATCCAAAACATGGGTTGTAATTCCTGTTTTCATCCTATGCTCCTCGTTCTTCTGTTTGTAGTTTGACGATGTCGTCTAATCGGAATTTCGCTATCGCAAATATTTGCGTTAATGCTGTTTGAAATTCTTCTTCTTTTGTATGGTTAATCCTATTCTTCATCGACTGGTAAATCGTTTCCTTTGTATGTCCCTTTACAGCTAGGATAAAGGGAAAACCGAATTTATTAGCATAGGATTTATTCAATGAAGCAAATTCTTTATATTCTTCTTCTGAAAGAGAATCAAGTCCTGCTCCTATTTGTTCTTTAACAGAAGAATCGGTCATCTTCAATTTCCCTCCTAAATCTGGATGTGCTCGAATTAATTCCAACTGATCACCAATCGGTGCCTCTGTTACTGCCTGTACCATTAATTGATGAAGCGTATTTAAGTTCGGAAAGGGACGATAATCCCAAGTTTTATTTGCAATCCAAGGACTATGTTCAAACACCCAACCAATTTTTTCGATAAATTCTTGACGATTCATTTTATTTATTGCTGTTATTGAATACATATCTCCATTCCTTCCACTATCGGTTGATTAATTCTTTTGTGTTAATAAATCGACTGCTCGCAGAATTCCTTCGTATCCTGTACATCGACAAAGATTTCCGGATAATGCTGTAAGGACTTCCTCCTTTGTTGGTTGCTCTTTCTCATCTAGCAAACTTTTTAACGCCATAACCATCCCAGGGGTGCAATAACCACATTGAAGGGCTCCAGCTTGTAAAAACGCCTCTTGAATAGGATGTAGCCTATCTTCTGCTAAACTTTCAATCGAGAAAATTTCCGCATCTTCTATCTGATAAGCCATTATTAAGCAGGAATTAACTAATTTTCCGTTCATAATAACAGAACAAGCTCCACATCTGCCTACTTCACATGCTATTTTCGTTCCTGTTAGCGCTAAACAATCACGAAGAATATCGACTAGACGAAAAGTTGGAGGGAGTGTTAACTCTATTAGTTTTCCATTGATTTTAAAGCTTGTTGTTTTTTCGGTTATTTTATTTGTATCCATCTTACTCCTCCTAACCTATTAAAGCCTTTTGTTCGATTGCTTTTAAAATCGCATCTGCTTGCACAGGCAATCGATTCAACCAAAGTCCTGTAGCATCATGAATAGCGGAAACAATAGCTGGCGCAACTGCAACAGTCCCTATTTCTCCTACGCCTCTTGGTCCATATGTGTCACCATTAACTAATCCTTCAATTGCAAAGACATTCGTTTCCTTTGGGATATCCAAAATCGTTGGGATTAGATAAGTGTCTAGGTTTTCTGTCATATATCGTCCATTTTCCATGACAGCATCTTCCATGAGTGTGAATCCCAGCCCCATATTTGCTCCACCTTCAATTTGCCCTAAATAGCCCATTGGATTGACAACGGGTCCTGCTGAAATAACATGGTCCATTTTCGTAACTGCCACTCTGCCTGTTAATAGATCTACTTCTACTTCTGCAGCCACACCAGCAAAAGTATATAAAAAATGACCGCCATCAATAGCATGGGGAGTAGTAGGAAAATGATAACTAGTAAAGACAGTTGGAAGTTCTTCTAAAGACGTCGCTAGCTCTCGATATGTTAGTATAAGTCGCTGCGGCTTTTCTGGTTGTTCACAGAACCAAATCCCACTTTTACCAAGAGAGAGCTTCTCTTTCGTCATGTTAGTTTGTTTTTCTGCTGCATTTAACATTTTTTCGATAAAAGCTGCTTTTAATTTAGCAATACCTAGCCACACCATATTGGTTCCTCTTGAGGCAGTTGATGATCCCGAATGGGGAACTTTCGCCGTATCTCCAATAACGATTGCTACATCACTAGAATCACAGTTAAAAGTTTCGGTCATAATCATATCTATCGTTGGAATCAAACCTTGCCCACATTCTTCAAAGCCAAAAGAAACCTCTAATTTACCAGCACTATTTAAGGATAAGCGTGCACCAGATGGGTCTGGCCTACCATAACCAAGACCTCCGCCATGCATCGTAATACTGTAGCCTCTCCCTTTTATCTTCCATTGACCTGAAGGAATCGTAGCTGTATTTTTTTGTAGAATCGGAGATTTAATGATTTCTGTAAGAACAGCTTTCGCTCCATCAGTTGGAACAATCTGCTGTTCAACTGGACCAAGGTCCATTGTTTGTCGTAAGTTTTTTAAACGAAGCTCGGTTGGATTTATGCCTGATTTTTCTGCTATACGTTCCATTTGTGTTTCTAAAGCAAAGGTTATTTGATTTCCGCCGAATCCTCGAAATTCACCTGCCACACCATTGTTCGTATAAACAGAATACCCTTCGACCTCCACATTCTCGATGCGGTATGGACCAGCACTATGCTCTACAGCAAAGTCTAAAACGGCTGGTCCTAATGTAGCATAGGCCCCAGTATCTGCAATTATTTTTACTTGATGAGCAATTAGATTACCAGACTCGTCACTTCCAGTCTTCATAAATATTTTCATCGGATGTCTTTTTAAACCAGCTTTGATTGAAACTCTTCTAGATTGATGAATTTTTACAGGTCGTTTTGTTTTTAAGGCTAAAATACTAATATATGGCTGTATATTCAGTTCATCCTTGCCTCCGAATGACCCTCCAATTGGACTGGAAATTATCCTAATCTTTTCAGGAATAATATCTAGAATTCTAGAAAGCTGCAATTGATCTTTAAATCCATGCTGTGTCGGTGCGTATATGGTTAATCCACCATCCTCATCAGGAACAGCTACACCGCCTTCTGTTTCCATATACACATGCATTTGTCTAGGTGTATGGTACGACTCTTCTACAATGATTGCACACCGATTAAACACTTCTTCTAACTTCGCCTCTCCTTTCTTAAAAGCAGCTTTATGAAGAAGATTACCGCCCTTGTGTAATTTTACAGCTGATTTATCTAATGCTAATTCCGGATCTGTTACTGTTTGTAATGGACTATATGTTACTTTAATTAACGAAATTGCTTTTTGTGCAATTTCTTTTGTTTCTGCAGCTACTGCCGCGATAGCATCACCGACATATCTCACTTTATCGACACAAAACACTGGCTGATCCTGAATTACTATTCCAAAGCCATTTAAGCCTGGGACATCCTTATACGTAATAATAGCCGTAACTCCTGTGAGATCTTCTGCTTCTTTTGTATCAATTGATTCAATTTTTGCATGAGGATGTTCACTTCTCAAGATCGCACCATAGAGCATTTGCGGGAACACCATATCGGTCAAATATTTCAGTTTTCCTGTTACTTTTGGTTCCCCATCCCTTCTTTTTTTCCATCTAACGCCTGCACTTGTAATATCAAGAACCATATGACTTACTCCTTTCTCTGGCGATTTAGGAAGTCTTTTATAGTGGCAATAAATAGGTTTGCAGCAACCTGTTTACGATATTCCTCTGTTACAAAAGGATCAGTGTAAGAAGAAAAATCTGCTTGGATGACTTTATTTAAGTGCTTCCAGTCAGTTGTTTCTCCACCATTTATAAGCTCTTTCTCCGTTTCTGTAAGTCGACAAGGAAGATGTGCCCCTCCACCAATCGATAGTCTTGCTGTTTTAATAATTGTATCTTGAAACTCCAGATAACCCGCGACAGAAATAATCGCTGCTGTAAAGCTCTCTCGCCTTCCAATTTTTCTAAAAAAAGAATAGGTTGATATATTGGTAACATGTATAGGTATGAAGATGTTTGTTAGTAATTCAGAAGATGGCGGGTGCGGTTTTACTAGCCATTCTCTTAATGGAATTATATATTCATGTTTACCATTGAAAAACGATAACTGTGCCTGTAAAACCAGCAAGACTGAGATTGTATCACCAATTTTACTGCAAATATTTCCACCTATTGTTCCGCGATTTCGTACAGCAGGAGCTGCAATCTTTTCACAAGCTTCTGTAAGGATAGATGCGTTTCTTTGAACTAACTGGTTATTCAAACAATCTGCTATTGTCATGGCGGCCCCGATCTTTAAGTATCGCTGTCCATTTATATCTGTTTCAGTTATTCCTTTTAATGGCTGTAATTTTTCCGTGCTAATAAGGTGTACTGGCTTTTCCACTCCGGCTTCCCAATTTATTTGGAGAATCGTACCGCCGGATATAATAAGACTATTTGGATTAGATAGATTGCTAACATCTGATAATACATAAGGGATCTCGACAGTTATTGGATAAGCGTCAGCAGAGATTTTCATCTTATTTCCTCCTTACTAGCGCATTGTAATAATCTATTTTCGTATCGATATCAATAAAGAATAATTCTTCAGAAAATTCAATTTTTCCACCTTGTATCTTACCATTGTTTATTATTTTCCTTGCCCCCATATCTCCTTCTAACAGCTTTATTTTTGAATATACTGATGGAAGAAAAAGAATAGGTGGCATTAACACACCATTATACATACTAGCTGCAAACTCTTCAGATGAATGTATAGGAGTGTTTACTATTTTTCTAATCATCTCTTCGGTAATGAAGGGCTGATCAGCTAAACATACTAAGATTTTATCTGCTTGTTTTTCGACGGCTACTTCAAATCCCTTCTTTAAAGAAAAGGACTGCCCTCTATTTGCATCCTTACAGCGAATTATTTCTCCTTTCTCTCCATTTAAACTCCTTTTATTTTCTATTGAAATCCAATTGACTGGATCAGTTGGTTTAACAATAACGAAAACATAATCGATAAATGGAGCAGTCAGCAATACGGACAATGCAGTATTGCCAACTGTTTCGTTTCCGAAGGCGAGCGACAGTTTATTTTCTCCCATCCTACTACTTTTTCCTGCAGCTAAATAAATCGCTGTAATCATAGCTGCTCTCTTGCAACAGCTTTTTTTTCATTTTTTGTCTTAATCAATTCTGCTATAATGCTAATTGCAATTTCTTCGGGACTTTCTGAATAAATTGGTAAACCAACTGGATAGTGAATCCAATCTGGCTTTATTATTCCTGCTAATAATCTTTCAGACCTTTTTCTTGATCCCAGTAACCCAAAGTATTTCACCTTTCTTTGTAGCAAATACTCCACTATTTCTTGATCTTTCATAAAGCTGTGACTCATGGTGATAACATAATCATTTTCCGTGGGATTTATTTCTTCCATCACTTTTGAGGGAGTACCTATATGATATTCCTTCGCATATGGGATTGTTTCTTCTGAACAATAAGCTTGACGCCAGTCAGATAAAATAACATAGAATCCAGCCTTGCTGGCAAAATAGACGACAGGCTTGACGTCTGGTCCAGCTCCGTAAATGATTAATTTTGGTCGTGGATATAATATCTGATTGAATATTAATCGATCCTCTGTATCTAAAGAAACAATTGAAGTATTCTCTTCCTCTATATTAGTTTTGAGTGAATTTTCAATATATTTATTTACCTTATTAAAAACTTTAACAAGTTTTACCTTGTGTCCATTTTGCAAAAGAGAGTTTAATTGTAGAAAAACATTCCTTGTTTCAAATGTGATCGGTTCAACCAAAATATAAATTTTCCCATCACACCCTACCCCCTGCCCCCACGATAAATCATCTTCAGAACGTAAGTCGTATTCCATTAGAAAGGCCTCATCTGATTCTTGCATAGCTATTCTGGCCAACAAATCCTGTTCGACACAGCCACCAGTTAGTAAGCCTTTCTCCATGCCTTTATCTGATATCAGCATCATCGTTCCTTCTTTGCGATAAGCTGAGCCTTCTACTTTTACAATCGTGGCTAAATAACTATGACACTCCGTTACAAGGACTGAATCAATAACAGAATAATGATCGGAAGACATGCGCATTCCTCCAAAAGGATAATTTTCCAAAATAACGACTGTTAACTTTTATTACATCTCATGTTATTACATCATATTAATGGCTTCATTTTTATATGTCATTGGACTAATTATATAATTAATTATTTGCTCATTAGATATTTTGACCAAATTTTCTAAATTATTAATCAACTTAACTCTTTCTCCTTATAACTTATTCTCGGTGAACTAATGTATGGATGATAATACGAAACAACGCTTGTATAATATAAGCTCCGTAAATATAACAATTACTATAAGAACTGAATTGGTACAAGACACTTTATAAATACAGTAAATTATATTTTACTTGCTTAGTATATTTACATTTTCATGAATATCAACTATAATGCACGTAGCTTGAATAAAAATACATTCTTCTTTTCGTCTTTCTTATTTATACTTTTATTCAATTAAATGAGGTGGACTATGAATAAAGAAATAATCAAATTTATTAGGAAAAATTACGAAATGACACAGAGAGACTTTGCCCGTGTTCTAAATTGTAGCTTTGCATTAATTGCATTGGTGGAAGTCGGAAAGCGAAGAGTTAGTAAAGATCTAGAAAATAAGATTAGACAAACATTTAATATTGACGATCAAGATATCGCATCCATTACATCCATATTAACAGAAATAAGTAAAGGAATTCCTCCCTTTATGTAATTTTCCAAGAAGAAAATAGAAAGTACTTACAGTCCCAATGATTCATTCGATGTAGATATTTTCTATTTTCTTCTATTTCAAAATTATTTCACGGTGCACTCTTTCTCCCCCATCCAAATAGGATAAAGAAGGATGAAAGGAGGAGTAAAATGCCCACAAATAACCCGGTTAATCCGTCCTCAAAGGTTTATCTTCCGAAACTTCCTGCTGAAACGTTAAATAATCAATCCCATTTCCAGCAAAATTTTTTACAAGATTACTTATTAAATCAACGTATCCAAAGTGAACATTTAACTACATTATTAAAGAGTTTTCAGGAAGAATCTTTCGAAAGACAGGAGAACCATTTTAGGCAAATCAGTGAAATTGATTATAAATTAGAGCTCAACGATTCTATTTCACAAGATTTATTAGAAAAACTTGCTGTACTAGATAAGGAAACTTCAAAAATCGAAGAACAACTAGACTTTCTTGCCCAACTCGCACAAGAGCAAAAGGAAATAACGAGCGAAGAAACCCTTCGTCAAACTGCTTTATTCGATCAATTGCTGTTTCAAGAAAAGGATATTTCTACAATCTCAAGTAAAATGGATAATTTTAATCACCTTGCTACAGAGATGAAAACGAAATTAGATGAAACAGAATCGAGTTATCAACAAATATCCGAAAAGCTAGATATCCAAGAAATATTTCATCAAACACTTCTACAAAGTATGGAAGAAACAAATGGAAATGTGAATAAACTGAGCAGACAAATCGAACATGTGAAAGAAATTCTTTTTGAACGTGTTCACTATTTAGCCGAAAAAATTGAAAACAATGTAAAAAGCATAGCCCAGCCAATTCAACGCTTCTTTCTTCATTCTGAAAAAGACGAAACTATTAAGAAGTAAGTAAGCAAATAAAAAGACTGTCTGTAAGGATATCACCTTTCAACTAAGTGAAAGGTGAATCTTTACGAACAGTCCTTTTTTTACTTAATCAAGTATTTTTACAGATACTTGCTTTCTTCCCCAGTTTAACGCTTCAGACTTTGTTGCTACATGTACGTCGATTTTCTTGCCTTTTATTGCTCCGCCGGTATCTCCAGCTATCGCTGTACCGTACCCTTCTACATATACTGTCGAACCTAGTGGAATGACGCTAGGATCAACGGAGATCACCTTTTTGTTTGGATTATCTTTTAAATTTATGCCAGTCGCAGTGACACCAGAACAGCCTTTGCAATCTGCTGTATATGCAGTAGCTTCCACCGTGATTTCTTTTGATTTTGCAGTTGTATTCGTATTTGCATTTGTTGTATTTTCTGCTTTTACGGCTTTGTTAACAGTTGTTGTATTGGTTTTACTGCTTGTGGAACCATTATTTTTTGAAACAATCAATACGTCATCTTTATGTATTGTATCGCTTTTTAATTTATTCCATTCTTTTAATTGATCAACTGTTGTATTATATTTTTGAGAGATTTTCCAAAGATTATCTCCTGCTTTTACTTTATGTTTTTTCTCTTCTTGAATCGTTAGTGTATCATTTACTTTAATGATGTCACTATCTAAATCATTCCATTTCTTTATATCATTAATACTCACGTTTTTTTCTTGTGAAATAGACCAAAGCGTATCTCCTTTTTCTACTTTGATTTCCTCCGCACCTACAAACGGAGCAGCTGTTGTAAGTATCGACGCACAAGTTAGAATAGAAAAGATTTTTTTCATTTTATACCTCCTTGAATAGCTCCAGTTGAGCTAACAGGTATAATCTTATCATGAAAAAGCTCAAAAAAAAGAACAGGTAGTTGATAATTCGATTACGTATATGACAATCCAATAACAAACACAATACGAATCGTCAGAATAATCAATTAACAAATGCCTGTTTTGTGATGAAAAATTGATGTTATTTTAATCCACTGAAGGTAATGTGATATGGAAGCTTGTTCCTTTATTTTGTTCACTATCAATATATACCTTGCCATTTAGATTTTCAATAATTTTAAAACTAACCATTAATCCTAGTCCGTTACCGTCTTTTTTTGTCGTGAAGAACGGTTCGCCTAGTTTTTTTATTTGTTCTTTGGACATACCTATTCCACTATCTTTTATCATAATGGTAATGTCTTCGTCCTCTCTTTTCACGGTAATCTCAATAGAACCACCGTTCGGCATTGCTTCTACAGCATTTTTTATAAAATTCAAGAAAACCTGCTTTAATTTATTTTCATCGCACTCTACAAAGAGATTTGGCTCTTCATAGATACGATTCAACTTAATTTTACTTTTTCGCAGCTGATAATCTAAAATAGAAACAACATTATCAATAATTGGAAGAAGTGGCTTCCTTTCTAACACAGAAACAGTTGGCTTTGAAAGAAGCATAAACTCTTCTACAATGGAGTTTACTCTTTCAATTTCATCTAGAATGATATCGAAATATTCCTGTCTATCCTTTTCTGTTTCATCCATACTTAAAAACTCAGCATAACCTTTTATAGACGTTAGTGGATTACGAATCTCGTGGGCAACACCAGCTGCCAATTGTCCGACAGCTGCCAACTTATCTTGTCGATGAAGAACTTCCTCTGTTCTTTTCTTTTCCGTAATATCATTCCTAATAGCTAAATATTGATAAGGTTTATTATTTTTATCTAGAAACGGCACGATAGTTGTATCCACCCAATAATAGGTACCATCTTTTCGTTTATTGCGGATTTCCCCTTTCCATATTTCGCCTTGCGCTATTGTCTGCCAAACGTTTCGGAAAAACTCTTTCGAATGATAACCTGAATTAACAATGCGGTGTGTTTTCCCTATTAATTCCTCTCGAGTATAGCCAGATATCTCACAGAATTTAGAATTAACCTTTGTAATAATCCCTCTTTTATCGGTAAAAGCAATGATGCTTGATTGCTCTAAAGCATATGTTATATCACTAACTTCACGAACAGACTCTTCCAATTGAAGCTGCACATTTTTTTGCTCTGTTATATCTCGCCGAATGGCAACATACTGATATGGGGATCCCTCTTTATTTAAAAAAGGAACGATTACAGTATCAACCCAATAAAGTGTACCATCTTTTGCTTTATTAAGTATTTCGCCTCTCCATATCTCCCCTTTGTTGATGGTGTTCCATAGTTCACGAAAAAATTCAGGCGAATGATGGCCCGAATTAACAATACGATGATTTTGTCCAAGTAATTCCTCTCTACTATACTTGGAAAGTTCAACAAATTTATCGTTTGCATAAGTAATCATGCCGTTATTATCTGTAAAGGCAACGATGGCGGATTCATCCAGTGCATGCTGCATATCTCTAACATCGATTGTCCCAACATCTATTCGCTCTCCGATTAATGTACTTGTACCAATTAATCCACCTAAAACTAAGACAGACACAAATAATGCAATATAAATGATAAAACTGCTTTCGTAAGAATCTTTTGCAACTGAAATTTCTGGTGCACTTATGTTACTTAAAAGAATAAAATGACTAACCATACATACACTTGTCATTAATAAACTACATAATGGTCGAATCCATTTTTTTAGTAATACAGGTATATTGACCGGATAAAAAGAAAGCCAAATAGAAAGCCAGAAACCTATATATAATAGTATAAAACTGATGAATAATTGCGGAATTTGATAGTACACCATACTGCCTATTGAGTAAAATCCTATGATTGAAACGGATAATAAAGATAGACTAAAAAAGAAAGCCGATACATAAATTCTTCTTTTCTTTTTCTCCTTGTCCAATAAGGCATAAAACGCCATTCCACTAAAACAAATACCAACTACCATCGATAAGATCGTGATCGGGATATTATAGTTTGCGGTTGCATATACATTGGTAATCATCATGTCAATAAAACTCAATATCCAAAATCCAAATCCTATTGTAAATGTACTTGCTAGAAATAAAAATCTACTATTTTTCTCCCTGTTCTTCACTAATTGAAACAAGTCAAAGGAAGAATAGCATGCCATATAGACGATTAGGATGCTAATAAAAATCAAAATGGAGTTAAACAACAAAAATCCTCCTAATCTATTCCAAAAAATAACACACCCTTAAAGTTCCGGAAATGGACTATCTTTAAGTTTGCATTCTATTTGATTGTAAATCAAATAAAACAGATAAGAAAGTATTTTTCTATAAATCATTCACAAAATAGTCACATTACTGTTAATTATAGGAGGGAACTTAGGTAAAGTTAGCAAATAAGGAGTGTTTTAATAATGAGGAGGAGGATAGAGTTAAAATGATATCAGTGGATGTATCATTCACACTGTTGCTCATTAACCCTATCGCTCGGGTTAAGATTAATTACTAATTTGGGGAAGCTCTCTCATTTCCACTGATGTTTGATCTCCACACAATGGACAAAGAAGATCATCTGTTGCAAAATCTTTCCTCATCCAACCATTGCATGAATTACATGCATATACTTCCATACTCATTAATATTTCTTCCGGCTTTTCTTCTGCACCTTTTCGATTAAAAAACATATGAACGCCCCCCTTTTTACTATATTATTGCCAGTACATCCAATATTTATGTGTTAGTATGATTATTTCTGCTTTTATCCCACTCTTAACACGAGAAGTAAGCCCCCCATTGATGGAAGTTTTCTTTATGTGAAATCATTAATTGACATGTTTGATATATCTACTAAAAATTCTTCTAATTCTGTAACTCAGCTCCATATTTATGGTAATATGATGAAAAACGGAAGAGAAGGAGCCGCAAATGTCTACAAAATTATATTATTCCAATCCATACGAAACAAAGTGGACAACCGATATAGAGAAAATTATCGAAGAAGAGAACCGAACTTTTGTCATTTTAAAAGAAACAGCTTTTTATCCAGAAGGTGGAGGTCAGCCAGCTGACACTGGTACTATAAATGGAATTCGTGTAATAGATGTTCAAATAAAGAATGACCAAATTTACCATCTAGTTGAAAATAAGCCAGAAGAACAGACTGTTGAATGTGTAATAGACTGGAATAGAAGATTTGATCATATGCAACAACATACGGCACAGCATTTATTATCAGCTGTTCTTGAAGAGTTATATAGCATTCCGACAGTGAGCTTTCATTTAGGAAAAGAGTATACAACTATTGATGTGGATACAACGGATTTAACGAAAGAACAAATAGAAACGATCGAAACAGCCTGTAATACATATATTATGAAAAATTTGGAGATTAAAACCTATTTTACAAACCATGAGGAAGTAAACAAATTTCCTTTAAGAAAGCTACCTGAAGTGACTGGTGATATCAGAATTGTCGAGATTGAGGGAATAGATTATTCAGCATGTGCAGGAACACATGTCCAAAGAACTGGCGAATTAAGCCTTTTTAAGATTATGAAAACGGAAAAACACCGCGGTCAGATTAGAGTATTTTTCCTTAGTGGCTGGAGATCTCTTTATGACTATCAAACCTCTCAAACGATATTGGACCATTTAAGTAGCCATTTTAAAACAAACAAGCAGCAGCTGGAAGATCGTATTAATAAACTAGAATTAGAGAAGAAAGCCTTAAACCGAGAAGTAGAAGTTCTAAAATCAGAGAATACTGCCTTTTTAGGAGAACAAATACTTGCTGATCAAAACGAAAAAATAATCTTTTTGCAATTTGAAGAGAAAACCATGAAGGACTTATCGACTCTTGCTAAATATATAATACAACAATCTAGCTATATCATTTTATTAAGTTCGCAATTAGAGAAGAAAGTGCTATTACAGCATAATGGAGACTATTCCCTTCATTGTGGCAAACTGCTTAAAGAAGCAATAAAAGATTTTGAAGGAAAAGGTGGTGGAAATGAGCTGTTAGCACAAGCTACTTTCCCGTCCATCCAGCAACTAAATGCATGTACTAGTAAAATAAAGGAAACTTTACAAAGCATTTTATAAATAAAAAGTCATTGGTGGATTTGATGATAAATCCTCCCCAATGACTTTTTATTAATTCAATATCTGTTGCCCACGCTTTTCTAACATAATAGCAACTTTTATCATAAAATAACTAATTTCTTCTGGAAGTTCTTCTTTAAGTGGTTTTAATTTATCCATACCAACTTTTTCAATAGCTTTTACAACTTTCACTTGATCTTCAGGCTTAATAAATTTTGTCCAATCAACTTCTAATTGTTCTTCCCCACAACGAAGTAGATGATTTTCTATCGTTTGTAGATTTAATTCTCTTTGTTTCGCTATTTCTTTCATCGCTAACCCTTTTTTCCATAAATCTAGGGTTACTAAATGAGAATTTTCTACACTTTTCTTCGAGCGTTTTTCCTTAATTGTTCTTGATTCCTTATTCTCACTATCTTCTAATTCAGATAAATTATGCTGGTCATTTTTAAACTTAACAATATGCTCGATCATCGTATCTCCATATTTTTGTAGCTTATGATCACCGATTCCTTTAATTTCTCTAAACTCTTCATGCGTAACAGGCATGGTAATGGAGATAATACGTAAAGTTTGATCTGAAAAAACCACAAAAGGTGGAACGTTTTCTGCCTCCGCCAATTGTTTACGAATCTTTCTCAAATACTCAAATAAAGTATTATTTTCAGAAACTTTTACCGTCACTACCTGCTCTTTTCGTTCAACGGTTGTTTTACCTAAAAGAACATCCTTTCCTTTATTTGAAACTTTTAATATCGGCATCGCACCTGTACTTACATCAATATATTGCTCAGAAATTAAAAACTCAATAAAATCACTTATTTCCTTGGCTGATTTCTCCTTCATAAGCCCATAGGTTTTAATACGATCTAATTGAAAATCTATCAATTTCTTGTTTTTAGAGCCTGTTAATACTTGGGCAATCATAGTTTTTCCGAATCTTTCGCCCATTCTAATCATACATGACAATACTTTTTGGGCATCAACCGTAACATCAATTATCGTTCTTTCATCTGTACAGTTTGAACATTGCCCACACTTTTCTGCATGCTCATCACCAAAATAATGCAAAATATATTCTTGAAGGCAATCTTCTGTATGACAAAAATTAATCATCGATTGCAATTTATCAATATCTTGCTTCTGTTTATCTGGATCATTTATTGTCTGGTCAATTAAAAATCGTTGGATGCGAATATCTTGAGCAGAATATAGTAAAATGCACTTGCTCGGTAAGCCGTCACGCCCTGCTCTTCCCGCTTCTTGGTAATAGCCCTCCATGTTTTTTGGAAGCTGGTAATGAATTACATATCGAATATTACTTTTATCAATACCCATTCCAAAAGCATTTGTGGCGATCATAATCGATACATCATCTTTAATAAACGCTTGCTGTTCCGCCTCTCTTTGTCCATCACTCATTCCGCCATGATATTTCGAAACGGAGTAGCCCTTTTTTAATAACCGATCATGTAGTTTCTCAACCTCTTGTCTTGTAGCTGCATAAATAATTCCTGACTCTTCTTTATTTTTCTTTAAAAATGATTCAAGAAACTTCCCTTTATCTTGTCCCTTTATTATCGAAAAAGATAAATTATCGCGGGCAAAACCAGTTTTAATTGTATTTTCCCAAGGAATATTTAATAATTGACATATATCTTCATGAACTTTAGGTGTTGCAGTTGCTGTTAATGCAGCAACAATTGGTTTATCAGATAATTTATTAATCATAAAGCCGATTTTTGCATAGCTTGGACGAAAATCATGTCCCCATTGGGAAATACAGTGAGCCTCATCTACTGCGATAAAAGAAATCGTAACTTCTTTTAAAATCTCAATAAAATAATCTGCCTCCAGTCGTTCTGGAGCTAAATAAAGTAATTTATAATGTCCATTTTTAATATCGTACACTCTTTCCTGCACTTCATTGCTATGTAACGTACTATTTATATACGTAGCTGGAATACCAACTTCTGTTAGTGTATCTACATGGTCCTTTATTAAAGAAATTAAAGGAGAAATAACAATTGTTAATCCTGGAAACATCATCGCAGGAACCTGATAACAAATTGATTTTCCTCCGCCAGTTGGCATAATTCCTACAACATTTTCACCATCCAACAAATGTTGAATAATCTCTTCTTGTCCTTTTCTAAAATTGTCATATCCAAAGTATTCTTTTAAAATACTACGTGCTTTATCCATCATCATAATATTCTCCCCGCTTTTAACCGAACATTTCTTTATCTCATTGTATCACTAATTAAATTTAATTTGAATGAATCATAAAGCATATGATTGCTTGTCCACCAACAATAATAAATTTTTCTCCATTCATTTAATAAACAGCCTAACTATGCCTATTGATTTATTAATTGGTTTGGCATAGCCAGACTGCTCTTTTTATACAAAGTTCACTTCAGCTTTTATAGTCTAAATAAAGCAGTACGTTACTCTTTTTCTATTTACAAACATTAATTATAACCAAGCTGCTCCAACGATGATTAATAATATGAATAATACAACGATCAAAACAAAGCTATTTCCAAAACCACCACAAGAAGCTACTGGAGCTGCAACTGGTGCAGCATACCCGCATCCACAATCATTATAACCATATCCACCATAACCGTAACTCATTTATAAAACACTCCTTTTTCTATCTTTCTTAATATGCAAAACCAACGTAACTAGAACCTACAATTATTAATAAAATGAATAGCACTACTAGTAGAGCGAAACCTCCACCAAAACCAGCTGCTGGGCCACCACTCATTTATTCCACCTCCCTCATACACATAAGCATCATATGAGTCTTGAGTTTGTCCTGTTTGGGCGCTTCAAAAAAAAGTTAGATAAGTTTCTCAATATGTAGGAAGATTCCTTCCTGAAAGGAATCTTTCGCTTGATTGATCAAAAGAAAGGAATAAAAGCTAATGCAGCAATTAATCCTAATGAAACACCAAATGCTGCGGCCCC
>Ga0182739_1001455_pt1 | contig 24838 bp, 21 predicted proteins | sample eDN5th30CBELigBY_FD_128873 | JGI IMG/M metagenome (GOLD analysis project Ga0182739, IMG submission 128873) | Enriched backyard soil microbial communities from Emeryville, California, USA - eDNA 5th pass 30_C BE-Lig BY (version 2) (version 2) | ecosystem: Environmental > Terrestrial > Soil >... | reverse complement strand
CGATTTCCGGCACGACTACCTCGACGTGCGCAAGCAGGTGGCCGCCAGCCACATGGCGCTCAGCGAAGGCGAGAACCAGGCGCTGCTGTCGGTATTGCTGCACGTGGAAGGCGGCAGGATCGCCGGCATCGAAACCTTGGTACAGCGCATCACGCCGCAATCGCGTTTCCAGCCCACTGAACTTGGCGGGCCCATCCGGGGCATGGATGATCCCGTTCCCGCCGGCAAGGCACAGTCACGCGAATCGATGATTGCAACCGCCCTTGCCTATCCCGAGGGCCTGCGCGTGGGCAGCTTCACCGATGGGGGCACGCCCTTCGCTGCGGAGACCTACCGTGTGGAGAATGGGGTGGTTACGGCGGGCAATGGCTGCGGCCGTGGCGACTGCGATATGTACAACCAATACATCATCCTGCACCCCAGCATCATCGCCAAGGTTGCCGCCGTGGACGAGGAAAGCGGCGTGGTGCTGCTATGGATGAACTTCGGGCACACCGGTGATTCCTACGGCGAAGGCAATGCTCTGGTTACCTTCGAAGCATTCAAGGTGTGGGGGGGAGAAATCCACGCCATCAATGCCTTCTTCCGCGGCCTGCCGGTGGCCACCGCCCGTTTCTGGCCCTCTTCCGATCCGATCCCGAAATAACCCGCCCCATGCCTGCTGCCCGGCCACGCCGGGCGGCAGGAAATGGGGCGTCATCTTTTCCCTGCTCAAGCAACAATGCCGCGTCAGCGATACTGTGTTTGCATGAAGCGGGAAAGGAAGCCCAGGGCGGGGTCGTTGTTGCGCGCCTTGTCGTGCGCCGTATATTCCTTCACCAGTTCCTGCAGCTGTTGCATCAGCGCCGCAAACTCCGGACTTTCCTTGGACACCGCCTGCAGCTCGCGGCGCAGTCCGGCCATTTCATCCTGCACCATGCCCTGCAGGATCGCGTCCGACTGCGGCACCGCAAGGTCCGTGCCCTGGCGCGTGCCGTTCACGAAACGCTGCGCGTCGGCATTGCGGGCATTTTTCATGAACTGGGGTTCGCAGATGCGCTGGCGGGTTTTGGAACCGGTCTGCTTGAAGGCATAGCACACCAGGTCGTAATCGTTGGAGCTGTTGAGCTGGTTGAACAGCTTGTTGGTATCCGCCTCGACTCTCTTGATGTCCTTCAGAATGGCCGACACCTTGCGTGGCGGTTGCACATCCTCCGCGGCACTTGCCTGAACGGATGCACAAAGCGGCAATAGGACACAGAGAGACAGGCACAGGCAGCGCAAGCCTTTATGCCGTTTTTGTTGTGTTTTCATATCATCTCTTCCTTGGCGTGGCCAATCGGCAGCCACGGCCACCGACAGCGGTTTCAGCAATATACACGTCGATAACAAACGACCGGTAATTTATTTTTTCCGTTCGTCCCCAAGCTCTTCCACATTCATTTCCTGAATGAGCCGGCTGGCGCGATTCAGCGCCCTGGCCGCCTGCCAGTCGCCACGCATGTTCCCGGCAATACGATGCGCGTGCTCGGTCAGAAGCGCATCCAATGCGTGGGCAGTTATCCAGAAGCCGGCAATCCGTCCGCAGCAGTTTTTCTTCCGGCCCCGGCCCGCCGGACTCAAGCAACTGCTTGAACTGCAGCGCATCGGCCTCGCCCAGCGCCAGACCGCTTTCCCGCAGTTCGGTCAATTGCTTCTGCAACTGCGCCAGCGCGGGCTGATCCTCATGACGCCGCGTGATCGCCACCGCCTTGCCGGCACACGCCGCCGCCAACGCAAACGCAACGCCACTGGCCGCACCCGCGCCGGGAATCATGGCGTCGGAGGCGAGCGCGTCCAGAAGCACCTTCAAGGTGCAATGCTCCAGCGGCTTCGTTTCGATGGGGGATTTGGCTTTGCTCATGACCGGATACCTCTTGGACTATCGAGGTATCCAGAGTCCATTGCGGAAGGCGAAGATGCAATAACCGCATGCGCACCATGCGGTTGAATGCTCAGGCCGCGTTCGAACGCCTTACGGCCAGCAGGTCATAGGGAGCGCTATAGCCCCGCCGGCACCTCGGGAATCCTTGCCACGATCACTTCCTGGCGCGCACGGCTGATGCCGTAGATTACGCGTTCGCCTCTGGCGCTGCGGTCCCAGGCCCAGGACTGGCCTTCGAAGGGCACGTCGATGGTGGTGACGTATTCCAGCGTCACGCCCTGTTTCGGCAAGCGCAGTACATGCAGTTGCGGTTCATCGTGTCCGGTCACGTACAGCAGGCCGTCTTCGCCGAAATCACCGCCGGAGCAGGCGCTGTCGCCCCAGGTGGCGATTACCTGCGGCGGGAACAGCCAGGATTGCAGTTGCTGCCAGTTGTCGTCGAACCTGGCCACGTAGGTCCAGCGCTGGTCGAAACCCGGCGTGGTGCCGCTGTCGTTGTAGTTGGCGAAGCAGGCCCACCAGTAACCCTGGTGCCGCACGGCCCAGGTGAGCGAGCCGAGGCGAATGCCGAAGCTGTAGCTTTCCAGCGGCTGCAGCGTGCGCGTGTCGTAGGTTTCCAGCGAACTGGCCATGGGCAGCTGCGGGAAACTCGAATGCGACAGCACCAGGCGATTCTCGTCCACCCAACCGGAATTGAGGTGGATGATGGCGCCACCGCGCGGCCCGAACCACTGTGCCACGCGTTCGCCGTTATCCTTGCGGTGTTTTACCAGCGCATGGTTGCCGATGCCGTAGAAATGCCCGGCATCCACCGCCACGCCCTGGTTCGCTTCCAGCACGTGCCAGCGCTTCAGTTCGGTGGCCACCAGGCCATGTTTGGTCAATTCCGGCGGGGGTGCCGCCGGCAACGACTCGAGCCAACTGCGGTAAGCGGCGCGCAAGGCATCGCTGTCCACGCTTTCCGCTGCCCAGGCAGTGGCGGCCGCACCCGCGGCGCCCGCCAGTCCAAGCAACATTTTGCGGCGTGAGAATAAGTGCAGCATCAGAACCTCCTCGAAATTTGCAGATTCCAGCTCCGTCCGGTCAGCAGCGACTGGCTCACGGAAGGATCGTAACCAAAGTCTCCCGCCGCCAGCGGCGGCTCCTTGTCCGTCAGGTTGGCGATGGCAAGCTGCAGCTTGGTATCGCGCAGCAGGGCGTCGCGCGCGCCGTCGAACTCGTAGCCCACGGACAGGTTATAACTGATGAAGGGATCGATCACGCGTCGGTACACCGTTCTGCCCTGCGTGTAGAAGGGCTCGATGTAGGACGGATAACCCAGCTCCTGCCATACCGCCGCGCTGGTGGTGGCGCCCGAATCGTGCGTCTTGCCGACGTGATAGATGCCAAGGCCCGCATTCCACGGCCCATTGCGCCAGAAGATGTTGCTGGTGCTACGCCACTTGGCCGTACCGGAGGCGTACAGCAGATCGTTCACGGTCGGCGCCACGTTGGCAGGCGACAGCGTGGATTCCGCCTTGGCCAAATAGGCCCATTCCGAACTGAACACCAGGTCGCCGATCGGCAGATCGCGCAGTTCGTAGCGAAAGCCGAAGTCCACGCCGCTGTGTTCGCTCGACGACAGGTTCAGGAACGGTTGGTTGCGCGAGAAGATGCGCCCTGCCGCGGCCACCTGGCCACCCGGGTTGGCAGCGTTGTAACCCTGGAACGCCGCGATGTCTTCCGGCGTGAGCGCCAGGCGCACCACGTCGGGATCGCCGCGATAGTTGGCGGTGCCGCTGCCAAGGTCTATCTGGTCGATCGGCACGCCGGCCGCCAGCTGCTGCTGGGTATAGGCCATCAGCAACGCAGTGTCGCTTTCGTTGATCTGTGCGGTGGTGCGCTGGCCAAGCAGGTTGGTGCGGCGGATGCGCCACCAGTCGGCATTCAGCGTCAGGCCGGTCATGAAAGGTACGTCGATGACGAAACCAAAGGTATCGCCTTCGGATTCCTGCGGCTTCAGCTCGGGGTTGCCGCCGAAATAGGTGCGCATCACGTACGGCCCTTCGTTCAGCGCCGGGTTGCGATAGGTGTCGATGTCGCCGGCGCCGGCGGTAATGGACCAGCGCGGGCTGGTGTAGAGCGCCGCCAGGCTGGGCGCCATGAAGCCCTCGTTGTACGACGCGCGCAGCATCAGCCAATCGACCGGTTTGTAGTTGAGTCCGATCTTGGGCTTGGTGGTGTTGCCGAAATCGCTGTAGCGTTCGCTGCGTGCCGACACGTTCAGCTCCAGGCGATTCACCAGCGGCACGGCATTTTCCGCACTGATCAGCGGCACCATCAACTCGGCGTACACGCTGGTCACGTCGCGGCTGCCGAACACGTCAGGCCGCGGCGGATGCAGCAGGAAATCGTTGTTGGTGGTGTCCAGCCCGGAACTCTCGGGGTTTTCGCCGCTGAAAGGCGGGCGGATGTCCTCGAGGCTTTCGCGGCGGTGCTCGGCGCCCACGGCTGCCATCACTTCGCCGCCCCACCAGTCGAACAAGGCCCCGGATGCACGCACGTCGGCACTGGCGATGTAGCTCTGCGCTTCGCGCGCGAATACGGCGCTGTACGCGTCCACCACCGCCTGCGGATTGGCATAGGGCGCATCGGCCACCACCGCGCCGTCCTGCACCTTGAAGGTGTAGCCGAAGGGGTTGTAGGCATTGGCGTCGGTGCGTGAAATAACCGACTGCAGCAGGCTTTCGCGCACGTCCGGATAGGCTTCATCATTGCCGTTGACCTCGTTGTAGAACACCGACGCTTCCCAGTCCCAGCTATCGCTCAGCGAACCCTTGAGGCCGGTGGCGAAACGCAGCGCATCGGAATTGGTCTCGATCACCTCGGCGCCAAGGCCGGCAAGCGTCATCTGCGTGAAGCTGACCGTAGTGGGGGTGCCCATCAGGCGCGGCGTGCCATCGGCGTTGGGCGCGCCGGTGGGATGGTAGAAGCGCGAGCCATACGGGTTGTAGGGATTGTCGATCGGCATGACCATCAGTTTGTCGGTGGTCGGCGCATTGAGCGCCAGCGGCTGGCGCTGCATGGTGGACAACGCCTTGTAATAGCTGAATTCGGCGAAGGCGGTAACGTTGTCCGTCAGATCGTATTCCCCGGCGAAATACGCGCTGCCGCGCTTCACTTCCGGCGAGGCGTAACCGAACTGATTCAGGTCCAGGAAAAATTCCGGGTCGCCGGCACGGCTTGGCGCCACATTGGTCAGACTCGGCACGCCGCCGACGGGACGGAAATAGTTGTTGGCGGTGGCATTGCCCACGAGGAACGTGGGCCAGTAGCCGCGCGCGGAACGGCCGTCGAAGGGGCCGCCGAGATTGTTGAACGGTGGTTCCGCGCGAGCCGAGTTGAACGCCGTGCGGCTGAAATCGCGCTGCGTCAGCAGAATGGGGTCGCGCCGCAGGCCTTCGATGTTGCCCACGAAGCGGGCACGCCCGTCCAGCAGATCCGTGGAACCGAACGTAACCGCCAGCTGTGTGCTGGCGCCGCCACCATGCTCGGTGCCGCCCTGCCGGATCGAGGCTTCGATGCCGTCGAATTCGCGTTTCATGATGTAGTTGATCACGCCGCCCACCGCATCGGACCCGTAGATCGACGAGGCGCCGTCGCGCAGTACTTCGATGCGGTCCACGCCCTGCGTGGGCAGCTGGTTCACGTTGACGGCCTGCGACAGGCCCGCGGTCATCGGGTTGATCGACATGCGGCGGCCGTTCACCAGCACCAGCGTGGCGGTCGCGCCCATGCTGCGCAGGTTGATGTTGGCGTTGTCGCCGCGCGCGCCGGACGAGCCCAGGCGCGTTTCGTTCTCGGGCAGGTTGACCACCGACGGCAGCGAGGTGAGCAATTCCACGGGCAGCAATGCCGCGCGCACTTCCATGGCTTCCTCGCCAATCACCGATACCGGCACGGTACCGTCGTTCTGTGGGCGGCGGATGTTGGAGCCGGTGATCACGATTTCCTCGAGCGCGGCGCGCTCTGCCGCATTCGCGGCGCCTGGCGTCTGCGCCGCGGCGCTGGCAGCGGCGCCCAACAGCATGGCAATCGACGCTTGCCGCACCATGGCGCGCAGCCGGTTCGCACGCAGCCCGTTCATGCTCAGGCTGTTCATGCGCCAATCAGGGGTTGCCGCAAAGGCAGGGGTCGATGGGAAAAGATAGGGAGAGCGGAAGTTCATGTGGTCAGCCTCAGTGCAACGCCCTGAAACGCGGGCGGCAAGACTGTACTGTTCCAACGTTGGCGCAAATTAAATGCTTGTTGAAGAAATTGTTAACGGTATGGCAAGGCTGATTCCCCGAGGCTTGCCAATCCATGGCACAATCACCGCCTGCCACACCTTGAACGCACAGGTTCCGCCATGCCCGTTTTCGACATCCCCGACTCGTCCCGCCTGCGCTACCGCCTGATGGACGCGCGCGACCTGCCGCTCTGGTACGAACTGGACCAGGATCCGGAGGTGATGCGCTATCTCAACGATGGCAAGCCCAGCACCTGGGAGGAACTGGAAACCTATTTCGTGCCGCGCGTTGCCGCCTTCACCGATCCGGCAACAGGCCTGGGGCTATGGGCGGTGAACGACAAGGAAAGCGATGCCTACCTGGGCTGGGTGCTGGTGCGGCAGTACCGCTTCGGCGAGCCGGCGTGCGAGCCCGACAACCTGGAGCTGGGCTGGCGCTTCAAGCGCGAAACCTGGGGCAAGGGCCTTGCCACCGAAGCGGCGCAGGCGCTGCTCACAGTGTTTCAGCGCGATCCCGCAATACGCGCGTTCTGCGCGGTGGCCGATCCCGACAACCTGGCGTCCATCGGCGTCATGAAGAAGCTGGGGATGCGTTACGTGGATCAGCGGCTGCATCATACGCCGCTGCGGGACTTCAGTTGCGTGTACTACGAACGCCCGCGGCTATAAATCAGCAATCCCCTCAACGCTGCGCCCGCCGGCGCGCGATCAGACAGGCATCCCCGCCCACTTCAAACTCACGGCACGAACGCGGACGCTCCTCATAATGGCGGCACAGAAAGGGCGCCTGCGCGCTGCCGTCGCCAATCAGCGCCACGCAGCGGCCCTCAACCCGCGGCACCACGCGGCGTTCCTCGTTGCGCACTTCGATCAGTTCCGGATGATGCATGGCAAAGCGCTCGCTGGCCTGCACTTCCACTACGTCAAAACCGCGGTGGCAGCAGGCGCCGCAGCGAAAACAATCCTCCTGCGCAAGCCGCGGTTCGTAGTGTTCGCACGCCTGCTCGCTAGCGTCTAAACGTCGCTTGCGCCGCGGGGCGGGATTTTCCGCAAGACGATAATCGTTTGGCCGGCAGCCTGGCCGCGTCTGCCGGCATTCGATGGCGTTGTCACGCCGCACGATGGCCCAGGCACAATCGCCACAATGCAACGTCGCCTGCGGATGCCGCCAGAAGCCGCTGGGATGCGCGCCTTGCGCCTGGCGCCACAGCGAATCCTGCGGCATCCAGTCCCGCAGCGCCTCGGCCAGCTGCGCCGTGGCGGCAAGCGCCTGATGCAAAACGGTGCGATAAGGTTCATGCCGCGCGCGTTCCAGCCCGGCGCGGGCAAGCCTGGCGGCGGCATCATGTTCAGGCGTCAGCGGGTCGTGCGGCAGCGCATCGTAATAACCTCGCCACACGGTGGTCACCGCCATGAACCGCCGCAAGCCATAGCCCTGCGCAAGCGCGGCCTGCAGGCGGTTGGTGGCGTATTCATACACCAGATCCTTGGCCGAGGTATTGTCCACGCCCCAATCGGCCAACCCGCGCGCCGCCTCTCCGGACACCAGGAGATGGCAAAGCTCGTGAAAGATCATCTGCGCCAGGCAGTCGTCAGGATCGAGATACTCGGCACTGGCCAGCGTCAGCGTGCCCTGCCCGTCATAGGACGCATAGGCCTCCGCCGAACGCACCACCTCGAGCCCAAGCCGCGCAGCCGCCTGCAGCCAAAGCGCATCACTGGGATCCTGATAATGGGCCTGTACGTTTCTTGCCACGGCGGTTCTGCATCGGTTTGGATGGAAAAAGAGGCGCTATTGTAAGCGATGCAGCAATTCCCCTCAGATAGGCTTGCCGGAAGGCCGCAATCCGCTGCAACGGCAACGTGGACGAATCCAGACAGCCTCTTTATCCTTGCCGCATCCGTCCTTCCATTTGCGTAGACCCCTTATGAACTATTGGCTGATCAAATCCGAACCCTACGAATTCAGCTGGCAACAACTGCAGGAAGACAAGAAAACCGACTGGACCGAGGTGCGCAACTACGCGGCGCGCAACAACCTGCGCGCGATGCGCAAGGGCGATCTGGCGTTTTTCTATCACAGCAACGTGGGGCAGGAGATCGTGGGCATCGCCAAGGTGTCGCGCGAACACTTTCCCGATCCCACGGCCGAACAGGGCGACTGGTCGGCCGTGGAGTTCAAGCCGTACAAAGCCTTCAAACAGCCGGTGACGTTGAAAACGCTGAAGCAGGATCCCTATTTCAAGGACATGGACCTGGTGCGCCTGGGCCGTCTCAGCGTCGGCAAGGTCACGCCGGAACACTTCGCCAGAATCTGCGAGATGGGCGGCATCGAGGCCTGAAGCGCGAATTCGCTGCTTTTCGCCGCTGTCCCTTGATTTTTTTCATACCGGCACCACAACCGGAACAATCCATCCGCTCCGGCAGGTAAGGACCCATGTCCCCGCAGCGCCAGCATGAACGCAGCACTACCGGCGCGGTCGACGCCTTCCGGTACGTTTTCCTGCTGCCGCTGTTCGCGCTGCTGCTCGCCGCCTGGGCAAGTACGGCGCATCCGCTGCACCCGTCGCTGGCGGAAGAAGCCAGCGATATGCATGGGCCGGTGGCCACACTCTCGTCCGCGCGCGAACAACTACTGCCGCAGCGCCGTGCCGACGAAGGGTGGCTTTCTTCGCCACCCAATCCCACGCCGCTGCCTGCCGCCGCCTTTGCACTTACGCTGTCCCTCTCGGCGCTTGCGCGTCCCCGTGCCGTCGCGGCGCCCGTCCCCTCCCTGCCCCTGGTGCTGCGTCCCGCCGCACCGCGTGCCCCTCCACGTATTCCTGCCCGGGCCTAAAGCCCACCTTTGCTGACATTCCCATCAAGCGGGTAACACCACGCCACCGAGCCTCGCGCCGGTGGCGTCGCGTGCCCGCCAGCACTTCAGGAATACGCCATGCCTATCAAGACTTCACGGGGCCTCATCTGGGCCCTGGTACTGCTGCTGGTCTGCGCCAGCGCACTGCCGAATTTTCTTTCCGAATCCACACTGGCCAGATTACCCGACTGGTACCGCACCAATCAGCTCACGCTTGGACTGGATCTGCGCGGCGGCTCCTACCTGCTGTTGCAGGTGGACGTCGACGACCTGCTGCAAACGCGCAACCAGCAAGCCGCCAATGAACTCGCACAGGCTTTGCGCGAGGCCCGCATCACGCACGAACGTCCCACGATCAATGCCGAAGGCTTCGCCATTGCCCTGCGCAATCCCGCGCGAACCGAAGAGGCGGCACAGCTGGCGCGCAGCTTGCTGCTGAATCAGGCCGGCGCGCAGCCGCCCTACGCCATCGACGTCACCCCTGGGCGCATGCAAGTGCCGGTGCGGCGTCCCTACGTGGACACCACGGTGAACGATGCCGTGGAACAGAGCCTGGAGGTGGTGCGCCGGCGCCTGGACGAAAGCGGGCTGGTGGAACCCGGCATCACGCGCCAGGGGCGCGACCGCATCGAAGTGCAACTGCCCGGCGTCGACGAACCGCAGCGCATCCGCGAACTGCTGGGCACCACCGCGAAGATGGACTTCTACTGGGTGGCTCCTGCCGGCAGCGCCAATGCCATGATCGTGCCGGGCACGGGCGCAGGCGAAAGCTACCCGCTGGAACGGGAGGTTGCCATGGAGGGCCGTCACGTGCGCGATGCGCGCATGGCGTTCGATCCCCGCACCACCGAACCCAAGGTGAATTTCCGCCTCGATGACAGCGGCGCGCGCCAGTTCGGCGAGATGACACGCGCCAATATCGGGCGGCGCCTCGCCGTGGTGCTGGACGGCCAGGTGATCACCGCACCCGCCATCCGCAACGCCATCACCGGCGGCAGCGGCGAAATCAGCGGCAATTTCAGCACCCGCGAGGCCGCCGACCTTGCCGTGCTGCTGCGCGCGGGAGCCCTGCCGGCGGAACTGATGGTATTGGAAGAACGCACCGTGGGGCCCAACCTCGGCAGCGACTCCATCCGCATGGGCGTACTGTCGGGACTGGTGGGCGCCGCCCTGGTACTGGGCTGCATGATGCTGGTGTACGGCGAATGGGGCCTGATCGCCTGGCTGGGTCTGTGCGTCAACGTCGGCATGGTGCTCGGTCTCTTGAGCATCCTGCGCGCCACTCTCACGCTGCCCGGCATCGCCGGCATCATCCTGGGCATCGGCATGGCGGTGGATGCCAACATCCTGATCAACGAGCGCATGCGCGAGGAAACCCTGGCCGGCAAGCCGGCACGCCAGGCGCTGGCCCTGGGCTTCGACAAGGCCTGGGCCGCGATCCTCGATTCCAACATCACCACCCTGATCGCGATCAGCCTGTTGATGGTGATCGGTTCCGGCCCCGTCCGCGGTTTTGCCATCACCATGGGAGTTGGCCTCTTGACCTCGCTGGTGACGGCGCTGGGCATTACGCGGCTCGTCATGGAATGGCGCATCCGTCATCACGGCAGAACGCCACTGCGCATCGGCGGCCTCAAGGCGGTGCAGCGCCTGAGCGCCGCGCTGCGTCCCGGCGGCCACGTGGTGGATTTCATGCGCGCCGGCACCGCGGGCCTGGTGTTGTCCGCGCTGTTGTCGCTCGGCTCGGTGGCGCTGCTGCTGGCGCCCGGCATGCATTACGGCATCGATTTCGGCGGCGGCGCATTGCTGGAAATCAATACGCCAACCGCCACCATCGAAACGCTACGCGCGGCCATCGCGCAAGGCCCGCTGCAGGACGTGAGCATCCAGGAATTCGGCGCGGCGCACGAGTTTCAGCTGCGCATGCCGCTGCCGGACCAGGAAGAACAAAGCGCGGCGTTGATCGATGCGCTCAAGACCACCGTGCAGCAGGCGGACCCCGCCGCGGAATTCCTGCGCGCGGAAGTGGTGGGGCCGCGGGTGAGCGGCGACTTCATCGAACTCAGCGTGCTCGCGGTGCTGGCCGCCGGCGGCGGCATGCTGCTGTATCTGTGGTTTCGCTTCGAGAATCACTTTGCGCTGGCGGCCATCCTCACCATCGCGCTCGATCTGACCAAAACGCTCGGCTTCTTCGTGCTGAGCGGCGTCGAGTTCAATCTGACGGCGGTGGCGGCGCTGCTGGCCTTGATCGGTTATTCGGTAAACGACAAGGTGATCGTGTTCGATCGGGTGCGCGAGAACCTGCGCGCCACGCCGGACGAGCCGCTGGCAGAGATACTGAACCGCAGCATCAGCTCCACGCTGACCCGTACCCTGCTCACCTCCGGCACCACGTTCCTGGCGCTTGTGCCCATGGCGATCTTCGGTGGCGCCGCCGTGGCCAGCTTTGCGCAGCCGCTGCTGTTCGGCATCGTGGTGGGCACCAGTTCCTCCATCTTCATCGCCTCGCCGATCCTGTTGCGGTTGGGATTGCGGCGCGAACGCCAGGGCTTGGCGCAGCTGGAGCAAAGCACGATGACGGGCGAGGATGCCGCGCGCCCCTGAAGCGCGCGTTCAACCGCCCTGTATGGGCGCCACGACGTCGATGGTCATGCCGTCCCGCAGCGGCAGGCCAGCGCGTTGTGCGCGCGGCACGAATTCGCCATCGACCGCCGTGGCCACGCTCGCGGGGGCATAGCCAAGCTGCGCCAGCAGGGCGGCGAGCGTGGTGGCGTCGATGCACAGGGCTTCGCCATTGACCACGACGTTCATGCGTTCCCCTTTTCGATCATGGCTTCAGCCAATGCCGCCGTCAGCAGGCGCACCGCCTGGCGATGGTCCCGCGCTTCGGTGATCGCCCGCACCACCGCGATGCTGGGGACGCCGGTGACCAAAACTTGCGCGGCGTTGCGGGTGTCGATGCCGCCGATGGCGGTCAGCCGGTAGTGGGGATCGAGCAGCGCCACCCATTCGCATAGTTGCGTCAGCCCTTGCGGCGCAAAACGCATGACCTTGGTGGTGGTGGGGAAGATGGGACCAAGCGCCAGGTAGGACGGGGCCAGGGCATGGGAGCGGGCAAGCTCGCTCCAGGAGTGGTTGCTGGTGCCAAGGCGCAGGCCGGCGGCGGCAATGGCGGCGAGGTCGGCCTGCGCCAGGTCCTCCTGTCCCAGATGCACGCCGTAGGCGCCGCATTCGATGGCGAGCTGCCAATGGTCGTTGATGAACAATTGCGCGCCATGACGCCGCTGCAGCGCCACGGCCTGGCGAATGCTGGCACGCAAGGGCTCCGATGCCTGGTGCTTGATGCGCAGTTGGATCGTGTGGACGCCCTCGGCCAGCAGCTTTTCCACCCAGGCCACGCTGTCCACCACCGGATAGAGGCCCAGCGGCGCGCATGGGGCAAAACGCAATTTCTGCGGCATTTCAGCACGCCCGGGCCAAAGCCGCGGCAGGTTCTCGAGCCCGCGCGGCCAGCCCGGATGCGCCACGGCGCCGGTTACCGTGCCGACGCCGCGCGCGTCGCGCAGCCCTTGCGTGACCGCCATCCTGGCAAGCACCACGGCATCTTCCAGCGCCTGGCCATGCGCTAGGAACGCGGCGATGGCGGAGGACAAGGTGCAGCCTGTGCCGTGCGTGTGTGGCGTGGCAATACGGGGCCCTTGCAACCAGAAGCACCCCGTGGCGCTGGCGAAGTAGTCGTAGCAGCAACCGCCATCCAGGTCCAGGTCACCGCCGGTCACCAGCACCGCCGGCGCGCCAAGTGCGCGCAGGGCTTCTGCCGCAGTTTCCATTTCCGCAAGGTTCCGCACCGGCATGCCGGTGAGCAGCGCCGCTTCCTGTGCATTGGGGGTAAGCAGCGTTATCAATGGCAACAACAGGCGGAGCTGCTGCCTGCCGGCGGCATCGAGCAGCGCGCCGCCGGCGCTTGCGCCAAGCACGGGGTCGCAAACTGTCGGCACGGGATGATCCTGCAACAGCGCTGCCACCGTGCGCACCAGCGTGGCATTGGCCAGCATGCCGATCTTGATGGCCACCGGCGGCATGGTGGACTTCATGGTCAAAAATTCATGGCACAGCTGCGCGGGTTCCCGGGGTTCTAGCATCCGCACGCCCTGCTGGTTCTGCGTGGTCAACGCCGTGATCAAGGTGCAGGCATGCACGCCAAGGCTGTGCAGCGTCAACAGATCGGCCTGGATGCCGGCACCGCCGCTGCTGTCGGAGCCGGCGATGGTGTAGACCACCGGCTTGGCGTTCACCAGCGACATGCTGCTTCGCCTCGTGGAAGCCGGCGCGATACCGCTGTCGTCATCAAAGCCGGCAATGGCGTGAATCCCGGGCTTGGCCGCCATCAGCGATTCCCTCCGTAGCCTTGCTCATGCCAGAACGGCGTACCGGGCACCGGCGTGCTTGGTTCGGCGCTGAGGCGCTTGGGCATGGCGCCGGCGAGATGCGCAAGACGCCCCGCCGCCACCGCCAGGCGAAAGGCCTGTGCCATGCGCACGGGATCACCGGCACGGGCCACGGCGGTATTCAGCAGCACCGCGCTCATGCCAAGCTCCAGCGCCTGCGCCGCATGCGAGGGCGTGCCGAGGCCGGCATCAACAATCAACGGCACGCCGGGCAGGCGCTTGACCAGCGTTTGTAGCGCATAGGGGTTGAGCAGCCCCTGCCCCGTGCCGATCGGCGCACCCCAGGGCATCAGCACCTGGCAGCCGGCATCGACCAGCCGGCGGCACAGCACCAGATCGTCGGTGCAGTAGGGGAACACCGCAAAGCCTTCCTTGCTCAGCGTGGTGGCGGCTTCCAGCAGTTGGAACGGATCGGGCTGCAGGTTGTAGTCGTCGCCGGTGACCTCCAGCTTGATCCAATGCGTCTGGAACAGCTCGCGCGACATGCGCGCCAGGGCAATCGCTTCGGTGGCACTGTGGCAGCCGGCGGTATTCGGCAGCAATTGCTTGCCCATGCGGCGGATGTGCTGCCAGAAGCTGTCGCCGCCACGCGTCTCGGGCGCCTGGCGCCGCAGCGACACCGTGAGCACCTGGGCCTCGCTTGCCGCCACCGCCTGCTCCAGTATCAGCGGCGAAGGATAGCCCGCGGTGCCAAGCAAAAGGCGGCTGCGCAGGGTTTCGCCATAGACCTGCCAGGTGTCGCTCATGATGAAAACTCCTCGTTCAATATAGTGGCTTGCGCTGCCGCTTCCTACACCGGGCTTATAGCGGTTGGCGCCCTACTTCTTACATCAGGCCTATAGCGGTTGGCACTGTGCGTTCCTGCGCCGCGCTCATGGCGCTTGGCACTTTGCGTTCCTGCACCACACTGACCGGCGCCAGCGCAGGCTCGCCGCGCAACAGCGCCAGCGCGCTTTGCACCAGCAGGGGCCCAAGCAGGTAGCCGTGACGGTACAGGCCATTGACGCGCATCACCCCCGGGGCAAGCGCTATCTGCGGCAGGTTGTTCATGAAGGCGGGGCGGCAATGGCTGCGGGCTTCCAGCACCTGCGCTTCGGCGAAGCCGGGATGCAGCGTGTAGAGCGCCGACAGCAGCTCCAGATGCGAGCGCACGGTGACCGGCGCCAGCGACTCGCTTTCCAGCTCCGTGGCGCCGATCACGTAACGCTGCTGCGGCCGTGGCGCGAGATAAATCTGATAGCGCGGATGCAGCAATCGCACCGGACGTGACAGCTGCACCTCCGGTGCCCGCAGCCACAGGATTTCACCGCGCACGCCGCGCAACCCCTCCAACTGTGCCTTGGCGCCGAAACCGCGGCAGTCCAGCGCCATGTCCACGTGATGCGTTCCTGCTTCCGTGACGATACGCTGCGCCTCGACGTGCGTGATTCTTTCGCCCACGCGCCAACGACCACCAAGCCTATCGATGGCGACGGCAAGCGCTGCAAACAAAGCGCGATTGTCCAGGCAGGCCTCGCGCGGCAGGTGGACGGCGGCATCGAACGCGTCCAGTGCCGGTTCCTGTTGCCGTAATGCAGTGCGATCCAGCCAGCGCACGGCGCCCGACGCGGATGCGCCAAGCACAAGCAGGCGCTGTCGAAACCAGTGCAGTTCCACTTGATCGGCCTGGTGCGCCACCACCAGGGTGCCGCGCCGCTGCCACGGTACCTGCCGGCCGCTGTCATCGCGCAATTCCTCGAGCCAGCGCGCCCACAGTCTTATGGCCTTTAATCCCGGTTCCAGAATCTCGCTGCCGACGCTCGCCGCCTCGCTGTATGGCGCCAGCATGGCCGCGGCAATGAATCCCGCGGCCTGCTGCCCATTGCCCTGGTCCTGATCGAACAGGCTCACCGCATGCCCGGCGCGCAACAGGCGCCAGGCCAGCAGGCGCCCCACCAGTCCAGCGCCGCCGATGCCGACGTGCATCACTCGCCCTCGCCATAAAGCTGGCTGCCGCGTGCGCGAAACTCGGCCGATTTGCGTTCCATCGCCTGGTCGAGATCGAGCAGGGTCAGCGTTTCGGCCTCCCGGCCCTGGCGCGCCGCGTAGTCGCGTACTTCCTGCGTGATCTTCATGGAACAGAACTTGGGGCCGCACATGGAACAGAAATGCGCCACCTTGGCCGCTTCCTTCGGCAGGGTCTGGTCGTGGAAGGCGCGGGCGGTATCGGGGTCCAGCCCCAGGTTGAACTGGTCTTCCCAGCGGAATTCGAAGCGCGCCTTGCTCAGCGCGTTGTCGCGCAACTGCGCGCCGGGATGGCCCTTGGCGAGATCGGCGGCGTGCGCGGCGAGCTTGTAGGTGATGATGCCGGTTTTCACGTCGTCCTTGTCCGGCAGGCCCAGGTGCTCCTTGGGCGTGACGTAACAGAGCATGGCGGTGCCGTACCACGCGATCATGGCGGCGCCGATGGCCGAGGTGATGTGGTCGTAGCCGGGCGCGATGTCGGTGGTCAGCGGCCCAAGCGTGTAAAACGGCGCCGCGCCGCAGTGCTGCAGTTGCTGCTCCATGTTTTCGCGGATCTTGTGCATCGGCACGTGGCCCGGTCCTTCCACCATCACCTGCACGTCCTGATCCCAGGCGATCTGCGTCAACTCGCCAAGCGTGCGCAATTCGCTGAACTGCGCGTCGTCGTTGGCGTCCGCCACGCAGCCGGGGCGCAGCCCGTCGCCAAGCGAAAAGCTCACGTCGTAGGCTTTCATGATGGCGCAGATGTCCTCGAAGTGGGTGTAGAGGAAATTCTCGCGGTGATGCGCCAGGCACCACTTGGCCATGATAGAGCCGCCACGCGACACGATGCCGGTCACGCGCGCGGCGGTGAGCGGAATGTAGCGCAGCAGCACGCCGGCATGGATGGTGAAGTAATCCACGCCCTGCTCCGCCTGTTCGATCAGCGTGTCGCGGTACAGCTCCCAGGTCAGGTCCTCCGCCACGCCGCCCACTTTTTCCAGCGCCTGGTACAGCGGCACGGTGCCCACCGGCACCGGTGAATTGCGCACGATCCATTCGCGTGTTTCGTGGATGTTCCTCCCGGTGGAAAGATCCATCACCGTGTCTGCGCCCCAGCGAATGCCCCACACCAGCTTGGCCACTTCCTCCTCAATGGAGGAACCGAGCGCGGAATTGCCGATGTTGGCGTTCACCTTCACCAGGAAGTTGCGGCCGATGATCATCGGTTCGCTTTCCGGATGATTGATGTTGGCGGGCAGGATGGCGCGGCCCGCCGCCAGCTCGGCACGCACGAATTCCGGGGTGACTTCATCCGGGATGGCGGCACCGAAGGCTTGTCCTGGATGCTGCCTGCCAAGCTCGCCCAGCTCGCGCGCCTGCTGCAGGCTCATGTTTTCCCGTATCGCCACGTATTCCATTTCCGGCGTGATGATGCCGCGACGCGCGTAGTGCAGTTGCGTGACGTTGGCGCCCGCACGCGCGCGGCGCGGCTGCCGCGTCAGGGCAAAGCGCAGTGCGGCCAGCTCGGCATCGGCGTGCTGCGTTTGCGTATAGCCGGAAGAAGGGCCGGACAATTGCTCGGTGTCGCCGCGCTCGGTTATCCAGGGTTCACGCAGGGCAGACAGGCCACGGCGCATGTCGATGCTGGCATCGGGATCGGTATACGGTCCGGAGGTATCGTAGAGACGGATCGGGGGATTGGCGGATTCGCGGCTGCCGCCGTCCTGGCTCGCAATGTGCGTGGCGCTCTGGCTGATTTCCCGCATCGCCACGCGCAGGTCCGCGCGCGAGCCGGTAACGTGGATCTTGCGCGAGGCGGGCAGGGGCTGCAGCACGTCCTGATGCGTTTGCGCGTCGCGGCTCAATACTTTGGTGACGGGTGGCGATGACATGATGTTCTCCTCGGCCGGATGAAGGTCGGGGAGATGGCCGGACAACGTGCGGAACTGCTGGAAGGCGAAGGTCAAACACCAAGTAAGCGCGTGACCGGACATGCAAGAGCGAAGAGTGGCGCGAAAAGCGCCTTCCTTGTTCCCTACGCAGGTATTACCCCAACAGGTTCCACGGGTGATGTCTCAGCCTTGCTAGAAGGCACCCCGACAAGAAGTGAGGCAAGCCTAAAAGATACGATTGCCACATGCAAGCCGCTTCCTCGCGCTTTGCCAACCCCCATGGGCACGCCGCCTCCCGGTTCTGGCGCACATTGCTGGCGCGTTCATCTCCCCTTAAGCCGTTTCACGCGGCGTTCAGCTTGGCCGCACGACACTGTGAGCGTCCGATGAAAAACGCATGAGCGCAAAACGTATGAGCGCAAAACCTATGAGCAATAGTCAGGAGGTTTCCATGAAAAGTCCGATGCTCCACGCACCGCTGATGTTCTGCCTGGCCTTGCTGGCCTGTTCCGCCAACGCCGACACGCGCTTCGGCCCAAGCCACGGCTTCGGTTTTGCCGACGGCGGCGCAATCGAATGGCGCCTGGGCGATTTCCGCAACCATCTGCAAGGCCATGAAATCCTGTACCGCACGCCCGGCAGCAAACGCTGGCAGGTGGCGCCCGGCGCCGCCACGGCGCTGAGCAACGGCTGGGTGCTCGGCACCGATCGCCATCGCGGCGGCTACGGCATTTATCGCTGGAACGGCCGCGGCTGGAGCCGCATGCCCGGCACGGCGGTGCGCATCGGCGGCAGCTACCGCCAGCCCTGGGTGGTCAACGACAGCGGCATCCGCTACACATGGAATGGTTACGAATGGCGCCAGGACAGCGCCAGCCAGTATCGCAACGACCGTGGCCACCGCGACGTGCAGCCGCATACCCTGCGCGACACACGCAAGAACGTCCGGCAGCCGCCCCGCCCCGGGCGCCGCTGAGAATCAGACATCAAGGGAGTCAACGCACGAACGTGATGTAGGGCAGCATGGCGGCGCCGATGCGCCAGATGTAAGTGAACACCGGCACGCCGAACAGGCTGAGGAGGATCAGTGCGAGCAACAGGCGGTTGCCGTACTGGTCGTTCCAGAGACGATAGCGCTGCGCCAGTGGCCGCGGCAGGAAATACGGCAGGATGTAGTGCCCGTCCAGGGCACCCACCGGCAGCAGGTTGAACAGCATCAGAATCAGGTTGATCTGCGCCAGGAACAGGAAAAACGCTTGCGCGCCCGCGCCCTGCATCGGCTCCCAGCCGGCGCGCAGGCCAAAGGCGTAGAGATTGACCGCCACCAGCGCAATCAGCAGGTTCATCCCCGGCCCGGCGGCGGACACCAGCATGTCGGCCCACCCATGGCTGAACTTGCTCGGATTGGTGGGCACCGGCCGGGCGTAGCCGAAGCCGATCACGGCCACCATCAACAGGCCAAGCGGATCCACGTGCGCCGCGGGGTTGAGCGTCAGGCGTCCGGCACGCTGCGCGGTATCGTCGCCGAACAGCCAGGCGGTGGCGGCATGGCCGAATTCATGGAAGCTCAAGGAAATGACGATGGCGATCAGGATCATGAGGAACAGCGCCACCTGCCCCTGGAACAACAAGGCGATCATGGCGCCACGCCTCCACAACATTCACGCGCGAATCGCGCTTGTACCCTCATGGCAACCCCACGCGTCCTTGCCATGTCAGCGGCGCGTGATCTTGAGCACCTGCCGCGCCATGGCATCGGCCACGTAAATGCTGCCGTCGCTATCCACCGACAGGCCGTGCGGCCGGATGTCCACCGTGATGGTGTCGATCAGCTCGCCGTTGCGCATGATGTTCACCGCGCCGGCATTCACATCGCTCACGTACACCGTATCGTCCGCGCCCACCACCAGGCCGCCGCGCGAGGGAAAGGGCCAGGCTTCCAGGAAATTGCCCGATTGGTCGAAAACCGAGATGCGCTTGTTGTCGCTGTCATTCACCAGCAATCTGCCCTGCGAATCCAGCGCGATGCCGTGCGGCAGCTGCAATTCGCCTTCCGCTGCGCCTTGCGTACCGCCGATGATGCGGATGAAGCGGCCGTCGGGCGCAAACTGCACGATGCGCGCATTGCCATAGCCGTCGGACACGTAGATGTCGCCGTCCGGACCGATGGCCACATGGTTGGGCTGGTTGAACAAGGTGGTGGAGCTGTTGTCGCCCGCTTCGCCGAACTGGCCAAGTGTCATGACCACCTCGCCCATTGGGTTGAACTTGTAGACCACGTGGTTGCCGGGGTCGGTGGCCCACATGAAGCCTTCACTGTCGAACAGGATGCTGTGGGCATTGCGGAACTGTGGCGTTTCGCCCCAGGCGCGCACGAAGGTGCCGTCACGCTCGAACACGCGGAAATACGGCGCCGCGCGCACCATCACCACCACGTGGCCCTGCCCGTCCGGCGCCACCCAGGAAGTGGAACCGCCCCAGTCGCCGTCCGGCACCTGTGCCCAGGCGTCGTCCACCTGGTAGGCCGGTTGCTGGGCCAGGGTACAGCAGGCAAACAGAGACAGCGCGGCCACCAGGGCCAGGGAATGCAGTGGTTTTTTCATGGGGAAGCTCCATTCGGACCAGGCTGGGAGTTTACCCCGCCCGCGCTTTCAAGCACACTCGCTTTCCCCACAATAAAACCAACAGGGAAATCCGCTCATGAAACATTCCGCTTGCCTCCCCCTCTGTGCCGCCCTGCTCCTCGCTCCTTGCGCGCTGCAGGCACAGGACTGCGACCGCGCCTGCCTGCAGGACGTTCTGGACCAGTATTTGAACGCCGTGGTGAACAACACTCCCGACGACGCCCCGCTTGCCCTTGGCGTGCGGCAGACCGAAAACGCCATCAACGTGGCGCCCGGCCAGGGCACCTGGCAGTCGGTGACCGCGCTTGGCGAGGTGCAGCGCCGCTACTTCGATCCGGTGAGCGGCCAGGCGGCCTACTACGGCAGCGTCGAGGAAGGCGCCGAGAGCGCGCTGGTCACCGCGCGCATCAAGGTGGAAAACCGCCGGATCACCGAAGCGGAATGGTACATCGCCCGCGCCGACGATCCCGGCCTGAACGGCCAGCGCCAACCGGGACAGCCACCGGCCAACCTGTTGAATGTGGACTACCTCAAGGTGAACGGCCCGCCCGAGCGCGTGGTGCCGCAGAACGAGCGCAGCGATCGCGATGCGCTGATCCGCATCGTCGACAGCTATTTCGACGCCATCAATTCGCACGACCGCAGCGTGGCGCTTGCGCATCCCGGTTGCGGCCGCGCCGAAAACGGCACGCCGGCACCGGGCGGCGCCTTCCTGCCGCCGCTGGACCCGCAGCAGGCGCCGCCCGCCGGCGATGATCCCACCGCGCGCGATTGCCTGGCCGGCCTGCCCAATTTCAATCTGCAGATGGTGGCCGCGCGCCGCATTCCGCTGGTGGACGTCGAGGCGCAGGCGGTGCTGTCCTACGCCGTGTTCATCCGCCGGCCCGGCTCCCCCACGCCGCGCAACGTGTTCAGCGAATGGTTTTTTATCGATCAGGCGAAAATCCGCACCATCTACACCGCCATGTTCTACCCGGCGCCGGATCTGGCCGTGCCCAACTGGCCGCCCTACACCGGCAACTGGCCGCTGCCCAGTGAACTGGCGCCCACGCCCTGACGTCGAACTTTGCAAGGCGCTTCGCAATTCCGGCAAACGGATTTGCCCACGTCGTGAGCAAAGGGCTACGGTGAAGCCGCATTCGCGCGCAACGCCCGCTTTTCCGCAGCGTTGCCGCAGGCATGAAAAGCTCTCCACCCCGTAGCCAATCGACAGGAGGCAGTCATGGAAACGCGTTTGGATCAGCAGGTCGTTCAGGCAGGTACCCACTCCCTCGGCACGCTGGATACCAGCGCCGTTTCCTGGGGAGCCATCGTAGGCGGCGCGGTGGCTGCCGCGGCAATGTCACTGATTCTGTTCATTCTCGGCACCGGACTGGGGCTGACCTCGGTGTCGCCCTTCTCGCGCGAGGGGCTCGATGCCGGCGCTTTCGGCATTGCCGCCATAGCGTGGGTCACCTTCACCTCGCTGGCGTCCGCCGCGCTTGGCGGCTATCTGGCCGGCCGCCTGCGCGTGCGCTGGCCGGACGTGCCGCGTGATGAAGTGTTCTTTCGCGATACCGCGCACGGCTTTCTTGCCTGGGGCCTGGCCACCTTGCTCACCGCCGCGTTGTTTGCCAGCGCGGCAACCTCGCTGGTGGGCGCCGGCGCGCGCGCCGGTATGTCGGTGGCGCAGGGCGCAAGCTCGGTAGCCGGCGCGGCCGTCGGCGGCCTGGCGGACCTGCAGGACGAACGCGGCACGCTGGACTACTACCTCGACATGCTGTTCCGCCGCGAACCCGGTGCCGCATCGGCGCAAGCGCCCGCCGCGCCACCCCCTCCGCCACCGGCCGCTCCCGACGATGGCGCGCCGGACAACGCCGCGGCCACACCCCCGCAACCGCAGGCCGCCGCCAACGATACCCAGGGTGCGAATGGGCAGAACGAAGCAACTCCCGCGCTTGCCGAGGTATCCCGCATTCTGGCCAGGGCTTACCGCGAAGGTGGACTGGCGGATGAAGACCTGCGCTATCTCAGCCAACAGGTGGCCAGCTATACCGGCCTGAGCGCGCAGGAAGCCGAAGCCCGCGTGCGCGGCGCCGTTGAGCGGCTCAATACCGAACTGAGCGACCTCGAAACCAACGTGCGCGAAGCCGCCGACCAGGCGCGCATGACCACGGCCTATGTGTCCCTGTGGTGTTTCATCGCCCTGCTGCTCGGCGCCTTCGTCGGCAGCCTGGCGGCCACTTGCGGCGGCAAACAACGCGACCTCTGAGGAGACAACCCATGCGTTCGATACTGTTATGGATACTTGGCGTGCCGATCCCCATCATCATCCTGATCGCGTTGATGACCTGAGGCACAAACGGCCCTCCTCCGGGCACTTCACGCAGAATTGCGGCTCCGGTGCGCCAAGCGATGGTCTTGGTGCGCCGGAGCCACTATGATCGCGCTCATCTGGTGTTCTATGTCAGCAGTTCGCTAGCCAGTCGCAACGGAGGAACCATGCACCACTTCAACCTGGCAACGGGCCTTGCCCTGTGTCTGTCGGCCGCCGTGCTGAGCGGATGCGGCACCACCACCGCCCCCGGCGCGATCGGCGCCAACCGCCAGCAACTGCTGTTGGTATCGTCGGAAGAAATGAACCAGATGGCCGGGCAGGCCTATGACCAGCTCAAGGCCGAAGCGCAGGAACAGGGCGCGCTCAACCAGGACGCCGCGCTGCTCAGCCGGGTGCGCGCCATCGCCGCGCGCATCGAGCCGCAAACGCAGGTGTTCCGCCCCGATGCGCCAAGCTGGAACTGGGAAGTCAACGTGCTGCGCAGCGACCAGCTCAACGCCTTCTGCATGCCGGGCGGCAAGATCATGTTCTATTCCGGCCTGATTCAGCAGTTGAACCTGAGCGATGCCGAGATCGCGGTGGTGATGGGACACGAAATCGCCCACGCGCTGCGCGAGCACTCGCGCGAACAGATGTCGCAGGCGCTTGCCGCGCAGACCGCGATCGGGCTTGGCGCGGCGCTGTTCGGCCTGGGCCAGGGGTCGGCCAACCTGGCGAACACCGGCTACCAGGCGCTGATCGCCACCCGCTTCAGCCGCACCGACGAATCGGAAGCCGACCGCATCGGCCTCGAACTCAGCGCACGCGCCGGCTACGACCCGCGCGCCGGCGTTACCCTGTGGCAGAAAATGATGAATGCCAACGACGGCGGCAGCCCGCCGGAACTGCTCAGCAGCCACCCCGCAAGCGCCAACCGGGTACGGGAAATCGAAGCACTGCTACCCACCGTGCTGCCACTGTACGAAGCCGCCGTACGCTGAACCTTGCGCGCCGCCGGCCCCTGCATCGGAGCCGGCGCGCAGGCCTCACGCCTTCAGTGGACGTTGCCCAGCCAGGTTTCCGCCTGGTAGCGCTGGTGGCGCGGAAACGTGTTGATTTCCAGCCCCGGAATCAGCTTGCCCTCCAGGCTGCTGACGGCATTGACCCAGCCTTCGTCCGACAATACCGCCACGTGGGAAAAGCGCCGCATGAGCCGCATCAGCTCGGGCATGTTGGCAAATTCCACCTTCATCGCGCCAAGCGAGGGCAGGTGAAAATCCTCCACGTCGATCAGCATCCTGCCGTCTTCGACGTCCGCCGCGCGCACTTCCAGCGTATCGATCAGCTGCCGCATGTCCTCCGTTTCGAGCCTGCCGTTCACCACCACGTCCACCCTGTCATGCGCCACGCGCTCCACGCTGTACATAAAGCCCTCCTACGAGTGATCGGTACCGCCAATAGTGGCAATGCCTGTATTGGATAACTGGCCGTCGCTTCACAGTTTTTCAAGAGAAACCGGGCGCCGGCAGCGCCCAAGCGACATTTCGCCGCGGCCTCTTTATAATGCCGCGCCACAAATCCCCTCCCCTGGCCCGCCGGGGCGGCCCTTCGCTGGACTGCACGTGAAATCAGATCTCTTCAAAATGGCTTTGGTCCTCGGATCATTGAGCTGGATCGGCCCCTTCGCCATCGACATGTACCTGCCCGCGATGCCCGCCATCGCGGAAGACCTCAACGCGCCGATATCGGCCGCGCAGGCCACGCTGATGGCCTACTTCATCTCCTTCGGCATCAGCCAGTTGGTATATGGACCCGTGTCCGACGTGCTTGGGCGCAAGCCGCCGCTGTATTTCGGGTTGACGGTGTTCGCACTTGCCTCGGTGGGCTGCGCGCTGGCGCCAAGCATCGACTGGCTGATCGCCATGCGCTTCATGCAGGGCGTCGGCGCCGCCGGCGTCATGTCGATTCCACGTGCGGTGATCCGCGACTGTTATACCGGCAACGCCGCCACACGGCTGATGTCCACGGTAATGCTGATCATCTCCGTCTCACCCATGTTCGCGCCGCTGTTGGGCAGCGCGGTGATCGTGCCGTTCGGCTGGCGCGCGGTATTCGTGGCGGTGGCATTGATTTCACTGCTCGGTTTCGCCATGACCCGTTTCGGCCTGCGCGAAACCCTTACCGCCGAGCGCCGCAAGCCGTTCCATTTCATGAACATGCTGCGCGCGTTCGGCGTGCTGCTGCGCGATGCGCACTATATGGGGCTGGTGCTGATCGGCGGCATGGGCATGGCCAGTTTCTTCGCGTTCCTGGCCACCAGCGCGTTTCTGTACATGGATCACTACGGGCTGACCAGCGTGCAGTACAGCCTGGCATTCGCCGGCAATGCGCTGGGTTTCTTCAGTGCCAGCCAGGTGGCCGCCAACCTGGAAGCACGCTTTGGCGCACTGCCGGTGATCAAGCGTGCGGTGGCCGGCTACTGCACCAGCGCCTGCGTGCTGTTCGTGCTGATCGTGTTCGGTTTCGACAGCTTTCCGCTGCTGGCGATCCTGTTGTTCTGCACCT
>Ga0182739_1001454_pt1 | contig 24903 bp, 21 predicted proteins | sample eDN5th30CBELigBY_FD_128873 | JGI IMG/M metagenome (GOLD analysis project Ga0182739, IMG submission 128873) | Enriched backyard soil microbial communities from Emeryville, California, USA - eDNA 5th pass 30_C BE-Lig BY (version 2) (version 2) | ecosystem: Environmental > Terrestrial > Soil >... | reverse complement strand
TGAACGAAGGCGCGGGCAAGGTTCACCCGCTGCTGCTCGCCGCCGGAAAAGGTCGCAGGCGGCACCTCCCACAGGCGCTCGGGCAGCCGGAGGCAGGCCAGCAGGCTGCGCGCCCGCTCCAGCACCGGCTCGCGCGGGCAGCCGAATGCCAGCAGTGGCTCGGCCACCACCTCCACCGTCGGCACGCGCGGCACCACGCGCAGGAACTGGCTGACATAGCCGAGCGTGCGGCGGCGCACTGCCAGGACCTCGCGCGGGCCGGCGCTGGCCAGGTCGATCATCGCCCCGTCATGGCGGATCAGGATCCGGCCCCGGTCCACGCCGTAGGAGCCGTAGATCGCGCGCAGCACGGTGGACTTGCCGATCCCGCTGGGCCCGTCCAGCACCACGCACTCCCCGGGTCTAACCGCAAAGCCCAGCCCCGCCAGGACCGGCAGCCGCACGCCGCCCTGGAGATGCAGGGTGAAGGTCTTGCCGATGCCCTCGGCGATCAGGGAAGGCTGCATCGGTCAGGCCGCCAGGATCGAGCTCACCAGGAGCTGGCTGTAGGGATGCTGTGGATCGTCCAGCACGCGGTCGGTGAGGCCCTGCTCCACCACCTGGCCTCGGCGCATCACCAGCATCCGGTGGGACAGAAGGCGCGCCACGGCCAGGTCGTGGGTGACGATGACGACGGCCAGATCCAGCTCCGCCACCAGCCGGCGGAGCAGGTCCAGGAGCCTCGCCTGCACCGACACGTCCAGGCCACCGGTCGGCTCGTCCATCAGGACCAGGCGCGGCCGGGTCACCAGGTTGCGGGCGATCTGCAGGCGCTGCTGCATCCCGCCGGAAAAGGCTCGCGGCAGGTCGTCGACCCGGCTCCGGTCGATCTCGACCCGGTCGAGCCAGGCCAGCGCCTCGGCGCGGATCCGGCCGAAATGCCGCCAGCCGACCGCCATCAGTCGCTCGCCGATATTGCCGCCGGCGGAAATGTTCAGCCGGAGCCCGTCGCGCGGGTTCTGGTGAACCAGGCCGAACTCGGTCCGCGCCAGCAGCCGCCGCTCCGCCTCGGCCATCTGCAGAAGGTCGACATCTTCCCCATTGCGCAGGCGGAACCGGACGCTGCCGCCATCCGCCGGTACATGCCCCGCCAGGCAGCTCAAGAGCGTGGTCTTGCCCGAGCCGCTCTCCCCGACGATGGCCAGTACCTCGCCCGGCCACAGGTCGAACCCTGTAGGCTTCAGCGCCTGAAGGTCGCCATAGGACTTGGCGAGGTCGCGGACCTCCAGGAGCGGCAGGTCGCGCACGCTCATCGCCCGGCCTCCATGCGGTCCCGGCGCTCCCGGCAGAAATCGGTATCGGAGCAGCAGAACAGCCGGCCGCCCCGGTCGTCGGTCACTACCTCATCGAGGTAGGATTTGGTCGAGCCGCACAGGCCGCAGGGGCGGTCCCAGCGCTGCACCTCGAACGGGTGGTCCTCGAAATCCAGGCTCTCGACCGTGGTGTGCGGCGGGATCGCGTAGACCCGCTTCTCCCGGCCGGCACCGAACAGCTGGAGGGCCGGGCAGTCGTGCAGCTTGGGATTGTCGAACTTCGGGATCGGCGACGGGTCCATCACGTAGCGCCCGGCGACCTTGACCGGGTAGGCGAACGAGGTGGTGATCCGCCCCATCCGCGCCACGTCCTCGTAGAGCTTGACGTGCATGGCGCCATAGTCCGCGAGGCCATGCATCCGCCGGGTTTCCCGCTCGCGTGGTTCCAGAAAGCGCAGCGGCTCCGGGATCGGCACCTGGAAGACCAGGATCTGCCCGGCATGCAGAGGCCGTTCCGGGATGCGGTGGCGGGTCTGGATGACCGTGGCTTCCGCGGTGCGCTCGGTGGTCGCGACCCCCGCGGTCCTGGCGAAGAAGGCGCGGATGCTCACCGCGTTGGTGGTGTCGTCCGCCCCCTGGTCGATCACCTTCAGCACGTCGTCCTGACCCAGCAGGGCCGCCGTCACCTGGATGCCGCCCGTCCCCCAGCCATAGGGCAGCGGCATGTCGCGGCTGGCAAACGGCACCTGGTAGCCCGGGATCGCCACCGCTTTCAGGATCGCCCGGCGCAGCATCCGCTTGGTCTGTTCATCCAGATAGGCGAAGTTGTAGGTGCTGCTCATCGCTCCCCACCCTCCTCCCCGGCGCCTTGCGCGCCATCGACCGGGGCGGCTGCCTCCCGCATCCGGCGGATCGTCTCGAGTTCGCCCTGGAAATCGACATAATGCGGCAGCTTCAGATGCTCGACGAAGCCGGACGCCTGCACATTGTCGGAGTGGTAGAGCACGAACTCCTGGTCCATGGCCGGCCCACGACGCTCCTGGCCGTCGGCCGCGTTGCGCAGCGCCCGGTCGACCAGGGCCATGCCCATGGCCTTGCGCTCCTGATGGCCGAACACCAGCCCGTAGCCGCGGGTGAACTGCGGCGGCTCGGTCTTCGAGCCCAGGAACTGATTGACCATCTCGCACTCGGTCAGCTCGACCTCGCCGATCACGATGGGAAAGCCCAGTTCCTCGGGCTCGACCACCAGGTCGACCGTGCCGACCCGCAGCTCGCCCACGAAGGGATGGGTGGAACCAAAGCCGCGCTGGGTCGAGTAGCCCAGCGCGAACACGAAGCCCTCGTCACCGCGGGCCAGGTTCTGCAGCCAAGCATCGCGCCCCACCGGGAACAGGAGTGGCTCCCGGGTGAGATCCGTGGGCTCGCCGTCTCCTGCCGCAGGTTCCGGCTGGATCATCCCGTCCGCGTCCAGGATGTCCATGACGCGCGGCACGGCCGGATCGACCGGCTGCTCCGCCGTGGCGGCCGGCGTGATCTCGGCATCGGTCCCGGCCAGCGTCTCGTCGAGCAGCCGGTGGGTATAGTCGAAGGTGGGGCCCAGGATCTGGCCCCCCGGGATGTCCTTGAAGGTCGCCGAGACCCGCCGCGTCACCCGCATGCCTGCGGTCTCGACCGGCACGGAAGCGGCAAGGCGCGGCAAAGTGGTGCGGAACGCGCGCAGGAGGAAGGCCGCCTCCACCGTGTCGCCCCTCGCCTGCTTGAGCGCCAGGGCCGCCAGATCCGGATCGTACAGCGAGCCTTCGTTCATGACTCGGTCGCAGCCCAGCGCCAGTTGCTCGCGCAGCTGGGCAGGGTCCAGCTCCGGCAGGTCCGGGTCGCCGCGGCGTTCCTCCGCGAGCCAGCGGTGCGCGTTGCGGATCGCCCGCTCGCCGCCCTTGACCGCGACATACATGGCTCAGGCCTCCACGTCGGTGCTGCGCGGCAGGCAGGCGACCGACCGCCCGGCCGCCAGCACGAGATCCACGCCCAGCGGAAAGCGCCGGCGGTTCGCCTGCAGGCCCGGGACGAAGCCTTCGGGCACGCCGCCGATCTCCAGGCGGGCCGTGCCGGCGATGCCCGGGCCGCGCAGCTTCAGCCCGGCACCGGCGGCCAAGTGGTCCACCTGGAGGATCACGGTGCAGCTCCGATCGGGATAGTCGTGGCTGCCCTGAGCAAAGCGCTCCAGCGGCAGCAGGCTGGACGCCCGGGTCACCACCGCGAACGCCGCCTGCCCAGGCTCCGCCACCGTCCGAGCACCGATATGGAAGCGGATCGACTGGCTGGCGTCCGGGTAGTCGCCATCCAGCCAGACCGGGCTGTCCCCGTCGACCAGGCCCAGCAGCAGGGCATAGGCGGCCGGCACCAGCGGCTCCGGAGGGGCCGGCAGCCCGCCGCGCAGCACCACCACCGAGCCTGGCCGGCTCATCGCCCAGAGCAGGTCACGGAACTGCATCTGCGCATCATGCACCGGATCCGCCAAGCCAGCCGCGATCCTGCCCATCGGCTCAGTCCTCCCCGCGTACCAGGGTGAAGAATTCGACGCGGGTGGCCGCGGCCTTACGTGCGGTGGCGGCACGCCGCGCGGCGAGAGCTGCCTCCAGTTCCGTCACCGCCGCGTCCACCGCCAGGGCCGGCGCCGACTGCAGCAGGGCGTCCAGCCGGGCGATCAGGCGGGCCCGGCCGGGCCGCCGGCCCTGTACCCAGCCGATGCCGACCCGGTCATCGCCCGAGCGGACCGCACAGCGGGTGACCGTCACCTCGCCGAGATTGAAGGCCGCCCCGGTGCCGCCGGCCCGCCCCCTCGCCATCACCAGCCCTACTTCCGGGGCACGCAGCAGCTCGAACGCGGCATCGTCGACGCCGAAGCTCTGGCCGAACCATTCGGCCTCGGCATCGGTCGCCATGGCCAGGGCCTGCAGCCAGCGCGCCCGCAGTAAAGGAAGCTCGCTCATCATCTAAACGTCTAGATGAATCTCCACGGCAGAGTAGCCCATCGTCGGCAGATGTAAACGGCTTGGTCGTGACCGGTTCATGACGGGCTGCCCCCTTCCGTCCCGGGCTGGACGGCCGGTCCCTGCCCCGCCTAGCCTCGCCCCGCATCGCTTCGAACCCGCAGGACGTCCGCCCGCTTGTCTTCGCCACTGCCCGACCAGACCACAGCACCGCCCGCCGAGCCAGGCAGCCTCGCCCGCGGCCAGGGCGTGGCACTGTGGCGGCAGATCGAGAGCGCTCTGGAGCAGGCCGTTCTGGCCGGTGCCTTTGGTCCGTCCGGCCGGCTGCCCCCGGAGCCCGAGCTGGCGCGGCGGTTCGGGGTGAACCGGCACACCGTGCGCCACGCGGTCAAGGCCCTGGCCCTGCGCGGCATCCTGCGCATCGAGCAGGGCCGCGGCACCTTCGTCGACCAGCCACCCATCGACTATCCGATTGGCGAGCGGACCCGGTTCTCCGCCAACCTGGCGGGCCGCGACCGGCTGCCATCCCGCGTCACCCTGGCACTCGACCGGATCGTGCTGGACGCGACGGTCGCGGCGCTGCTCGGCGTGCCGGCCGGTTCGGCCGGCCTGCGCCACCGTACCCTCGCCTCGGCGGACGGGCTGCCGCTGGCACTCGGCACCCTCTTTCTCGCCACCGAGCGCTTCCCCGACTCCTTCGCGGCTTTGACGGCCAATCCCTCGATCACCGCCCTGTTCACGACGGCGGGACAGGCCGACTACCGGCGCGCCTGGACCCGGATCCACACCCGCCCACCCTCGCCGCAGGAGGCGCTGGATCTGCAGCAGCCGCGCGAGCGGCCGGTCCTGGTGACGGAGGCGCTCGACCAGAGCGCCGCGGGCGAGCCGCTCGCGTACAACTGCACGGTTTGGGCCGGTGAGCGGGTGACGCTGACGGTCGGCGGCTGAACGTTCAGAGCCAGCCCTTGCGCTTGAAATAGAGGTAGGGCGCGATCGCCGAGATCACCATCAGCCCCAGCGCCATTGGGTAGCCCAGATCGAAGCCGAGCTCCGGCATCACCTCGAAGTTCATGCCGTAGATGCTGGCCACCAGGGTGGGCGGCAGGAACACCACCGCGGCCACCGAGAAGATCTTGATGATCCCGTTCTGCTCGATCGAGACCAGGCCCAGGATGGCGTCGAGCGCGAAGGTGACCTTGTTGGTGAGGAAGGAGGCGTGGTCGGAGAGCGAGATGACGTCGCGGCTGATCGTCTTGATCCTGGTCTGCAGGCCCTTGCGGTCCTTGACCTTGAAGGCGGTGGTCGCGAACGCGACCAGCCGGCCGAGGCTCACCAGGCTTTCGCGCGACTTGCCGATCATCAGCCCGTCCCGGCCCACCCGCGCCAGGAGTTGGCGGTAGTCGCGCGCCTGCCGTGCCGCCTCCTTGGCATCGGTGGTGAACACCTCCCGGCTGACCCGGTCGAGGTCGGCGCCGATCCCCTCCAATATGTCGGCCAGCCGGTCGACGATCGCCTCCAGCAGGCCGACGAACACGGTCTCGCCCGAGTTCCAGGCCAGCGGGTTGCGCTGGATCTGCGCGGCGGCGGTCCGAAACGGCAGCGGGTCGGCATAGCGCAGAGTAACGAGCCTCGGCCCCACCAGGATGAAGGTGACGGGTGTCAGCTCCGGGCTTTCACTCTCCGCGCGGCACAGGAGCATCGCGGTCATGAAATGGGCGTCGGCTTCCTCGTAGAGCCGCGAGGACGCCTCGATCTCGACGATCTCGTCGCGGGTGGGCACGTCGATGCTCAGCATGTCCTCGACGAACCGCACCTCGGCCGGGCTGGGCTCCAGCAGATCGATCCAGATCACCCGGCTGCGGACAGCCTCGTCGCAGACACCCTGCATGACTTCGACCGAGCTGCCGGTGGCAAGGTAGAGGCGCATCATGGCTGGCATCGCCTCCGGTCTGGCAGGTGGGCGGAGCCCCTGTCCGCCAGCATTGCCGGCCTTGTCAAGCCGGCCGCTAGGTGCCCACCCTGAGCCGGTTCCAACGGCCCGGCGGGACGGCTATAGGAGCCGCTGGCCGACGGTTTCACCAGGGGAATTTCTGCACTTGCGGCTCCTCCTCCTGCTTGCCCTGCTTCTGGGTGCTGCGCTCCACGCTGCCCCGGTCCACGCCCAGTCCGTCGCGATCGAGGATCAGGCGGATGGCGTCCGGCTCGACCTGGAGGATGCTCCCCTGCAGGACGCGATGAGCGCACTCAGCGAGCGGTTCGGCTTCACGGTACGGATGGTGCGGCCGAGCGAGGCACGCCTGACCGGCAGCCGCACCGGCAGCGCGCTGGACCTGCTGAACTGGGTCCTGGCCGGCCATGACCGCGCCATCTTCATGGACCGGATCGGCGACCGGGAGCATATCAGCCGGGTCGTGGTGTTCGGCCCGTCCGGGGCGGCACCACCGGTCACCCCGACCGCGCCGGACGAGGACTATCACCCGGATGACGGCTACGAGGAGCCGCTGCCGGAGGAGGAGATGCCACCCGTGCCGCTGGACGGCGGGGTCGACGACTACATGCCTGATCCGTCCATGGCCGAGTAGCGGCCGAGCAGGGCCATGGCGAAGCCGGCCGCGGCGAGCCAGGGCCCGAACCGGATCTCCCGTCCGCCATCGAAGCGGCCGCCGCCTTGCAGCAAGGCGGTCAGCAACGCGCCGCCTGCGGCCAGCACCACTACCCAGGGCAGCTGCACCAGTCCGACCCACAGGCCGAGCGCGCCCATCAGCTTGACATCTCCCCCACCCAGGCCGCTGCGGCCGCGCAGCGACTCGTAGCCGTACGCGATCGCGGCGAACGTGCCGGCCGCGGTCAGCCCACCCAGCAGCCCATCCAGCGGAGACGGTGCCGCCGGGTCGAACCACAGCGAGAGCAGGCCCGAGACGAGCAGGGCCAGGTTCAGACGGTCGGGAAGGATGCCGTGCAGCTGGTCAATGGCGGCCAGCAGCACCAGGAGCCAGCCGGCCAACAGCAGCCAGGGCCAGCTCGCCGGCTGGGCCAGCAGCACCACGATCACTGCGACCGCGGCGGCGGCCAGCTCCACCCAGGTTTCCAGAAGCGGGACCGGCCCGCCGCAATAGCGACAGCGGCCGCGCAGCAGGAGACGGCTGACGATCGGGATCAGGTCCGGGGTACGCAGGGTCGTGCCGCAATGGTCGCAGGCCGAGCGGCCAGAGCAGGCAGCGGCGGCGCCCTGCGGCCAGCGCCGGGCAACCGTGGCGAGGAAGCTGCCGACACAGGCGCCTGCAGCCCCCATGACGGCAGCGATCAGGACGAGCCGGTTCAGCCGCGGGCCTGGTTGCCGGCACCTTCCGGTGCCAGCGACGCGCCTGGGCTGAGCCCGCGGATCGTGCCGCGCTCCACCGGCCCCGGCACGATCGGCTTGGAGTTGAAGCCGCCAGTGATCCCGCGCATCCGGTCGCGGATCTCGCGGCTGATGGTCGCCGCGTCCTGCGCGTCGCGTACGATGCGCGGGGTCAGGAACACGATCAGCTCGGTGCGCCGGCCGACCCGGTTGTTGTTGGCGAACAGGTCGCCGATGCCGGGAATGTCGGACAGGAGCGGAACGCCGTTGCGCTGGCGCTCCTCGCCGTCCTCGATCAGGCCGCCCAGCACCACGGTCTGGCCGGAGCGCACCGACACCGCGGTCTGGATCTTGCGCTGGTTGATGGTGGGCGTGAGGCTCTGCTCGCCGGTTTCCGTCTGCACCACGTTGGAGACCTCCTGGGAGATCTCCAGTGCCACCGACCCGTTGCCGCTGATGCGCGGCTTCACCGTCAGGATCACGCCGGTCTCACGGTACTGGATCGTGTTGACCGTGCGCGAGTCGGTATCGTCGCCCTCAGCCTGCCGGATGGTGACCGGCACCTCCGCGCCCACGTTGAGCGACGCTTCCTTGTTGTCCTGCACCACCAGGGTCGGCGAGCTCATCACCCGCACGTCGGTGACCGAAGAGAGGGCATCGAGCGCGATGATCTGGTCGTTGCCGCTGTTGAACAGGAAACTGAAGCCCGGGAAGGTATTGCGTGGCCGGGCGGTATTCCCCGACACGAAGCCGAACCGGAAGTCGCCGTTCTCGAAGAAATACTGCACACCGTAGCGCAGGCGATCGTTCAGCTGCACCTCGGCGATGGTGGCGTCGATCACCACCTGGCCGGGTGGGCTGTCGAGCCGACGCGCGGTCGCCTCGATCATGCGGTACATGTCGGGCGTGGCACGGATGACCAGCGTGTTGTTGGTCTCGTTCGGCACGATCTTCACCTGCTGCAGCCCTTGCGGGCCGGCCAGGCCAGATGCGGCGGTGCCGCCGAAGTCGAGCTGTGCCGCGTCAGCCAGCGCCAGGTCTGGCTGCTGACCAGCGTCGATGTTCGGCACCTGGCCGCTGTCCACGGCACTGCCCGGCGGCTGGGTCGTACCGAGCGGCTGGCCGAGCGCACCGCCCCCCTCCGAGATCACCGCGGCCAGGGTCGCCGCCATGGCCGCGGCCGGCGTATACTGGAGCTGATAGATGTTGAGCTGGGTACCGACGCTGCTGCCGGCATCCAGCCGGTCCACCCAGTCCTGCGCCCGTTCGACCCCTTCGGTGTCGCTCGACACAACCAGGACCGCGTTCAGGCGCTGCATCGGAATGAAGCGCATACCTTCATAAGCGGTGAAATCCTGCGCCGCGGCGGCCCCACGCACGCCGAAGATCGCCTCCAGCTCGGGGATGACCGCTTCCGGCGTGGTGTTCTCCAGGGGGAAGATGCCGACCGAGCGGCCGGCCAGCCAGTCCACGTCGACGTCCGCGATCGTGTCGACCACGGTCTGCCGTTCCTGGGCCGTGCCGCTGACCAGCATCAGGTTGCGCGACATGTCGATCCGGAGATCGTCCGGATTGGCGATCAGCGGCCGGGCGAACTCCTGGGCGGTGATGGCCGGGACGTGCCGCAGCGGGATGATGGTGACGCCGTAGCCGGGCTCGATGCGTGCCGGGGAATCGCCAAGCTGGGCCACCCCGGCCCGGCCCACCGCGTTCTGCATCTGGACGACCGCGTAGCCGCCGCCTTCCTGCACCAGCGCGGCGTTGTTCTGCCGCAGCACCGTCTCGAGCGTCGCCAGGAGGTCGTCGCGGCTCATCGCCGCCGAGGTGGAGAGGGTGACCGAACCCTGGATGGCGGGGTCCACCGTGTAGTTCAACTGGAGCACGTCGCCCAGGATGGTGCGCACCACCTCGCGCAGGTCGGCACCCTCGAAGTTGAGCTGCACCCCGGCCCCGTCCGGGCTGACGACGGCGCCGGACCCAGCCGGACGGCGCTGCGTGGTGTCCTCGGCCCGGTAGATGCGCGCCTGCGGCGGCGCGCCCCGGCTGACACCCAGATCCAGCGGCTGCTGAGATAGTGCCGGCTCCTCGGGCGGCGGCGCAAAGTCGAGGTCACGCACCTGGTCGGTGATGGAAGCCTGCCGACCAGCCTGATCGGAAGCACAGCTGACGAGCAATGTCGCGAGACTTACGTATAGCAGATTCCGTGCAAGCTTTCGGCCCGCACGATCCTTGGCCACGTTCGGCATCATTGTCCGTCTGATTTTCAACCGTGTCTGGGTACGTGAGCGACCAGTTCCACCTCCGGCTTCGACCTGATCGCCTCCACTAACGGTAGTGACGCTCACGGTCAGCCTCGTCAAGCCACGGGAGGACACGTCGCGGCTTTGACACGCGGTCGTGTGATCGTGCAGACCATATAAATCAACGCGGGCTAGCCCAAGCCGGGGTATCACCTGCCGGATGGTGTTGCCTGAAAGAGACAGCAATGGACCTCATACTGACACGTCTGGTTGAATCCGGGCGGCTCGTGGCGGCCGACCTCGCCCGGCTGCGCGAGCAGGCGAACGGTGCCGGTGAGTTCCTGCCCTCGCTCCTGGCCAAGAGCGGCCTGATGACGCCCGCCGGTTTCGCCCGCGCTGTGGCCGAGCTCTACGATGTCGAGGTCGCCACCGCCGATGCGGTGCCGAAGGAGCAACTGTTCGGCGGCCAGCTGGCCGCGCGCTTCCTCGAGGCCAACCGTGCCCTGCCGATCCGTCACGACGAGCGCACCGTCTGGCTGGCGATGGCCGATCCCACCGACAACGCCACCATGCGAGCGGTGGCGATCGCCACGCGGCGCCGGGTGGTGCCGGTGGTGATGGCCTATGACGAGCTGGAGCGGGCGATCGCGAAGTCGGTCCGCGCCGAGGCGCCGTCGCTGGACGAGATCGGCCGCGCCGCGGCCGGTGGCGATCTGCTCGACCAGATGCCGGACGACAAGGAGAGCCTGGAGCACCAGGCCGAGGCCGCACCGGTCATCCGCTTCGTGAACCAGATGCTCTCGGACGCGGTGCGGATGAGTGCCTCGGACATCCATGTCGAGCCCGCCCGCGACCGGCTGCGCGTGCGCTTCCGCGTCCATGGCCGTCTGCGCGAGATCGGGGCACCTCCGGCGCGGCTGGCGGCGGCGGTGATCTCGCGCATCAAGATCATGGCGCGCCTCGACATCGCCGAGCGGCGCCTGCCCCAGGACGGCCGCGCCCGGGTGGTGGTCGATCAGCGTCGCTTCGACCTGCGCGTCGCGACCGCCCCGTCCGTCCATGGCGAGAGCGTGGTGATCCGCCTGCTCGAGACCGACAAGGACGCACCCAGCTTCGTCGAGCTCGGCATGCCGGCCGCGATCGAGGCGGCGATCCGCCGCCAACTCGCCGCCCCGCACGGCATGTTCCTGGTCACCGGCCCCACCGGCAGCGGCAAGACCACGACCCTCTACACCTCGCTGCGCCAGCTGGACGCGGTGACCGACAAGATCATCTCGATCGAGGACCCGGTCGAGTACCAGGTGGAGGGCGTCACCCAGATCCAGGTCCGGCCCGAGATCGACCTGGGCTTTGCCCGGATCCTGCGCAGCGTGGTGCGCCACGATCCGGACGTGATCATGGTCGGCGAGACCCGCGACGGCGAGACCGCCGACATCGCGGTGAACGCAGCCCTCACCGGCCACCTGCTGCTCTCCACCCTGCACACCAACAGTGCAGCAGGCGCAGTCGGCCGGCTCCTGGACATGGGGGTCGAGCCCTTCTTGCTGGCATCGGTGCTGCGCGGGGTGCTGGGCCAGCGCCTGGTGGCCGAGCTCTGCCCGAATTGCCGGCGTCCCCATTCGCCCACCGAGGAGGAGGCGGCGGTGCTGACGCGCTTCGGCACGGCCGACACCGCCATCACCCTGTTCGCCGCCGATGGCTGCGAGCAGTGCAACGGCACCGGCATCGTCGGGCGGGTCGGCATCTTCGAGATGCTGGAGGTGGACGAGGAGATCCGCCGCCTGATCCGCGAGCGGGCCCCCAGCCAGGCGCTGCAGGCCCATGCCATGTCGCGCGGCATGACCACCATGTTCCAGGACGGCGTGGCCAAGGCGATGGCCGGGGTCACCACGCTGGACGAGGTGCTGCGCGCCACCGAGGAGTTCTGAGCGGATGGCATCGTTCCGCTATCGGGCGCTCACCGCGGCCGGCCAGATGACCAGCGGCGACGTCGAGGGCGCCAACCGCGCCTCGGCGGTGCGTGCGCTGGAAGCGATGGGGCTCGTGCCGATCGAGCTGGCGGAAGGCCGGCCGGGTGCGGCGCGCGCCGCCAGCCCGCGCGGTGCCGCCCGGAGCGGCGAGCCGCGCCCGGCGGTGCGGGCCAGCGGGCGGGGCGGCTTGTTCGGCATCAGCGGCGCGGTGGTCACCCAGTTCACCCGTGAGCTCGCTACCCTGGTGTCGGCCGGGCAGACCCTGGCCTGGTCGCTGGAAACGCTCGGCGGTGACGACACGCTCGGCAAGATGGGCACCGTGATTCAGCAACTCCTGGGCGAGGTGAAGGGCGGCAAGAGCTTCACCGACGCGCTGGCCCAGCATCCCAGGCTATTCCCGCGCGCCTATCTCGGTATGGTGCGGGCCGGCGAGGCGACCGGTGCGCTGGATTCGGCGCTGCTGGAGCTGGCGGCCCTGCGTGAGCGCGAGGAACGGATGCGCGCCAAGCTGATCGGGGCCATGACCTATCCGATCCTGCTGGCCGTGGTGGCGATCGGTTCGCTGCTGGTGCTGCTGACCGTGGTGGTGCCGCAGTTCGAGCCGCTGTTCGCCGATGCCGGCGCCAGCCTGCCGGGCTCTACCCAGGTGACCCTCGCCGTCGCCCGCTTCGTCGAGACCAACGGCGTCGTCACTGCGATAGCATTGGCGGTGCTGGTCTTCCTCCTGGTGGCCCTCGCCCGGCAGGATGCCGGCGGCAAGTTCCTCCACCGCCTGCTCCTGCGCCTGCCGCTGATCGGCCCGATGGCGAGGGCGCGCGCCACGGCGCAGACCACCCGGATGCTGGGCTCGCTCCTGTCCGGCGGCGTGGAGCTGCCGCAGGCGCTGCAGCTCACCCGCGACGCGGTGAACAACCGTGCGGTGTCGGCCAGCCTGGATCGTGCGCTGGCCGGCGTGCGCCAGGGCCGCCCGCTCTGGCTCTGCCTGAACGATGCCGGCCTGCTGGCACCCCAGGCGATCCGCCTGTGCCGGATCGGCGAAGAGACAGGCCGGCTGGGCGCAACGCTGCAGCAGGCGGCCGGCTGGTTCGAGACCAGGCTGGAGGAGCGGATCCAGCGGATCCTGTCGATCCTGGAGCCGGTGATCGTGGTCGGCCTGGGCGTGGCCGTGGCCGGCGTGGTTCTCTCGATCCTGGCCGCCGTGATCGCCGTCAACGACCTGGCGGGCGTGCGCTGATCAGGCCTGCCAGAAGCGGCGGCTGAACAGGATGAACACGGTGGTGAACTCCAGCCGCCCGACCAGCATGCCCAAGGACAGCATCCAGAGCGCCAGGTCGGACAGGCTGGCGAAGCTGCCGACCGGTCCGATCCGGTCGCCGATCCCGGGGCCGACATTGCTGACCGCGGTGACCGCACCCGAGATGGCGGTCTCGAACTCGAGCCCGGTCGCGGCCAAGCCCAGCGCCAGGCAGATCACGGTGGCGCCGTAGAGGGCGAACAGCACCAGCACCGCCCGCACGACATCGTCGCCAATCGGCCGCTCACCATAGCGGCGGACATAGACCGTGTGCGGCATCACCGTCTCGTTGCGGTGACGGCGCAGCAGCATGGCCATGACCTGGTAGCGGAAGATCTTCAGACCACCGGTGGTCGATCCGGTGCAGCCACCGATCGTGGACAGGAACAGGAACGCCACCACCGGAAGCGGCCCCCACTGCAGATAGTCGTCGGAGGCGAAGCCTGTGGTGGAGACGATGGAGACGACGTTGAAGGCGGCGTGGGTGACTGCCCAGAACAGGGGCGCACCGGCCATCACCACCAGCCAGACGGTGACCAGAACCACCGCACAGGCGAGGAAGACGACAAAGGTCCGGATCTGCGGGTCCTTCAGCAGGACAGCTGGCCCCCGGTTGAGGGACAGCGCGATCAGCGCCAGGGGCAGGCTGCCAGAGATCATGAACAGGGTCGCCGCCCAGAGGATCGGCGCATCGTAGGAGGCGAAACTGTTGGAATAGTTGCCGAAGCCGCCGGTCGCGACGGTCGCCATGCCGTGAACGACCGCGTCGAACGTGTTCATGCCGAGCGCTGCATAGACAAACACGCAGAGCATGATCAGGCCGGAATAGACGGCGATGGTGGCACCCGCGATCTGGTCGATGCGCGGGAACAGCTTCTCGCTGCGGTCGGAAGATTCGGTGCGGAACAGCTGCATGCCGCCCACCGACAGGAAAGGCAGCATCACCAGCGCCACGACGATGATCCCGGCGCCGCCCAGGGCGTTGAGCAGCCCGCGCCACAACAGGATGCCGGGCGGGGCGAGCGACAGGTCCGCGATCGCCGAACTGCCCGTGGCGGTGAGGCCGGACATCGATTCGAAATACGCCCCGGCGAAGCTCAGCTCCATGCTGCTGAACCGGAACGGCAGTGCGGCGAAGCCCGAGAGCACGAACCAGGCAAGTGCGGTCAGGAGGAAGCCCTGGCGGCGGTCGACCTTCAGGTCCTCGACATGGAAGGCCAGCACCAGCGCCACGCCGAAGAAGCCGGTGACGCAGGCCGAGATCAGGAAGCTGTCGGCATCGTCGCTGGCATAGGCCAGGTCCGCCAGCATCGGCACGAGCATGAACATCGACAGGATGCACAAGAGCGCGCCCAGGGCATAGAACACCGGCCGTACGTCGATCATCGGCAGGAACCGTCGAACTGCATGCTGGCCATGGCGGCTCCGTACCGCCTCAGGCCGCAGCGTCGTCGATGTGGAAACAGATCCGCTCGTCGCCCTGGTAGCGGTCCAGCTTCAGGGTGCCAGCCAGTTGCATCGGCCGGTCGGCAGCGCGCAGCAGGTCGCCCAGCGGCCGTTCCAGCGCCCGAAACGCAATGCCCGCGACCCGGCCGCCGTCGCGTCCTTCGATCCGCACGGCGAGATGGCCGGCGCCGACCGGGCGGGCGCTGGCAATGCGTGCGTCGACCAGATGGAGGCGGGGCTCCTCGTTGCCCTGGCCGAACGGCTGCAGCTGCTGAAAGGCGGTCGCCAGCTCGCGTCGACAGGCGCCGATCGAGACCGATGCATCCAGCTCGATCGGCCGGCGCTGGCCGGTCGACGCTGTTCGCGCGGGTATCCGGTCCAGGAGGTGGCGGCGGAACTCCTCCAGCCGGGCGGCCTCGACCGTGACCCCGGCCGCCATCGGGTGGCCGCCGCCCTTTTGCAGGATGCCGGCCTGGCGGGCGGCGATCACGGCCTGGCCGAGATCCACACCCGGCACGGAACGGGCCGAGCCCTTGCCGATGCCGTCGGCATCGAAGCCGATCACGAAGACCGGGCGGTCATAGCGTTCGACCAGCCGGCTGGCGACGATCCCGATCACGCCCGGATGCCAGCCCTCCCCCGAGGCCACCAGCACCGGCGCATCCTCGTCGAGCTGGGTCCGGACCGAGCGGTTGGCCAGGTCCAGGATCTCCCGCTCGATCTGGCGGCGCCGGGCGTTGAGCTGGTCGAGCCTGGCGGCGATCGCCCCGGCCTCGCCGGCATCGGTCTCGGTGAGCAGCCGCACGCCGAGATCAGCCTGGTCGATCCGGCCGCCCGCATTGATGCGCGGCCCCAAGAGGAAGCCCAAATGCCAGGCCTCCAGCAGCTCCGGCGCCTTCGCCTCACGCGACAGGCTGGCCAGGCCGGTGTTCTCGCCCCTGGCCATGACCCGCAGGCCCTGGCGCACGAAGGCGCGGTTCAGGCCGCGCAGGGGCACCACATCGCAGACCGTGCCGAGGGCCACCAGGTCGAGCAGGCCCATCAGGTCGGGCTCTGCCAGGCCATGGCGCCGCAGCTCGCGATTGGCCGCCACCAGCAGGAGGAAGGTCACCCCCACCGCTGCCAGATGGCCGCAGGGGCTGTCCTGGTCCTGCCGGTTCGGGTTCACCACCGCATAGGCGCGCGGCAGCTCCGCCTCGGCCGCATGGTGGTCGACCACGATCACCTCCTGGCCATGCAGGGCGGCATGGGCCAGGGGCTCGAACGCGGTGGTGCCGCTGTCCAGGGACGCGACCAGCCGGCAGCCGGCCAGCCGCAGCCGGTCGAGCGCTCCCGAATTGGGCCCATAGCCGTCCAGCAGCCGGTCGGGGATCTCGATCTCCACCGGGACGCCCAGCCCGCGCAGCCAGCGGCTGAGCAATGCTGCCGAGGTGGCGCCATCCACGTCGTAGTCGCCGATGATCCCGACCGGCTCTTTGTCCCGCACCGCCTGCACCAGCCGGGCGGCGGCCTTGTCCATGTCGGCCAGATGCGAGGGGTCGACCAGGAAGTCGCGCAGGCGCGGCTCCAGGAAGCGGTCGACCTCGTCCAGGCCGATGCCGCGTCCGGCCAGCACCCGCGCCACCACGTCCGCCAGCCCCTTGCGCTGGACCAGCGCGGCGACGAGGTCGGGATCGGCCGGCCGCTCCCGCCAGGGCCGGCCCGAGACCGGGCTCAGCTGATCCAGCAATGGACGATCAGCGGCCGAAATGCGGGACCACGCCGCGCTTCAGGCCGAGATTGTGCTCGGCATGCACGGTGCGCACGGTGCCCGTCTTCGAGCGCATCACGATCGAATGGGTGGTGATCCGCGTGCCGATCCGGCGGATACCCTGCAGCATGGTGCCGTCGGTGACGCCGGTGGCGCAGAAGGTCACGTCGCCCTTCGCCAGGTCCTCCAGGTGATACACCCGATCGAAGTCCTCGACCCCGAACTTGCGCGCCCGGGTCTTCTCGTCGTCGTTGCGGAACAGGAGCTTGCCCTGGAACTGGCCGCCGATGCAGCGTAGCGCCGCCGAGGCCAGCACGCCCTCGGGCGCGCCGCCGCTGCCCATGTAGATGTCCACACCGGTATCGGCGCGCGAGGTCGCGATCACGCCGGCCACGTCGCCGTCGCCGATCAGCCGGATCCGGGCACCCGCCTTGCGCACGTCGGCGATGAGCTCGGCATGGCGCGGCCGGTCCAGGATCATCACCACCAGGTCGTTGACCTGCACGCCCTTGGCCTCGGCCAGACGGTGGAGATTTTCCTTGGGCGCGTCACCCAGCCGGATCACGTCCTTGGGCAGGCCGCCGCCCACCGCGATCTTCTCCATGTAGACATCGGGCGCGTTGAGGAAGCCGCCCTTGGCCGCCATGGCGAGGCAGGCCAGCGCGTTGGCGCCGCCCTTGGCGCAGATCGTGGTGCCTTCCAGCGGGTCGAGCGCGATGTCGACCTCGGGGCCGCGCCCGGTGCCGACCTTCTCGCCGATATAGAGCATCGGCGCCTCGTCGCGCTCTCCCTCGCCGATCACCACCGTGCCTTCGATGTCGAGCACGTTCAGGGCGGAGCGCATCGCGTCGACCGCGGCCTGGTCGGCCGCCTTCTCGTCGCCCAGACCCATCAGCCGGGAAGCCGCCAGCGCCGCGGCCTCGGTCACGCGCACGGCGTCCATGGCGAGGTTGCGGTCTTCACTTTGATAGTCGCTCATCATCGGCCTCTTCGGGCATGGCGCCCAGGGTTCTTGCGAAAACTCGTGTCAAGTACGCTCGACCCGGATCATGGTCGGCGCCTCCAGCACTACGGACAGGCCGGCGATCACGGCCAGGGCGCGCGTCATCGCACCCTCGGCCGCCTCGTGGGTGGTGATCACCAGGGTCACCGGCTGCTCGGGGTCGCGACCGCGCTGGATCAGGCTCTCGATCGAGACCTGATGGTCGCGCAGCACGGCCGCGATGTCGGCCAGCACGCCCGGCCGGTCGACCACCTCCAGGCGCAGATAGTAGCTGCCGACCAGATCCTCGGCCGGAGCCAGTTTCCGCTCGACGAGGTCGGCTGCCGGCACGCCGAAGGTCGGAAGGCGCAGGCCGCGGGCGATGTCGACGATGTCGGCCACCACGGCCGAGGCGGTGGGCCCGGCACCGGCACCCCTGCCCTCGAACATGGTGGTGCCGACCCGGTCGCCTTCCACGGCGATCCCGTTGAACACGCCCTCCACCGCCGCGATCGGTGCCGTCAGCGGCACCATGGCCGGGTGCATGCGCAAGACCAGCCCGGCCTCGGTGAGCCGGGCGGTGCCGAGCAGCTTGATCCGCAGGCCGAGCTGGGCGGCAAAGTCGATATCGACCGGCTTGACCGCCCGGATCCCCTCGGGCTGCATCGCGTCGAAGCGCGGCACGCAGCCATAGGCGAGGCTGGCCAGGAGCGAGAGCTTGTGCGCGGCGTCGATGCCGTCCACGTCGAAGGACGGGTCGGCCTCGGCATAGCCCTTGGCCTGCGCCTCGGCGAGCACGGTCGCGAAATCCCGCCCGGTCTCGCGCATCGTGGTCAGGATGTAGTTGGAGGTGCCGTTCAGGATGCCGGTGATCCGGCGGATCCGGTTGGCGGCGAGGCCTTCACGCAAAGCCTTCACGATCGGGATGCCGCCGGCCACGGCCGGCTCGAAGGCCAGCACCGCGCCATGCTCCTCGGCGAGCCTGGCGAGCGCGCCGCCATGATGGGCGAGCAGCGCCTTGTTGGCGGTGACCACGTGCTTGCCGGCACGCAGCGCCTGGCGGACCAGGTCGAGTGCTACGCCCTCCGAGCCGCCGATCAGCTCGCAGACCAGATCGACCTCGGGATCGGCGGCCAGTGCCCGGGCGTCCTCGTACCAGCGATAGCGGTCCGCTAGAAAGCCGCGGTCCTTGCCGCGGTCGCGCGCGGACACGGCCGTGATCTGCAGCCGGCGGCCGGTGCGCAGGGCCAGGACCTGCGCATTCTCCTCGATCAGCTGGACGGTGGCGGCGCCGACCGTGCCGAGCCCGGCGATCCCGATGCGCAGCGGGCTCATGCCGCCTCCAGCACCGAGGAGCCCGGCTTGGGCGAGATGCCATGGCGCCCGAAGAACGCCTTGATGTTGCGGGCAGCCTGGCGCAGGCGCTGCTTGTTCTCGACCAGGGCCAGGCGGACATGGCCGTCGCCATATTCGCCAAAGCCGATCCCGGGGGCGACCGCGACCTCGGCTTCCTCGATCAGCAGCTTGGCGAAGCCCAGCGAGCCCAGCTCGCGGAACGGCTCCGGGATCGGCGCCCAGGCGAACATGGTGGCGGGCGGCGGCGGCACGTTCCAGCCGGCCTTGGCCAGCCCGTCGATCAGCACGTCACGCCGTTCCTTGTAGAGCAGGCGGATCTTCTCGACGCAGTCCTGCGGCCCGTCCAGGGCGGCGGTGGCCGCCACCTGGATGGGCGTGAACGCACCATAGTCGAGGTACGACTTGATCCGGGTGAGCGCCGCGATCAGGCGCTGGTTGCCGGCGGCAAAGCCGATCCGCCAGCCCGGCATGGAATAGGTCTTGGATAAGGACGAGAACTCGACCGCGACGTCGAAGCCGCCTTCCACCTCCAGGATCGAGGGCGGCGGGCTGTCGAACCAGATTTCCGAGTAGGCGATGTCGGACAGGATGAACATGTCCTTCGCCTTGGCGAACCGCACCGCCTCCTCGTAGAATTTCCGGTCGACCACCTTGGCGGTCGGGTTGGAGGGGAAGTTCAGCACCATCATGGTCGGCGCCGGCACCGAATGCTCGGCCGCGTGGGCCAGCTCGCGCAGCAGGTCCGGCCCGTCCCGCATCGGCACGTGCCGGATGCCGGCGCCCGCAATGATGAAGCCGTAGGGGTGGATCGGGTAGGACGGGTTCGGCACCAGGATGGTGTCACCGGGGGCGGTGATCGCCTGGGCCAGGTTGGCCAAGCCTTCCTTGGAGCCCAGCGTCACGCAGACCTCGCGCTCGGGGTCGAGCTTCACCCCGAACCGACGCCCGTAATAGCCCGTCAGCGAGCGGCGCAGGCCCGGGATGCCGCGCGAGGTGGAATAGCGGTGGGTCCGACCATCGCGCACCGTTTCCACCAGCTTCTCGACGATGTGCTTGGGCGTGGGCGTATCGGGATTGCCCATGCCCAGGTCGATCACATCCCGGCCGGCCGCCCGCGCCTCCGCCTTCAGCCGGTTCACCTCGGCGAACACGTAGGGCGGCAGGCGGCGGATACGGTGAAAGGCTTGCTGCATCGAACAATGTCCCGGCAGTCCCGCAGCGCTGCGGACGGATCGGCGTGGTGGGCGCCATCTAGCACGAACGGCACCGCTCGCACATGCACCCGATCGCATCGGCCGTGGCGGCTCAGCCTCCGGGCGCGGTGCCGGGTGCGGCGATGCCTAGGACCCGGACATCGACCGCCTCGCTCTGGCCAGCTGTGTCCTGCGCCTGCTCGATCCGGTCGGACGGCACGCCTTGGCGGCGCAGCAGATCGGCCATAGCCTGGGCGCGCTGCGCAGCAAGTTCGGCATCCGCCGAGCGGCCGGTGACCGCGACGCGGCGACCGGTGAGGGCACCGGTGCCGACCAGTTCGGCGAGCATCGGCTCCACCGCCGCCCTGTTCGGTGCGAGCTGGCCGGCATCGAGCGGGAACAGCCAGCGCCGGCCCGCTTCCAGCGGTGCCGGCGCCCCGGCGGGCGCCTCCTCGGTGCCGGTGACGGCGACCGTGCCGTCGCCGAAGAACCCGGCTATGCCGGCCGACAGGCTGCCATCGACGCCGCCCGCATCCGCCGGGTCCGTCGTCGTCAGGCGGTTGGCCGGCAGGCTGCGCGGCGACGGCACCAGGGATGGCTCGATCTGGTCGACCTCCGGCCCCACCGCCATGACATCGTCCAGGAAGGACGACAGGTCGCCGCTCGTGTCGCGCCGCTCGATCAGCCGCACCTTGGCGGGCGCACGGGGCTGCGTCGTGCGCGGGGCCGGACGTGGCTCCTCGGCCGGCATCACCTCCGGCACAGGCGGCATGGGTGGCGGCGAGGCGCCCTCGGTGGTGCGCACCAGTTCCGCGGTTTGCTTGGCGTGCGCCCGATCGGCGACGAGCCCCTCCTGGATCTGCCGGCGCTGCGCCGCACTGTAGCTGAGCTTGGGCCGCGGCGGGACTTCGCGCACGCTCGGATAGGTGTTCTCGAGTGGTTGGATGGCCGCGGCCCTGGCGGCATCCTCGGCGATGATCCGGTCGGCCGGCTCGACCACCGCCGGCTCAGGCTGGGTGCTGCAGGCCGCCAGCACCGGCAGGACGAGCAGCGCGTAGGCCAGCGGCATGGGAGCCGGACGGCGGCGGTTCCCGCACTGCGGGGGAACAATCTCTCGATCCAGCATGCCACGTCCGTCTGGGTTAACGGTTCCACAAGCGCCCGGCATCGTTGGCAGGAGCGGTACGGCTCGTCTACACGAGGCCTGGGGGCGGAGGCAAAGGCACCGAGGGTCCGAAAACATGGGCGAACAAGCGAAGGCGGTAGCTGCCGATGAGCCGGACACGGCGGCGGTCCTTAGCGAGATTGCCGGCCGCAGCCAGAAGCTCATGCACGACTTCATGGAACGCCAGCAGCTTCTGGAGCCGGCACCTCCGGGCATGGATCCGCTGGGACTTGGCTCCGCGATGGTGGAGCTGGGTGCGAGGCTGTGGTCCAGCCCCGCTGAGGTGATGAGCGCGCAGTTCTCGCTCTGGCAGGACTATCTGCGCCTTTGGAACTCCACGACCTCGCGCCTGCTCGGCGGCGAGCCGGAGGCGGTGGTGGTGCCCGAACGGGGCGACCGGCGCTTCAAGGACGCGGCTTGGGAAGAGAACCCCGTGTTCGACTTCATCAAGCAGTCCTACCTGCTGACCTCCCGCTTCCTGCTCAAGACGGTCAGCGAGGCGGACGGGCTGGACGAAAAGACCCAGGCCAAGCTGGCCTTCTACACCCGCCAGTTCGTCGATGCGCTGGCCCCCTCGAACTTCGTGGCCACCAACCCTCAGGTCCTGCGCGAGACGATCGATACCAAAGGCGAGAACCTGCTGAAGGGTCTCAGCCACCTGCTGGAGGACCTGGAGCGCGGCAAGGGCCGGCTGTCGATCAAGATGACCGACCTGGAGGCCTTCGAGGTGGGGCGGAACATCGCCACCACCCCGGGCAAGGTGGTCTACCAGAACGACCTCATGCAGCTCATCCAGTATGAGCCGACCACGGAGAAGCAGTACAAACGCCCGCTCCTGATCGTGCCGCCCTGGATCAACAAGTTCTACATCCTGGACCTCCAGCCGAAGAACAGCTTCATCAAGTATTGCTGCGACCAGGGCTTCACGACCTTCGTGGTCTCCTGGGTCAATCCGGACGCGAAGCTCGCGCACAAGAGCTTCGAGGACTACATGCGCGACGGCATCCTGGCAGCGCTCGACGCGATCGAGCAGGCGGTCGGCGAGAAAGCGGTCAACGCGATCGGCTACTGCCTGGGCGGCACGCTGATGGCCTCCACGCTGGCCTACATGGCGACGAAGCGCGACAGCCGGATCAAGGCGGTGACGTTCTTCACGACGCTGGTCGACTTCAAGCAGCCGGGCGAGCTCGGCGTGTTCATCGACGAGGAGCAGCTCAAGGCCATCGAGGCTCAGATGTCGCGCACCGGCTATCTGGAAGGTGCGGAGATGGCTCACACCTTCAACATGCTGCGGGCCAACGACCTGATCTGGTCGTTCGTCGTGAACAACTACCTGCTCGGCAAGGAGCCGTTCCCGTTCGACCTCCTGTACTGGAACAGCGACAGCACGCGCATGCCGGCGACGATGCACAGCTTCTACCTGCGCAAGTTCTATCATGAGAACAAGCTGGTCGAGCCGGGCGGGATCAGCCTGTGCGGCGTGCCGATCGACCTGCGCAAGGTGAAGCTGCCGGTCTACTGGGTCAGCACCCGCGAGGACCATATCGCACCCTGGCAGAGCACCTATGCCGCGACCCGGATCTACCAGGGCCCCAAGCGCTTCGTGCTGGCGGGCTCCGGCCATATCGCGGGCGTGGTCAACCCGCCGCACTCGGGCAAGTACGGCTACTGGGTCAATGACGAGCTGCCACCCGATCCCGCCGACTGGCTGGCGGGTGCGACCGAGCACCCGGGCAGCTGGTGGGACGACTGGCGCGACTGGCTCAAGCCGAAATCGGGCGCGCTGGTGGCCGCTCGGGTGCCGGGAGAGGGTGGCCTGCCCGCCCTTGAGGACGCGCCCGGGAGCTATGCGAAGATCCGGGCCGACACCGCCCCGGCCAGCCCGGCCGACCCGTCAGCGTAACGGGGCCGGCCGGCCGGTAGCCAGCGCTGCCAGCCGCTGGCCGCCGCGTTCCAGATGCGCCCAGCGGGCCTCTTCGTTCACCGAATAATAAGGAACATAGTGGGGGGTGCGCTCCTGCGGCATGATCGCGTTGGTCAGGTTGTCCATGACCAGGAGGCGGCCGTCGACCAGCACCACCAGCACCGCATGGGCCAGATCGCGCATCGTGTCCTGGACCACGACCATGCGCATGTCGCTGGCCGGCACGCCCAGCTGGCGCAGGGAATGGTATTTCAGGATCGCATAGTCCTCGCAGTCGCCGGTCCGGCGCAGGAACTCCAGCGGTGACGCCCAGTAGTCGCTCCGTCCCCAGACCTCCTGGTCGGAGCGATAGGGAATGCGGTTGGCGAAGCGGTTGAGCGCCCGCACCTGGCTCAGGCGATCCTGGCCCTGCAGGTCCTGCAACAGGGCCTGCCAGGCGGTCGTGGCCTTGGACGGGCAGGCGGGCGCGGCCTCCGCACAGGCGCGGTAGATCGGCTCCTCGGCCAGCACCTGCTGGGCGACGCGCCGCCACTGCGGCAGGGCGAGCTGCCGGTCCGCCCTGACCTCGACCGTATCGAAGATGGCGGGCATCGCGACCACCGCCTTGGGCAAGAGACTACATGTCAGTGCCAGCCCCGCGACGAGGCCTGCACGGATGATGCTCGGCATCATCGGGCGCTCCGGCTTGCGCGGCCTCTACATGAGCCCGTCGCGTTTCCTCGGAGCGCAGGATTGCCCGGAAACAGTGAACGAAATGGAAACGCCGGCGGCCAGCCTCGGCCCCGGCATACCGGGCTACCCGGTCACTGGCGGGCAGCCCGGTTCCCGCTCAGGCGAGGCCGGAGCGGCGCCTGGCATGGAGCCAGGCCGCGAAGCCGCCCAGTGCCATCACGATCACCGCGGCCAGCATGGTGAGCGTGCCGACGGCCGGCACCTGCGGCGTGTAGCCGGACTGGATCTTGGCGCTGATCCATTCGGGGATGGTCTGGTCGGCGCCGGTCGAGAACATCGAGAGCGGAAAGTTCGCCCAGGACAGGAGGAAGGCGGACAGGAAGCCCGACACGATGCCCGGCGTGAGGATCGGCAGGGTGACCTCCCTCAGGGTCTGCCAGCGGGTGGCCCCCAGGTCGACCGCAGCCTCCTCCATCGCCGGATCGAAGGAATAGACCTGGATGGCGATCACCAGCGTGGTGATGGGCGCGATCCAGACCAGATGTGCGAACACCGCGGCCTGCCAGGAGGGCGTGACCCCAATCGCGGAGAACCACAGGAGCAGGGCCAGGCCCAGCACCGCCTGGGGGAACAGGATCGGGAGAAGCAGGATCTTCTGGTAGAGCTTGCGGCCGGCCCAGCGGTAGCGCGCAAACGCCAGGGCGCCGAAGAAGGCCAGCACCGTGGCGATCGTCGCGACCAGCAGGGCGATCACGAGCGAGGTCCAGAAGAAGCTGCGGATCGAGAGCGAGGCGAACACGTCCGCGTACCAGTTGGTCGCGAACTGCGGGATCGGGAACTTGAAGAACTTGGAGCGGGAGAAGGACGCCATCACGAGCGTCATCATGGGCAGGTAGACGAACACCAGCACCAGGCCGATCAACGTCCCGTAGAGCCAGCGCGCCGGACGGCCGATCTCGTTCATGCGCTCATTTCCGTCCGAAGATGCCGTCGAGGTCGATTCGTTTGAGTAGCGTGACGGCGAGTACGCCGGCCACCAGGATCATCAGCACCGACAAGGCCGAGCCCTTCGGCCAGTTCTGGGCGAAGGTGAACTCGTTCTGGATGTCCTGGGCGATCATCACCACCGAACTGCCGCCCAGGATGCGCGGCTCGGACAATGCACCGGCGGCCAGGATGAAGGTCATCAGCGCGCCGATCAGGATGCCCGGCATGGCCAGCGGGATGTCGACCTCGCGCAGCACCTGCCAGCGCGTGGCCCCCAGGTCGAACGCTGCCTCCCGCATCTC
>Ga0182739_1001452_pt1 | contig 24919 bp, 20 predicted proteins | sample eDN5th30CBELigBY_FD_128873 | JGI IMG/M metagenome (GOLD analysis project Ga0182739, IMG submission 128873) | Enriched backyard soil microbial communities from Emeryville, California, USA - eDNA 5th pass 30_C BE-Lig BY (version 2) (version 2) | ecosystem: Environmental > Terrestrial > Soil >... | reverse complement strand
GGCCGTTTTCGGGGTGCAAGCGAACAGCTGTTTGAGGACGGCGTTTACGGCCAGCCGGGGGCTGGCCGTTCGTCCGAGTTCTGTGAGCGCCCGAAAACGGTTGTCGACATGGGAAGCCTCGGCAACGCCGAGGCCGCAGCGACCTGAGCGCGCCGGTGCAGGCACGCCACGGCCGCTAAAGAACTCAAAAACATCCCCATCCCCCTCTTCCTGCTTCCCAAAAATCCATCACCAAGCACTCCGCCATAAGCCTGAATAGGCTGAGCCCCGGCCTTGTCCCACTACAAATAAGTTATTTTCATAACGCGCTCAAAATTTTATTGACTTCCAAAATCCAGAGAATAATAATGAGCGAATTCAAAAATGAGTTTGCTATAAATTTGGGTGCAGATATGGAAACAAACCCCGTTGTAGTGGCAGGAGGAGGGCCTGTCGGTCTGGTGGCCGCGCTGGCGTTGGCGCGCCAGGGTGTCGAGGTGATCGTGCTGGAATCGGAAAAGGCAATTCCCCGCGACCTTCGGGCCGGAACCTTTCACCCCCCCACCGTTGAAATGCTGGACGCCTTGGGCGTCGGCGGCTCCTTGCTGGAAAAAGGCATCAAGGTTCCCGAGTGGCAGCTTCGCGACCGAAGCAGCGGCGTCGTGGCGCAGTTCGATCTGGGCCTGATCAGCGACGAAACGCCACACCCCTTCCGCCTGCACTGCGAACAGCACAAGCTGTCGCAAATCGTTCACGACGCGCTGACCGAACTTCCCAACGCCCGAGTGCTGTTCTCCCACCGCTGCACCGGCTTCACGCAGGATGGCGGGGGCGTCTCGATCAGCGTCGAAACTCCCTCCGGCCCCGAAGAAATACGCGCTTCATACCTGGTTGGCGCCGATGGCGCGCACAGCATCGTGCGCAAGACCATGAATGCCGAGTTCGAAGGCTTTACCTGGCCCGAACGCTTCCTGGTGTTCGCCACACCCTACGACCTGCGCGAACAAGGCTTTACCGGCAATGCCTATGTCGCCGATCCCGACGAATGGTGCGCTATCTTCGTCCAGCCGCATGAAGGGCCTCCCGGCATATGGCGCATCGCGTTTCCGACGCAGCCCGGCATGTCCGAAGACGAGATCCTTTCCGAGCAATTCGTGCAAAGCCGGATCAAGGGCTTTCTGGATCCCGACCAGGATTACGAAATTGCCTACCGCAGCGTCTACCGCGTTCATCAGCGCGTGGCGTCCACCTTTCGCGAGCAGCGGGTGCTGCTGGCCGGAGACGCGGCGCATGCCAACAACCCCCTGGGCGGCATGGGCCTGAACAGCGGCATCCACGACGCGGTCAACCTGGCTGAAAAGCTGGCCGCCGTATTGAGCGGTGAGGAGCCGCAGGATTGCCTGGACCGCTATGTTCGCCAGCGCAGACAAACCAATATCGAGTATGTCCAGGCCACCACGATCCGCAACAAGCGACTGCTGGAAGAGCGCGACCCCGACATACGGCAGGAGCGGCTGGATGAAATGCGCAAGACCGCCGCGGACAAGGACAAGGCGCGCGCTTACCTGCTCAACTCGTCGATGATCGCCAGCGTACAGCGCGCGCGGCAAATACAGTAAAACCGCAAGGAGGAGACATGAGTACAAATACAAGACCCACAAGACCCGGAAGCATCGATGTGACAGAGCTCATCGATACATCCAGGATTACGAAATTCCACGTCAGCCTGTTGTTCTGGGCGTTTCTGATCATGGTGGTGGACGGGTTCGACCTGCAGGCCATCGGCTACGTCGCCCCGACGCTGATCAAGGCCTGGGGCGTCAGCCGCGCCTCGTTCGGCGCCGCGTTCAGCGCCGGCCTGGTGGGCATGATGTTTGGCGCCTCGTTGGGCGGATCGCTGGGCGACCGCCTGGGGCGCAAGCGCACGGTGCTGGCGGGCGCGGTGTTCTTCGGCATCTTCACCTTGCTGACCGCGATGTCCACGGGGCTGACCAGCCTGATCGTGCTGCGCTTCATCGCCGGAATCGGGCTGGGCTGCGCCGTGCCCAACGCCATTGCGCTGACCAGCGAATACTCGCCCAAGAAGCACCGGGCGACGATGATCACCATCATGTTCCTGGGTTACACCATAGGCGCGGCGCTGGGCGGTGCGGCGGCGGCCGCGCTGATTCCGCGCTTCGGCTGGACGTCGGTGTTCATCCTGGGCGGCTGCGCGCCGCTGGTCGTGGCCGCGCTGTGCCAGTTCTTCCTGCCCGAATCGGTGCGCTTCCAGATTTTGCGCAAGGGCGCCAGCGCGCAGGCGAAGGCGCTGATGCAGAAATGGTTTCCCAACGCCGGCATCACCGCCGACAGCGAGCTAGTGGTGCGCGAGCAAGTGCGCGCCGGCATGCCTTTCACTCATCTGTTCACGGAAAACAGGGCGGCCTTCACCGTGCTGCTGTGGACATGCTTCATCGTGAACCTGATCACGCTGCATTTCATTGCCAGCTGGCTGCCGACAGTCATCTCGAGCACGGGCGTACCCTTGCAGCGTGCGGTCATCGTCACCTCCTTGTTTCAACTGGGTGGTGCGGTGGGCGGCATCATCATCAGCCGCCTGCTGGACCGCGGCAGCCTGAAACCCTTGGTCGGCTTTTTCGGCCTGGCGGCGGTGACGATCGCGTCGATCGGCCAGGTCAGCAGCGGCGCGCACATGCTGGAGGTCGTCGTGTTCGCGGCGGGGCTGTTCGTGGTGGGAACCCAGTTCGGGCTGAATGCCTTGGCCGGCAGCTCGTATCCCACCTTCATCCGTTCCACCGGTGTGGGTTGGGCGCTGGGTGTGGGGCGCGTGGGGTCGATACTGGGGCCGGTCGTCGGCGGAATCCTTATCGCCCTGAAGCTGCCGCTGCCCTATATCTTTCTATACGGCGCGATTCCCATGCTGGTCGGCTGCGCCGCCTCGTTCATGCTGCTGCGCCTGCGTGACAAGGCGATTGAGCGCGGCGAGAACCTGGCCGTGGTGGCCGGGGCGCATTGAGCCGTACTTTTAAATATCCGCCTCGCCCGGGGCCGGCGCCACGCCGCACAGGGCCAGCGCCATCAGCTTGCGCAGGCGGGCAATGCCGAGGTCGGCTTGCGGGCTGTCGTCGTTGAGCCAGCGGCGCACTTCGGTCAGGTAGATGGTCATGAACAGTGCGGCGATGTCGTCGGCGCTGTTCTTGGCGCCGATCTTGCCCGCCTTCTGCTTGCTCACGATAATGGACAACAGCAGCTCGACGATCTGGCTGCGCCGCGCGTAAAAGCGCGCCGTTTCCGGCCCCTGGCTGGTCGAGGTGGAAAGAAAGTCGAACGTCGCCTGCACGGCCGGGCGGGCCAGCCGCGGCTCGCCCGCCCAATATCGGTAGCGCCTGCCAAAGAAGTTGGTAAGCTGGTCGATGAGCGGCGCATCGTCCTGGATCTGGCCGAGCTCTTCGCTTAATTCCGCATTCACCCGATCCAGGTCGTCGTTGATGATCATCATCAGCAGGTCGCGCTTGTCCTTGGCGTACACAAAGAGCGTGCCTATCGCCACCTCGGCCCGTTCCGCAATTTCGCGGGTGGTGGCGGCATCGTATCCCTTTTCAAGAAACACCTCGCGCGCCGCTTGCTTGATGCGGCGGCGCTTCTCCAGCTTGCCGCGCGCGCGCAGCCCGAGCTTGGCAACGGGGGCCTCCGTCTTGGCCGTAGCGGTTTGCGGCGAGGGAGTGGATGCTGGCATAAGGTATTCGGCGGAGTCTGGCCGCGGACATTGAAGGAATGCCTGCGATTATAGCTATAGTCGCTCTAATAATATAGCGTGATCAAAATTGATCGGGATGGGTTTCGACGCTAATCCCCCCCGCAAGGCCGGGGAGCGTCCGTGCCGGCAAGCGAAGTTGAAGCAAGCCATGGCGGCGGCTGTTTTCGGGGCGCAAGCGAACAGTTGTTTGAGGACGGCGTTTACGGCCAGCCGGGGGCTGGCCGTTCGCGCGAGCTTTTGCCGCCGGGCCGCCCCAAGGCAAAAGGCGCCCCCTAGGGGGGCAGCAAGCCACGTAGTGGCGCAGCGTGGGGGGCACTCTATGTGAGCGCCCGAAAACGGTTGTCGGCATGGGAAGCCTCGGCGTAGCCGAGGCCGCAGCGACCTGAGCGCGACGGTGCGGGCGCTCCACGGCCGCTTTAGAACCCAAGCAACAAACGACCCAATAAGCAAAAGACCCAGTCAACGGCCAGGCCTATAAAGCGCTTTGAATGAAATGCGCTGCTCGGCGCCGCTTACCCCTGCTCTTTCAGCAGCTTTGCCGCCGCAATCGCGAAATAGGTGAGAATGCCGTCGCCCCCCGCCCGCTTGAACGCCAGCAAAGACTCCATCATCACCTTCTCGCCATCCAGCCACCCATTGGCCGCCGCGGCCTGGATCATCGCGTACTCGCCGCTGACCTGGTAGGCATAGGTCGGCATGCCGAACGCGTTCTTCACGTCGCGCAGGATATCCAGATAAGGCAGGCCCGGCTTTACCATCACCATGTCAGCGCCCTCGCGGATATCGGCTGCCACCTCGCGCAGTGCTTCGTTGCGATTGCCCGGATCCATCTGGTAGGTGGCCTTGTTGGACTTGCCCAGGTTCACGGCCGAGCCCACCGCGTCGCGGAACGGGCCGTAGAAGGCGCTGGCGTACTTGGCCGAATACGCCATGATGCGCGTATAGATGTGCCGGTCGGCTTCCAGCGCCTGGCGGATCGTGCCGATGCGTCCGTCCATCATGTCGCTGGGCGCCACGATGTCCACGCCGGCCCGGGCTTGCGCCAGCGCCTGGCGGGTAAGGATTTCCACGGTCGGCTCGTTGAGGACATAGCCCTCGTCGTCGATGACCCCGTCCTGGCCGTGGCTGGTGTAGGGGTCCAGCGCCACGTCGGTAAGTATGCCCAGCTCCGGGAAGCGCTGCTTGAGCGCCGCGACCACGCGGGGAATGAGGCCTTCGGGGTTGGTCGCCTCGATGCCGTCCGGGGTTTTCAGGCTGGCGTCGATGACCGGAAACAGCGCAAGCACGGGGATGCCCAGGGCCACGCATTCTTCGGCCACCGCAAGCAGGGTGTCGGGCGAATAGCGCACCACGCCGGGCATGGAAGGCACCGGCTGATGCACGTTCTTGCCCTCCATGACGAACACGGGATAGATAAGGTCGTTGGCCGTCAGCACGTTTTCGCGCACCAGGCGGCGCGAGAAGTCGTCGCGCCGGTTGCGGCGGGGGCGGTACGAGGGGAAGTCGGCGTCGACGATGAAAGAAGTCATGGCACTACCTTTGGAGAAATCCAGTTTTCGATGTAATTGCCGGCATCTTCGATGCCGATGCGGTGCGTGGAGGAAAAGGGTATCGCAGTAAGCGCACCGATTTCCGCCAGATCTTTTTTGACCGCGAAAACCGCCTTGACCCGCTGGCCGTAGGGCAGTTTGTCGGCCTTGGTAAGCAGGGCCAGAACCGGCTTCTGGGTGGGCGCCACCCAGTGGGCCAGGCGGCGGTCAAGCTCTGTGACGCCGCGCCGGATGTCGATGAGCAGCACGATGCCGGCCAAGGAGGCGCGGGTGATCAGGTAATCGCCCAGTACCTCGGTCCATTCTTCGCGGGCCTCTTTGCCAATGGCCGCGTAGCCGTAGCCCGGCAAATCCACCAGATAGCCCAGCGCGCCATCGGGGTCGAGCGGATCGGGAATGCCGAAAAGATTGATCAGGCGGGTGCGGCCGGGCGTTTTGCTGGAAAATGCCAGGCGCCGCTGGTTGGTAAGAACATTGATGGCCGATGATTTGCCGCAGTTGGATCGGCCCACGAAGCAGACTTCCGGCGCGCCGGGCGGCGGCAACTGGTCGAGCCGGGCGGCGGAGGTGGAGAACGAGGCGCGGTGCAGAATGGACAAAGGGAGTACCAGGTGTGGTTATTGTGGGTCGAATCTAGCCCCTATTGTATAATTAGAGGTTTGAAACTGTAGAAGCCTTTTGATTGCGCCCTATAGCAGGCCTGCCCGGCAGGCGGGGCCGCAGGCGGAAGGCGGGTATCGGCGGCATCCCGGCTTTGGACTGCCCGCCATTAAGAATAACGATCGGTCGAGGTTTTCATGAAGCGTGTGCTTTCCAGTATCTTCGTTGCCAGCAGTTTGCTGCTTGGTTCCACATTGGCCAGCGTCAGCTACGCGGCCGATGCCGCCCCGGCCAAGCCCGATGCAAAAAAAGGCGAACAACTGTTCGTCAACGGCGATGCGGCGCGAGGCATCCTGGCCTGTGCAAGCTGTCACGGCGCGGCCGGCAACAGCACCATCCCCACCAACCCCAACCTGGCTGCCCAGCCGCACGAATACCTGGCCAAGCAGCTTGGCGACTTCCGTTCCAAAGACGGCAAGCAGCCACCCCTGCGCCGCGGCGTAAACGGCGCGAACACCGTCATGACCACGTTCGCTTCCCAGCTTACGCCTGAAGACATGCAGAACATCGCGCTGTACTTGTCGCAACAAAAGCTCGACTACGACAAGGCCGCCACCGCCACCAACGAAGCCACCATGGAACTCGGCCAGAAAATCTGGCGCGGCGGCATCGACGAGCGCCGCGTTCCGGCCTGCGCGGCCTGTCACTCGGCCAATGGCGCGGGCCTGCCCGGCGAATTCCCCCGCCTGGCCGGCCAGTTCCCCAGCTATATCGCCGAACAGCTCAAGCTGTTCCGCAGCGGCGATCGCGCAAATGGCGCGATGATGCACGACATCGCCGACCGCATGTCCGATTCCGAGATCGCCGCGGTTGCCGATTACGCCGCGGGCTTGCGTTAAAAAATATAAATCGGCGCACGGGCTCACCCGGCGCCAGTACACGTTATGCAATGGGGGAGCCGATCGTGGCGCCCCTATTTTTTTGCGAATGAAATTGTGAATCAAACTTCCGCCCTTCGTCGTTGGGGTTCTGACCTGCTCGAACTGCTGGGATCCATGCGGTTCGCGGTCAGCCTGCTCATGTTCATTTGCGTGGCCAGCCTTATCGGCACCGTGCTGCAGCAGAATCAGGCGCCCAGCACCTATGTCGACAGGTTCGGGCCGTTCTGGTTTGCTTTGTTCGACAAATTTTCCATCTGGCATATCTACAACAGTTGGTGGTTCTTGCTGATCATGGGGTTTTTGGTGGTTTCGACCTCCATTTGCCTGTTGCGCAACGCCCCCAAGATGATCCGCGATGCGCGCTCTTTTCGCGAATACGTGCGCGGCGGCAGTTTGCGGGCCTTCCATCATCGCGTCGAACTGGCCAGCCCGCTTGCGCCCCAGGAGGCCTCGGGCCGCATCGAGCAGTGGCTGCGCAGCCATGGCTACAAATGGAAGCGGCGCGAGGATGACGAAGGCGTGCTGCTGGCGGCCAAGAAGGGCGGTGCCAACCGCCTGGGCTATATTTTTGCCCATGCCGCCATCGTGGTCATTTGCGTGGGCGGCCTGCTGGACAGCGAACTGCTGCTACGCCTGCAAGTATGGCTGGGCGACAAGCACCCCATTACCCAGAACATGATGATTGCCGACGTCCCCGAGTCGGGCCGCCTCCCGGCCGGCAACCCCAGCTTCCGCGCTAATATGCTGGTGCCGGACGGCAGCATCAGCGGCAATGCCATCGTCAGCCTTGAAAACGGCGTGCTGGTGCAGCCCCTGCCGTTCTCCATCAAGCTGAACAAATTCGACGTCGAGTACTATTCGACCGGCATGCCCAGCAGCTTCAAGAGCGACGTCGAAGTCATCGACCATGAAACGGGCAAGACCTTCAACAAGGTCATCGAGGTCAACGAACCCTTGCGCTACAAGGGCATAACGGTTTATCAGTCCAGCTTCGACGATGGCGGCAGCAAGCTGGAATTGCTGGGCTACCCCTTGCACGGCTCCGGCGAGCAGACCTTCGATGTCGAGGGCGTGGTCGGGCAGGCCGCCAAGCTGCCGGCCGCCGCGGGCGTCTCGAATGTGAGCGTCGATCTGACGGGCTTGCGGGTCATCAACGTCGAGAACCTCGACAACGGCAAAGAGCCGCAACCCAAGGACGTGCTACAGCAGGTGGCGGCCGTAACGGGCAGCGCCGCCGGCGCCAAGAACGAGCACTTGCGCAACGTCGGCCCCAGCGTCCAGTATCGTGTGGTCGACAGCAACGGCCAGTCGTATGAGTTCACCAATTACATGCTGCCCATGCAGTTGGATGGCAGCGAGGTCTTTCTGGCCGGCGTGCGCCGGTCCGCCGCCGAGCCCTATCGGTACATGCGCATTCCCGCCGACGCCAACCATTCCGTGGCCGAGTTCATGAGCTTGCGCGCCGCCCTGAACGACCCCGGCATGCGGGCCCAGGCCGCCGAGCGGTTCGCCCAGGCCAACGCCAACGATGCCGCGCAGCGACCATTGCTGCAGAAAGCGGCCGAGGGCGCGCTGGAATCGTTTGCGCGGGGCGGCTTCAATGAAATCGTCGTCAAGGTTCCCTCTGCCGAGCGCGAGAAAGTGCTTGGGTTCGCCGTGCCCATGATTCAACTGTCGCTGGCCGAATTGCGCGACATCAACCGCGCCCGGAACGGCCTGGCGCCGGTGGATCGCAGCAATCCCCAGGCGCAGCAGGCCGCCATGCGCTGGACGCAAACCGCCCTGCTGGCCTTTGCCAATCTGCCCGATTACCCCGCTCCGGTGTTCTTGTCGCTGAAGAATTTCCAGCAGGTGCAGGCCAGCGTGTTCCAGGTGGCCCGCAGTCCGGGCAAGAACATTGTGTATCTGGGCTGCATATTTTTGGTATTAGGCGTATTCTCGATGTTCTACATACGGGATCGCCGCATCTGGGTCTGGATCAGACCACAAGGGCAAGGCAGCGAATTGCTGGCTGCCATGACATCTCAACGACGCACCCTGGATTTCAGCCGTGAATTCGAGCGCTTCAAAGACGCTTTCAAGCGCCTGTCTACGTAACGAGGTTTAGCATGTCCGACACCACTCTCAATACGCCTGCGTGGCAGGATCCCATGGTTTCGAGCGGGGATTCGCGCGGCCAGCGGGGCAAGCCCGACTGGACGGATATTCTGTTCTTCCTGATTCTTGCCGTCGGGGCGGGCTATGCGCTGTCCAACTATGGCAGCTACATGGACTACTACGAGAAGCTCATCCTGTGCGGCGCCGTCGTGGGCTTCAGCTGGGCGGCCTGGCTTTGGCGGCCTTTGCGCGCGCTGATGGTGGCCAGCGGCCTGAGCGCGCTGTTCGCCATCTGGCTGTACAGCAACGGCCATGGGCTGGCCCAGGGCGACATCACCCGGGCCGAAAGCGTCTTCTTCCTCAAGTATCTGTTCTCGTCCCAGTCGGCCATCTTATGGATGTGCGCGCTGTTCGCGCTGGCGACCATTTGCTACTGGGTCGGCTTCGTCAGCAAGACGGCGGCCTGGATGGGCACGTTCCTCACCTGGGGCGCGGTGTACGCCGGGGTAACCGGCCTGCTGGTGCGCTGGCGCGAAGGCCATCTGCTTGGGCCCGACATCGGCCACATTCCCGTCAGCAATCTGTACGAAGTCTTCGTGCTGTTCTCCCTGATCACGGCCTTGTTCTATTTGTATTACGAGCGGCGCTACGCCACGCGCGCGTTGGGCGGCTTCGTGCTGATGGTGGTGACCTCCGCCGTCGTGTTTCTGCTGTGGTATTCGTTCACGCGCGATGCCTATCAGATCCAGCCGCTGGTGCCTGCCCTGAAAAGCTGGTGGATGAAAATCCACGTGCCGGCCAATTTCATCGGCTACGGCACCTTCTCCCTGTCGGCCATGGTGGGTTTTGCCTACCTCATCAAAGAACACGGCGAAACCCGGTCCCGGGCCAGGCTGATCCCGCTTTTCGTGCTGGGCGCGGTGCTGTGTGCCGAGCCCTTTATTTTCGGTTCCCGGGAAGTCTCGCTTACCTGGATGCTGTATTTCGGGCTGGGCGCCATTATTGTCGGCACCATCCTGGCTTTCCGCGGCCCCATCTCGCGCAAGCTGCCGTCGCTGGAAGTGCTTGACGACATCATGTACCGGGCCATCGCGGTGGGCTTCGCGTTTTTCACGGTGGCCACCATATTGGGCGCCCTGTGGGCGGCCGATGCCTGGGGCACCTACTGGCAGTGGGATCCCAAGGAAACCTGGGCGCTGATCGTCTGGCTCAACTATGCAGCCTGGCTGCACATGCGCCTCATGAAAGGCCTGCGCGGCCCCATGGCGGCGTACTGGGCCCTGGGCGGCCTGCTGGTGACCAGCTTCGCCTTCCTGGGCGTCAATATGTTCCTGTCGGGGCTGCACTCCTACGGAGAGCTGTAAGAAAAGAAAGGGCTCCTTCGGGAGCCCTTGTTTTTGGAGGGTGCCCCCCGCTACCCAGGTTTTTCCGTCTTAGGCTTCCTGGCCGAGGTGTTCGCTGATGAATGCGCGGGTTGCCTCGTCGTCGATGAAATCGACGACGCAGCGCGCGTTCAGCATTTCCTTGGGGTCTTTGGGGTGAGAAACGGCGTAGCCCTGCACGTAGTCCACGCCCAGTCTGGCCAGGGTCTCCAGGGTGGCGCAGTCTTCCACCCATTCGGCGATGCTTTGCATGCCCAGGTTGTGCGCCAGGGCCACGATGGCCTCCACGATGGCCACGTCGGCGGGGCGGGCGGTCATGCTCTGGATGAACGAGCCGTCGATCTTCAGCGCATCGGCCGGTAGTTGCTTAAGATATGAGAACGACGTGTATCCGGCGCCGAAATCGTCCAGCGCCACCCGCACCCCGATGCTGTGCAACTGCTCGATGAAGGTGTGGATGTCGTTGAGGTCCTTGAGCGCCACGCTTTCGGTGATTTCTATGCAAAGCAGGTGGGCAATGTGCCGGTGCAATTGCAAAAGGCTGAAGAACTCGTCGATGAACTTCTGGTCGTTCAGCGACATGCCGTTCATGTTCAGGCAGATGAAATTGGTATTGCCCAACTGGCCTTGATGCTTGTCCAGCCATTCCAGCGTTGTCTGGATAATCCACTTGTCCAGGGCTGGCGCAACGCCGCTTTCCTCGGCCGCGGCGATGATGGTATTGGTTGGCACCAGTTTGCCGTTGGCGTCGCGCATGCGCAGCAGGACTTCGAAATCCAGGCTGTTGAAGGGGTTCTTCAGCGACATGATGGGCTGCATCACCAGGAACAGGTTGCGGGGCGAGAACCCCGTGCTGAATTCCCGCAGCAGCTGGAATTCCTGGCTATGTTCCGCCTTGGCGATATCGGCGTATTCGTGCACGACGATCTGGTTGACGCCGTTGCGCCGGGCCAGGCGGCAGGCCCGGGCCGCCGCCAGGATCACTTCTTGGGGAGGCTGCTTGGGGTTGGCCACTTCGACCAGCCCCATCGAGGCGTTGAGCTGCAGCGTGCGGGTGCCGATATAGCACGGCGAGGCCTGCAGGTCGTTCATAATGGCGTGCGCCAGGAACTGGGCGTCGTCGATGAAGGTATTGCAAAGCAGCAGGATCAGTTCGGAGCCGCCGATGCGGCCCAGGAACTGGCCGCTTTCCAGCTTGGCGCTGACGCGGGCGCAGGCTTGCCGCAGGACGTCGTCGCCGGTGGTGTGGCCGTATAGGTCGTTGACGGTCTTGAGCGAGCCGAAATCCAGGTAGCCCATGGCAAAAGGCTCGCCCCGGCTCAGTCCGTGCAGGGCATTGCGGGTGCGTTTCTCGATGCCGCGCTGGTTCAGCGTGTTGGTAAGCGGATCGTGGTCGGCCAGCGTGACCAGGGCGGTGATGGTTTTATTGCGTTCCGAGCGCTCGTTCTCGGTGACGACCAGCGCGATGAGGGCGCTGGAAACGATGGTGGCCGCAATATGGATGCAGGCTGTATTGAGAATATGCAGGTTGATGAGCGTGGACAAGGCCTCGAGCACACCCGTGCCGGCCGCAATGACGACGAGCATGCCGGCGCTGTACCAAAGCATGTCGCTGGAATAGGCGACGACCTGCACGCGGTAGATGATGGCCGCGGCAATGAAAACCCCGGCGGCGGCCATCCACCACATCAGCTGCAGGAAGTGTTCGTACGGAACGTACGGGACAGCCGCCAGCAGCACGATTCCGGGCACCATGCCCAGGCGCAGCAGGCCCGTTTGCCGGGTCTTGGCCAGCCCGGTCTTGAACAGCTCGGTGAACAGCGTGAATGTCAGGAGGTAGTACAGGGCACAGGTCAGCTTGCGTATATACGGCAGCGCGGCCACGGGAATGTCCTGGCCCAGCCATTGCATGTCCCAGCCCATGGAGGTGGCGGTGATGCGCAGGTTGCCGATAAGCCAGCCCGCAAACAGAACATAAAGCCATTTCCGGCTGATGGCGGCGAACAGCAATAGCGTGAGGGACAGCGTAAGCACGCCGCCTTCCAGCATGTAGATGGCATGGAACGAGCCCGGCCCGAAACCTTGGGGGTCGTTGTTGATAAGCAGGGACAGTACGGGTAAAAAAGAGACGGCGGCAGGAAGCGCGACATACGTCAGGGCGCGAAGCACACGGTCGAACAGCCTGAGCGGATCAGGAGCAAAACGTGCGATATCAGACTCAGGGTTTTGCATGCTTTACCATCGCAGCGCATGTGTGAAATGGACAACGGACGACATGTGCATTGACTGTCATGATGGAAGATGGAGAGCCTGTTTTTTTACACGAGGTAGTTTGTATAAACGGCACCGGGCCCGGTAGCTTTAGAGTATATATGGATTTATCGTGTGAATATTATCTGAATGGACCGGTACAAAGGTATGGTCAAAGGGTTGGGCCCCTCAATACCCGTCAAGGAGCCGCCCGACCTTCAATCCAGGGGGATTTCGCCGGCGAACAGGCTTTCTATGGTTTCGCGGGGGCGAACCACATGGCAGTTGTCGCCATCGACCATGATTTCCGCGGCGCGGGGGCGCGTGTTGTAGTGGCTGGCCATGGTGAAGGCGTAGGCGCCCGCCGACATGATGGCCAGGAGCTCCCCCTGTTTCAGGGCGAACCGGCGGTCGCGGGCCAGCCAGTCGCCGCTTTCGCAGATGGGGCCCACGATGTCGTAGGTTCGCACTTCGTCGTGGCTGGGCGGGCCAACCTGTTCCACGCTGTGCCAGGCGTCGTACAGGGTCGGCCGGATCAGGTCGTTCATGGCGGCATCGACGATGGCGAAGTTCTTGGTGTCCCCGTGCTTCAGGTATTCGACGGTGGTCAGAAGTATGCCTGCATTGCCCACCAGCGATCGGCCGGGCTCCAGGACTATTTGTAACGAATCCAGCCCCTTTGCGGCCAGGCGTTCGAAGACCTGGTCCAGCAGCGTCTTGGGCGTGACCAGGGTTTCGTCGGTGTAGCGGATGCCCAGCCCCCCGCCCAGATCAAGATGCTCTATATGAATGCCGAGCCCGGCCAGCGTCTGGATGAGCGCGATGAGTTTGTCGAGCGCGTCCAGATAGGGGCTGACTTCCGTGATTTGCGAGCCGATATGGCAGTCGACACCCACGATGCGCAGGTTTTGGAGCTGCGACGCGTACTGGTAGACCCGGACGGCTTCCTCGATGGCGATGCCGAATTTGTTTTCCTTGAGGCCGGTGGAAATATAAGGATGGGTCTGGGCATCGACGTCGGGGTTGACGCGCAGCGACACCGGGGCGACGACGTCCATCTGGCCGGCCACCTGGGCCAATTGCGCGAGTTCGGCTTCCGACTCCACATTGAAGCATTTGACCCCGGCCTTCAGCGCCGCCTGCATTTCCCAGGCCTGCTTGCCCACGCCAGAAAATACGATCTTGCCGGGGTCGGCGCCCACGGCCAGCGCGCGGGCGAGCTCGCCGCCCGAGACGATATCGAAACCCGCCCCCAGTTTTCTGAACTCGTTCAGCACCGCCAGATTGGAGTTGGCCTTCATGCCGAAGCACACCAGGACGTTGCGGTTTTCGGCGGCCGAGCGGTAGGACTCCCAGGCGTCGCGCAGCGCCTGGCGCGAATACACGTACAGCGGCGTGCCGAACTGCCGGGCCAGAGCGGGCAGGGGAACGTTCTCGGCATGCAGGACGCCATTCTTGAAGTCGAAATGAGGAGCAACAGTCATTGTGAGGCTATGAATAAGAGGATATTGAGTGCTTTGCGCGGGTCTGAACGAGATGGAACGCGGCGGGCTCGAACTCCGGCGGGAGCGCCTACTTTACAGGATTTGCCGAAGCCGGCGCGGCGCTGCCGATTGGGCCAGCGTCGGTGGCTGGCGCTTTGGCGGGGGCCGGGCTGGCCGCCTTGGGTTCAGGCATGTACAGCGGGCCTTTCAGGCCGCAGGCGCTCAACAGCGACAACAGCACCAGGCCGGCTGCGAGGCGGCTCGCCCATGGGGCGGACGTTGCGGGTTTGGGCGCTTGCATGGCGGGACTCCACGATCGGGTAAATCGTCATTATGAACGAAATGGGGTGTCCGGCGTGTGGCGCAGGTTTTTGTTTCCGGCCCCGCAGACCCGCACATCCGGGTTCGGATGTGCGGACTCGCTCGCCGGCTTGCTAGAACTGGACGCGCTGGGTTTGCGCCGGCGTGCCGTTGAAGTTGTCGCCCGTCCCGTTGTTGTTGCTGCTGGACAACTGGTTGACCAGGTTGTTGATGGCGTCGGCGGGCGGCGCCGCATTGGCATCGTCGGGAGTGGGCAGGCCCACCCGGGCGACTGCCTGGCCAGGGGGGAACTCCGAAAAATAGTAGTCCCCGTTGATTTTTTCCAACCCGGCGGGCATGGGGCCCGGAGGAGTTTGCGGCTGGTTCTTCAGGGCGTAGCGCATGTAGTCCAGCCAGATGGGCAGGGCGGCGCCGCCGCCGGTTTCCCGCACGCCAAGCGAGCGGGGCTGGTCGTAGCCCATCCAGGCGACTCCCACCAGCTTGGGTGTGAAGCCCGCGAACCAGGCATCGTGCGAATCGTTGGTGGTGCCGGTCTTGCCGCCGATATCGTCGCGTTTCAGCTCGCGGTGCACGCGCGCGCCGGTGCCGTAGGTGGCCACGCCGCGCAGCATGTCGTCCATGACGTATACCGTGCGCGGATCGACGACCCGGGCGGCGGCGTCGCCGGCCACGATGGGCTTGGCCTGCATGATGACTTTGCCGCTGCTGTCGGTGATGTGGTCGATAAGATAAGGCAGGACGCGATAGCCGCCGTTGGCGAATACCGAGTAGCCGTCGGCCAGTTGCAGGGGGGTGACGGCGCCCGCGCCCAGCGCCAGGGGCAGCACGGCGGGGTTGCGCGCGCGGTCGAAGCCGAAGCGCGTGATGTAGTCCTGCACGTATTTGGGGCCCACCGCCTGCATGAGGCGGATGGACACCATGTTCTTGGATTTATACAGGCCCTGGCGCATGGTCAGCATGGGCTCGTAGGCGTTGCCGTAGTTCTTCGGCGACCATGGCTTGGAGCCGGTTTGTTCGGCGGTAAGCATGAACGGTTCGTCGGACACCTGGGTGGCGGGTGTCATGCCGCGTTCCAGCGTCGAGGCGTAGATGAACGGCTTGAACGACGAGCCGGGCTGACGCCAGGCATTGGTAACGCGGTTGAACTGGTCGTCGCCGTAGCTGAAGCCGCCGACCATGGCCTGGATGGCGCCGTCCTCGGGGCGGATCGAGACAAAGGCCGCCTGCACGGTGGGCTTGTTGATGATCTCCCAGTAGTCGCCGTTCTTGCGGACATACACGACCGAGCCGCGCTGGATCCTGACCTTTTCCTTGGCGTTTTTCACCAGGCCGCGGGCAATGACCTTCAGGGCGTTCTTGTTGGTGACGTCGATGATTTCCTGCGACGAGCGGGCCACGACGACCTTGTCGGGGCTGGCCGAAAGCACCAGGCCCACCAGCAAATCGTCGCTGTCTGTGTATTTGTCCTGCAGCGAATCCAGGATGCCGTCGAGTTTGTTGGTGTCGTTTTCCACGCCGGCGGGCAGGTCGATGGTTTCTTCAGGACCGGGATAGGGCGCGCGGCGCGTGTAGTCCAGCACGCCATCGCGCACGGCCTTGTAGGCGGCTTCCTGGTCGCCCGACTTGATGGTGGTGTAGATGTTGAAGCCGCGCGAATAGACGTTGTCCTGGTAGACACCGTACAGCAGTTGGCGAGCCAGGTCGGCGACGTAGTCGCCATGGATGGCGTAGCCGCCTGTAGGCGTGCCTGGCGCGGATTTCAGCACGATGGGTTGCGCCATGGCCTGCTTGTATTCGTCTTCAGTGAGGTAGCCCAGGTCTTTCATGCGCCCAAGCACATAACCCTGGCGGGCCTTGGCGCGCGAGAAGTTGGCAATGGGGTTGAAGCGCGACGGCGCCTTGGGGATGCCGGCCAGCATGGCGGCTTCGGCGGGTGTGATTTCCGACAGCGGCTTGCCGAAATAGGTGCGCGACGCCGCGGCAAAGCCGTATGCCCTGTGGCCCAGATAGATCTGGTTCATGTACAGGTCCAGGATCTGGTCCTTGGACAAGGTGGATTCGATCTTGAACGTCAGCAGCAGTTCGTAGAACTTGCGGGTATAGGTTTTTTCGGAACTCAGATAGAAGTTGCGGGCGACCTGCATGGTGATGGTGCTGGCGCCCTGCGCCTTGGACATGTTCACCACGTTGGCGACCATGGCGCGCACCACGCCCAGCCAGTCGATGCCGCCGTGCTGGTAAAAGCGGTCGTCCTCGGCTGATAAAATGGCCGACTTCATGACATCCGGAATTTCGTTGAAGCTCAGGACGTTGCGGCGCTCTTCGCCGTATTCGCCGATAAGCACTTTGTCGGCGGTGTAAATGCGCAAGGGAACCCGCGGCCGGTAGTCGGTCAGGGCGCTGAGGTCGGGCAGGTTGGGCCAGGCCAACGCAAGCGCCAATGCGCCCAGCAGCGCGCCGCACAACCCCAGGCCGGCTGCGAAGACGACTATCTTGAGGATAAAGCGCCCGAGCCACGAACGGGATTGCGGGGAGGAATTTTGCGAGGATTTGGTAGAGGAACTCATTGAGGGCGATTTTAAGTCCAACTCGCGCCAGACTACGGTTTGCACAACGGGTTTGTGTAACAAATTAATGCAGTGCAGCAGTCTATGGTGGGATTGCAAGTGGGATAATACACAAATGAATGACTCTTTACGTTTGGACGCCGCGTCGGCGTCACCCGCCGGCAGCGCCGAGGCGGCCGAAACCGTGTTGCTGCCTTACGACAAGCCTATCTTCCTGGTCGGAATGATGGGGGCGGGCAAGACCACGATAGGCCGCCACCTGGCGCGGTCGCTGGGCCGCAAGTTCGTCGACCTCGACCTGGCGCTGCAGGATCGTTGCGGGGTACGGGTTGCCACCATCTTCGAGATCGAGGGCGAAGAAGGTTTCCGGCGCCGTGAAACCGCGCTGCTGGACGAATACTCCCGCACGCCCGGCATCGTCCTGGCGACGGGCGGCGGCGCCGTATTGGCCGCCGAAAACCGCGGCTACCTCAAGGATCGCGGTGTGGTCGTGTACCTGCGGGCCAGCGGCGACGAGCTCTACAAACGCGTGGCGCGCGATCGTCATCGCCCTTTGCTGCAAACCGATAATCCGCGCGAGCGGCTGCTCGACCTGCTGCGCCAGCGCGAGCCGTTGTACGATGAGGTTGCCGCGCTGACTTTCGACACGGGCAGCATGCCGGTGCCGCATGTGGTGCGCGCCCTGATTCCGCTATTGCAAAACTACGAGAAGCATTCATGACCACGGTACACGTCGATACGCCGGGAGGGCGCTACCCCATTAATATCGAAGCCGGCCGCCTGGATCGCCTGGCCGAGGCCATCCCCCACGACGCCACGTCCATCGCCCTGGTCAGCAACCCGACGGTGGCGGCGCACTACAAAGCCCGCGCACAAGACGCGCTGGGCAGGTCCGGCAAGCGTGTCATCTACATCGAGCTGCCCGACGGCGAGTCCTACAAAGACTGGCAGACCCTGAACCTGATTTTCGACGGCCTGCTGCAAAACCGCTGCGACCGCAAGGCGGTGCTGGTGGCGCTTGGCGGCGGCGTGATCGGCGACATGGTCGGGTTTGCCGCGGCCAGCTATATGCGCGGCATCCGGTTCGTGCAGGTTCCCACTACCCTGCTTGCGCAGGTGGATTCTTCGGTGGGCGGCAAAACGGCCATCAACCATCCCTTGGGCAAGAACATGATCGGCGCGTTCTACCAGCCCATTGCCGTCGAAATCGATACCGATGTCCTTAAAACCCTGCCGGCCCGGGAAATCAGCGCCGGCCTGGCCGAGGTCATCAAGTACGGCTGCATCATCGACGCGCAATTCTTCGACTGGTGCGAGCAGAACGTCGCGGCGCTGCGCGCCCTGGACCGCGATGCCGTCACGTACGCCATTCAACGCTCGTGCGAGCTCAAGGCCCATGTGGTGTCGCAGGACGAACGCGAATCGGGCCTGCGGGCCATCCTGAATTTCGGCCATACCTTCGGCCATGCGATCGAAGCGGGCCTGGGCTTTGGCGAGTGGCTGCACGGCGAAGCGGTGGGCTGCGGCATGGCCCAGGCCGCCGAGCTGTCCGTGCTGGTTGCGGGCCTGGACGAAGCCAGCGCCAGGCGCGTGCACAGCCTGGTGCATGCCATTGGCTGTCCGGTCACGCCGCCCAATCTGGGCACCGAGCACTGGATAGAACTCATGCAGGTCGACAAAAAAACCGAAGGCGGCACATTGCGTTTCATCATGCTGCCCGAGATCGGCAAGGCAGTGTTCCAGTCCGCCCCGATGGACGAATTGCGGCAGGTATTGCACAAGACCGCCGTGCCGGTGCTGTAAGGCGTGCCGATGACGCAACTGGCGCCTTACGCCTGCGATCCAGAGCAGACCCGCGGCCGCGTGCATGCCGAAGCGCCGCCGGTTGGCCGCAGCCAGTTCCAGCGCGACCGCGACCGCATCATCCACTGCAATGCATTCCGCTTGCTGGAATACAAGACCCAGGTGTTCATCAACCACGAAGGCGACCTGTTCCGCACGCGGCTTACGCACAGTATCGAGGTGGCCCAGATCGGCCGGACCCTGGCGCGCAACCTGGGCCTGCATGAAGACCTGACCGAAGCCATTTCACTGGCCCACGACCTGGGCCATACGCCTTTCGGCCACGCGGGCCAGGACGAGCTCAATGCCTGCATGCACGAGCTTGCGCCCGCCGCCGGCGGCTTCGAGCACAATCTGCAGAGCCTGCGCGTGGTGGACGAGCTGGAAGAGCGCTATGCGGCGTTCAACGGCCTGAACCTGTGCTTCGAAACCCGCGAAGGCATACTCAAGCATTGTTCGGTGTCGCATGCGCGCACGCTTGGCGCGGTGGGCGCGCGGTTTCTCGAGCGCACCCAGCCTTCCCTGGAAGCGCAGATCGCCAATCTTGCCGACGAAATCGCCTATAACAATCACGATATCGACGACGGCCTGCGCTCGGGACTGATCACGATCGAGCAGTTGCAGATGCTCGAGATCTTTTCGACCCATTATTCCCAGGTCATGCGCCGTTATCCCAATATAGACCGGCGCCGCGCCGTTTCCGAAACCATACGCGCCATGATCAATACATTGGTGCTGGACCTTACGGAAACCACGCGGGCCAATATTCTTCGGCAGCAGCCGGACAGCGCCGACGCGGTGCGCGCCGCGCCGCCCCTGGCGTCATTCTCGTCCTCCATGCGCGCGCAGGCCGACGCCTTGAAGCACTTCCTGCTGACCAATCTGTACCGGCATTACCGGGTCATGCGCATGACGACCAAGGCTCGCCGCATTGTGCGGGAGCTGTTCGTGGCCTTCCTGAACGAGCCCAGGCTGCTGCAGGCCGAGTACCGGCGGGACGACGACGTGGCGCAGGCGCGGGCCATTGCCGACTACATTGCGGGCATGACGGACCGCTACGCGATCCGCGAGCACAGGGCGCTGTTCAGCATGGATTGATGGGCATATGGCCCATCGAGCGGATTTCTTCGATCAGCAGTTGCGCGCCCGGCGACGAGTGGTCTTGCGTGCGCCGCAGTATGCCGATGGGCCGGCTGGTTTCGGGCAGATCGATGGGCAGGACGACCAGCGAGCCCGCGTCGATCTCGGGCTGGAACAAGTGGCGGGAGGCGGCGGTAACCATGTCGCTGTTGAGCAGCAGCCCGCGAATCATGGATAGATCCGAGGATTCGACGGCGACGCCGGGTTGCGGCATGCCCAGTGTTGCGAAGGCCACGCGCAGGACTTCGCGCGTGGGTGTGCGCCGCCTGGGCAGTATCCAGTCGGCGTCCAGGACTTCGCGCACATTGCAGGCCTGATCCGCCGCCAGGGGATGGCCGGCTCTGGCGATGACGACCATGCGGTCGCTGAAGAGGTCTTCGCGGATCAGGTCGGCGTATTGCTCGACGGGCCGCAACGCGCCGAGCACCAGGTCGATGTCGCCGCACCACAGGCCGTGGGTCAGGGTTTCGAATGGGCCTTCCACCGTGGTGAAGTGCAATTGCGGGTAGCGTTTGTGCAGGCTGGCGATGGCCGAGGGCAGGATGTAGGCGCGCCCGAAGGGCAAGGCGCCGATGGTGACACGGCCTTCCATGACGCCGTGCATGGCGGCGATTTCCTCCGCCGCCAGGCGCAATTGGGTAAGCGCCCTTTTTATGTGCACCAGCAGCAGCTCGCCGACGGACGTCAGCCGGATGGTGGACGTGGAGCGGTCGAACAAAGCCAGCCCCGTGCTGACTTCCATGTCGCGCAGGGCGATGCTGACCGCCGGCTGCGAAATATTCATTTGCTGCGCCACCGCGCCCATATGCCTGTGCTCCGAGAACGCGACGAGCACGGCCAGCCGGCGCTCGTTGACGGCCAGCGAGAAGATGGGGGCGTTGCGCGGCTGCAGACCGCTTTCTTCGTAGATTTCCTTCAGGGCGTCGCGCACCGCCTGCATTTCTTCGAACGCGAACTCCACCCGCCGCTCCAGTACCTTGCCGGCGTCGGTGGGCAGCATGCCGCGGGTCGTGCGTTCGAACAGCTTTACACCCAGCGCCTCTTCGAGTTGCTGGATCGAGTTTTGCACCGCGGATGGCGCGCGCCTGAGTTCGTCGGCGGCTTTCGTCATGCTGCCAAGGCGGCAGACGGCGTGGAAGACCCGGAGGTGTTTGGTGTGCGGGATGGCGGGTTCCGGGGAGTTGGATTTCACAGCGGGCTCATAAGGCGTTTCGGTGTCGTTAGAAGCGTTTTAGATGACGAAAGAATGAGGACACATGCCAGAATGTAATCATTGTAGCGGGCCCGCTTGCGGGCCGAACTCAGGAGAAACACCATGCTGGTTGCGCCAAACTTCGTCATGCCCAATCTCGATCTCGAGGCCATCATGCGTTCTTTGCTGGAAACAGGCAAGAGAACGCATCAATTGTGGTTGACGCCGGATTCACTGGCTTTTGTGGCGCGCGGCCGCGAGTACCGCAGCGAATTCCATATCAACCCCAGCTATGAAGTTCAGTATTCGATCAAGGGCGACCTGAACCTGCATTACCGCACTCCGGGGGGCGAAGAAAAAGTCGCCTTCGTGCCCCAGGGTTCGTGCTTGTTCCAGCCGCCCTTCGTGCCGCATTCGCCGCGCTTTGCGCCCGACTCGTTCCAATTGGTCATCGAGCGCGCGCGCCTTCCGGGCGAGATCGACCGTTTCCATTGGTTCTGCCCCAATTGCGATCACTTTCTTCACGAAGAGTTCTACACCGTCGACGACTACAAAGCCGATCCGGTTTCGCGCGCCTACGATAATTTCTACGGATCGGAAGAGTTCCGCACCTGCAAGAAGTGCGGCACGGTCATGCCGGTTCCCGAGCAGTGGGCGGCCAAGGCATGAGCAGCATGCCCAGCACGCTTGAAGAGCAGTTGCGGCCCGAGCACAGCGCGTTGCTCGTCATCGACATGCAAAACGATTTTTGCGCCGAAGGCGGCTATTTGCATACGCGGCGCAACTACGACGTCAGCTTTGCCCCGACCGTGGCGGCCAATATCCGGGTTCTGATAGATGGCGCGCGCCAGGCCGGCGTGCCGGTGGTGTGGATCCATTCCATCTACGACTTCAAATACCTGACCGAGTCCTACAGGGTCAAGCGCGGCGAAGAAGGCTGCTGCCTGGAAGGCAGCTGGGGGGCGGCCCCTTTCGGGGTCGAGCCGGCCCAGGGCGATATCGTCGTGCAAAAGCACAGCTTCAGCGGCTTCTACGGTACGGGCCTCAATGAGGCCCTGCGCGCGCAAGGCATCAAGACCCTGATCATCACCGGGGTCGCCACCAACGTGTGCGTCGACTCCACGCTGCGCGAGGGGTTCTTCCACGGCTACTACATCGTGCTTGCCGAAGACTGTGTCGGCAGCAACAGCCGCATCGGCCACGAAGGAACCCTGGCCACCGTGCGCAACAACATCGGCGCCGTCGTGCCGTCGCAGAAGGTGGCGGCATTGCTGTCCCGCAGGGTGGCGGCGTGATGGCATCAGTGTGCCCAGCAGTTTATTGCGTTGAAGCCTGTTCGGCTGCCGCCATGTCCTCCAGCATTTTCCTGACACGGGATGGTCCTGCATCAATGGACAGCCATGTCTGCTGACGTATGCCTGTTGCCGCCTGCTCGCGTTGCACGGCGGTGACGATCACATTGTCTTCAGCGAAAGTTTGATCGAGGCCGGCAAACTGATCGGCTTGCAGCTTTTCGTCGTCAATGCCGAAGTTGCGCAACTGCATCCAAAAGAAATGTGTCGTGGTTTCGCTCTCGGGGGTCAAGAACTTGTAGCCGTGCAGGCGCAGGCCTTTGTCCATGTTTTCTTCAGTATGCTCTTGCCCGGCTTCCATCGTGACGACATCCACCCGCGAGACACAGGGCGCGAAATAGTAGTAATACTGGCAACGGTCGACAAGCCCTTGGAAATTGCCATTCCGTTTATCAATGGGTGGCGGCGGGACGTCGTTGGACCACCGGTAGGTAACTAGATAATCGGCCCCTTGCTCTACTTTGACAGGAACTTCGCTGGTGGCAGGATTGCCAATGGTGCGTAGGTGTACGTAGGTGGTGTGTGCAGGATCCTGAAGATTCTCGGCGATATTCAAGTAATCGCCGCCATGAAGCTGGTAGCCACCGTCGATGATCGTCCAGCCCGGCTCGTTGATCCTGCGGATTTCGTGAATTTTAGCTGGATCGGCCATGGCCGGATCGCCCATCCAGATCCAGATGGCGTTATAGCGTTCTACCAGCGGAAAACTGCGCACCTTGGCGGTAGCCGGTATCCGGTCCTGCCCCGGGATGCGAACGCATGCGCCACTGCAGTCGTACTCCATGCCATGATAGCCGCATTGAAGATTGTCGTTTACCAGCTTTCCCATGGAAAGAGGCAGCAGTTTGTGTGCGCAGCGATCGGTCAGCGCTACGGGGGTGCCATCGTTCTTGCGATAAAAGACGATAGGCTCACCCATGATATTGCGCTTTAGCAGTTCCCGGCCGACCTCTTTGGCCCATGCGGCAACGTACCACGCATTCTTGATGTAGATCGACATTCGTTGTCTCCTTTTTTCAGGCCGAAGTATTGCCTGCCCGGCCTTGCCGGCAAATGCGGTGAATCCGTATGTCCGCCATGGGGCCGTAGTGATTACGATCGATTCGGGACGGCTTTGCAGGTGCGTGCGTGCAACAAAGCCGGGCAAAGCTGGTCATAGGCGCCAAGAGGGCAGGAAAGACGGCTGCGGCCGGGTGAGGTTGGCCTCGACTCGGCAAGCGAAGGGATCCGCGAAATGCGTTGGCAACAACACGATGCCGTTGTTCATGCAGTCGTTCAGGACGCTCAGGCGGGTTTGAAGAGCCTGCTTGGGGTCGTCGTCGAACACCGACCAGACCTCGGGGTAGGGCAGTTGTATGGGATGGTGGATCACATCGCCGCAGAACATCGCTTGCTGCCCGGCGGTTTTCAGGCGGATCTTGACATGTCCGGGGGTATGTCCCGGAGCGGGCTCAACCGTCAGCAAATCGTCGACGGTATAGCCGTCGTCCACAAGCACCATTTGTCCCGCTTCTTCGACCGGCAGCACGCTGTCGGCAAACACGAATTCTTCGGACTCGCGAGGCACGTGATCCGGCCGGCGCTCGTCCCATCGTTCGAACTCGTCGCGGGTGAAGATGTACTTTGCGTTGGGAAACGTTGGCACCCACTTGCCGTTTTCCAGCCGTGTGTTCCAGCCGACATGGTCGGAATGCAGGTGTGTGCACATGACGAAATCAATGTCTTCGGGATTCGCGCCGGCGGCGGCCAGGCGTTCGATCCATGGCTCATTGCGCATATGGAAGCGGGGGTTGATTGGCCGGTGCTTGTGATTGCCGATGCAACTGTCGATAAGTATTGTGTGGTGGGCGGTGCGAACCAACCAGCTGTGGATGCTGGTCTGGATGCGATCTTCGTCCGGATCGTAGAAGCGTGGAACGAGCCAATCCTTTTGTGCCTGCCACATTTCCGGGATGAAGTCCGGGAACATGAATGTGCTCTTGAAGCCTGGGCCGTGGTAGTCCTGCACGCGGGTTATTTCGGCATTGCCGAAATGAAGCCCATGTCCGCATAGGTTTATATCAAGCCTGCTTTTAGCCATCTGATCCGCCCTTTTTCCTGGATGCACAGAACAACTTTTGGCTGATTGTGCCACCGTTTGTTGTACTGTCGCATGCGGTTATAAGCTTTTTAGATACCCTTAAAAGCATTTTGGTGTCGACGCGTTGATGGTTCGAGGCAAGAATGGTAAGCCTCGATACCCCATAACAATGATTACAGCGTTTCCTAAGGGCATTCACTTTGCATGTCCGTAGGGAAATAACCATCGGCCCAAGTCGTCAATGTGCCGATTCCTAGGAGAGACAATGAAACGCATCATCAAGACGGCCCTTGCGGCAGCATGCCTGGCAACCGCCGCGACCAGCCTGGTTGCCGCGCCCGCCTCGGCGGCCGAGCCCTTCAAGATCGGGCTCATCGTTCCCATG
>Ga0182739_1001451_pt1 | contig 24925 bp, 20 predicted proteins | sample eDN5th30CBELigBY_FD_128873 | JGI IMG/M metagenome (GOLD analysis project Ga0182739, IMG submission 128873) | Enriched backyard soil microbial communities from Emeryville, California, USA - eDNA 5th pass 30_C BE-Lig BY (version 2) (version 2) | ecosystem: Environmental > Terrestrial > Soil >... | reverse complement strand
CATAATTTATCCAAATGGACCGAGCTACCTCTAAGAGGCGCTCGACCTTTTTGATTTCGGATCATAAAATCGTTATCTTAATTTTCAGATAGATAGTACATCAGTGTTTATGCAACGCTAGTGGAAAATTATGCGATATACTATGCTTTTGAGTAGTATTATGCATTAATTCCTGTCTGTAAGAGGAAAAATTTAAATTTTATGTTGCGGCTAATTCATTGATATTCTCGATAATAGTATAATTTTTTATATGCGTATGCTGTTTGCACTTTTCAGATAACTTAGATCTATTGGCAGAGAAGTCAGAAAATTTGCTGTTTGACAGGCGATGGAGACTGTGCATATAATGGCTCCAACAGATCACACGAATATGTTCCAAACGCGAAGAACAGGAGCAGTAGAGATTACCGGGTACAGGCAGCGCTGTCGCAAGGCGTGTTTGCCGCTAGAGAGCTGCGGGGTGGTGCAACGCAGTCGAAGGGGATCTTGAAACTCGCCTGGGAGCGGAATGGCGGAACCGCTTGCTGATGACGACGGTCATCTGGCTCGGACGTACGTCATTACGGTTGACCTCCGTGAGAGGGTGCGCTTACCGTCATGATCCGGATATGACGAAGCGCTGAAGGTGGGCATTCACGCGAGCATAAGCGGAATGTCAACAAGAGTGGTACCGCGCGGGCACACAAGCCTGTCGTCTCTTGCATAATGCAAGGGACGGCAGGCTTTTCTTGTTGTCATTCTATTTGGACGTGAACGTTCGAAGCGAAGATGGTGCATATTCGCTAATTTGTGAATCTGAGCAGAAACAAGAGATATACAATCGATAATCAATGAACTGACCATACATGTGAACGCGATGAACAGGAGCAGTACAACCGATTCGGGGTACAGAGAGCTGCGGGGTGGTGCGACGCAGTCGAACGAATGTTGGAAACTCGCCTGTGAGCGGAATGGTGGAGCTTGCGAGCGTCATGAAGACGCCAGCTAGTGTACACCATTACGGCCCATCCAGCCGTTACCCCGGATGCTGAATGAGCGCTGCCTGCCTAGGCAGCGACCATCTGGCACCAAGGAGGACTATCGCACCTGAAGAGGAGCGATGTCAACGAGAGTGGTACCGCGGCAGCGGCTTGATAGCAAGCCTGTCGTCTCTTATTCGCAAAGGCGAGAGCCGGAGCGGGAGACGATAGGCTTGCTTTTTTTGTACTTAGAAAGCTTTAGACATTTCCGAAGCAAGTAAGTTCTCGCATGGAGCAGCAGCACAGCGAGTCACATTTAATCACATTTTAGGAGGAGATCCCTATGATAACTTCTAACGTTAATACGAATGCCAACGCAAATGATAACATGAAACGAATCCATATTTTTGACACGACGCTGCGTGACGGCGAGCAGTCGCCAGGCGCTTCGATCGATTCCAGCCGCAAAATCGTCATCGCCCGCCAGCTGGCGAAGCTGGGTATCGACGTAATCGAGCCAGGCTTTGCGATTTCCAGCCCAGGAGACTTTGCTGCGATTCAGCAAATTTCCCGCGAGCTGCACAATGTTGAGATCGCCGGCTTCGCTCGCTGCATTAAGGCAGACATCGAAGCGGCGATTCAAGCGACGCAGGACGCGGCACGGCGCAGACTGCATTTGTTCATCTCGTCGTCGGATATCCACTTGAACTTCCAGATCCGCAAATCCCGCGAGCAGGTCATTCAGATCGCCCGCGATATGATCAGCTTCGGCAAGCAGTTCGTAGACGAGATCGAATTCTCGGCGATGGACTCGACACGCTCGGGCATCGAGTTCGTAACGGAGCTGGTGGAAGCAGCGATTGGCGCGGGGGCTACGATCATCAACCTGCCTGACACGATGGGCTACGCGATTCCGAGCGAAGTCGAGGAGCTGTTCCGGACGGTACGACGTGAAGCGCGTGGTGCGGACCGCGTCCGGTTCAGCGCTCACTGCCACAACGATCTGGGTATGGCGGTGGCGAACAGCCTGGCTGCCATCCGTGGCGGAGCAACGCAGATCGAAGTAACGGTTAACGGTATTGGCGAACGCGCTGGCAACTGCTCGTTGGAAGAGCTGGTGATGGCGATTGAGACTCGCAAGGATGCGATGCAGGCCGAGACGGGCATCGTGCAGTCGGAGATTTTCGAGACGTCGCGTCTGGTCAGTCGGACCATGCGTTTCCCGATTGCGTTCAACAAGCCGATCGTCGGGCGCAATGCTTTTCAGCATGAGTCGGGTATCCATCAGGATGGTCTGTTGAAGAACCGAAACACCTACGAGATCATGGACCCGGAAGCCATGGGCATCCCGCGCAATATGATTATCCTGGGCAAATCATCGGGACGTCACGCCATTAAGCATCGTCTGTCGGAATACGGCATTATCGTGAGCGACGAGCAAATGCAGACGGTCTATGAGAAATTCATCGCTGCTGCTGACAAGCACAAAATCGTTTCCGATGTCGAGCTGATTCGCATGGCCGGCGAAGCAACAGATACGCAGCCTGACCCTTATGTGCTGACGGACCTGCAGGTTGTATCCGGTACGCAGCGCTCCCGCGTCGCGTCGGTCACAGTGAAGGAGGCAAGCGGCAAGGAACGCTCGTATTCCGCAGTAGGCGAAGGACCAGTCGAAGCCGTTATCCGCTGCATACAACAAGCGATTCCAGCCGCGGCAGAGTTCGAGGATTTGGAGCTGCACTCGCTGTCGTCGGGGGAGAATGCGTACGGCGAAGCGGTCGTTACGATTTTATATGGAGGACGTCGTTACCGAGGCACCTCGATCCACAAGGACATTATTCTCGCTTCGGCGCAAGCGTACGTAGCAGCGTGCAACCAAGCGATTTTGAGCAGCGGCAATAATCAAGAAGGGGATGTACACGAAGAAGAATCGGCAGTATAATACATCCAATATTTGTAACATGGGAGGCCGGCACGATGGGAGAACGCAGCATTGTCGATTACTACAATCAGTTCGATGAATGGGGGAGGCTCGACCGCGAGCCGATCGAATTTCTCGTGAATTGGCATTACATGCGCAGCAGCTTGCCCGCTCAAGGTCATATTCTCGATATCGGAGCAGGTCCCGGCAAGTATGCCATGGCGCTGGCACAGCATGGCTACGAGGTAACGTTAGCGGATCTAACGCCAAGGCTTGTCGACATCGCAAGAGGCAAGGCAGAAGAGCTGGGGCTAACCAAGCAGTTTCGCGGGTTCCACGCTGCTGATGCAACGGACTTAAGCCGCTTTGACGATCAAGCTTTCGATGCCGCACTTATGCTTGGCCCTCTGTATCACCTCCAAGAGGAGGCCGATCGGAGCCGCGCAGCGAGCGAGCTGCATCGCATTACGAAACGCGGCGGGCTTGTCTTCGTCGCTTTTATGACAAGGCCGCGGCATCTCATGACATCGCTGGCAGAGCCGCTGAATTGGAAGCCGAACCATGAGCCGGAAGGAATCACGTCGTTCGCTCAGACAGGGACATTCAATCACACAGACGAGGGACGGTTCACGGGTGCTTACTATTATGAAATCGAAACGATTGAACCGTTCATGGAGGCGCATGGATTCAGAACGATTCAGCTAATTGGCTCATCCAGTATAGCGGGCAGTATGCGGGGAGAACGCTTCGACTATTGGCATTCGTTCGGCGAGGAACGCTTCCGCTCGATTATGGATCTGGTTTACCGCGAGGCGGCCAACCGATTCAATCTAGGTGCATCCTCACATCTGCTGTATATCGGGCGAGCTGAGTAGCTTGAGCTAGTGATCGTGGATTTATGGTTGTGCGAAATCAAAATTAAAGGTACATGGTCCCAGGAAAGCTGAGGCCATGTACCTTTTTCATTGGCATAAATATGCTGTATTGAACGACATTATTGTAATGGATTTCTTCGTTTCATGCTATGGTAAAGTATTATATCCTACTACTATCCAACCGTTCTGCGGATTGTGATTTACATGCCTATACATGAATTCAATAACAGATTTATCCGTTGTAAGTGTCGTTATTATGGCATTGTTGCATTTTATGATGATGTGATTGGAACTATTGATTGCGCCGTATGCTCGTATTCGATAGCAAAGCCCATTAAATAAATTGTTATTGTCTCTTGGCAAATTTACGATCCTTGGCGCAGTAAGAGGTGTTTCAAAACAAATCGTATTCGGGTCTCCAAGCATGATGGAGTAATCTGCATCACCTTTGTTTCTAGATAGTCTATTATTGTTCCAGTCGCTAATTGAAATCGTATCGCTCGATGAAGAACTCGCTGCGTTGTGGAGAACAAAATTACAGCCGTTCGTATTGATGTTCTTAATGGTCATGGATCCGCCTTTTCCTTCGAGGATATACACATTACCACTAAGAGAAGTAGCGCTAATATTTAGTACGTCAATTTCCAGCCACCCTGTATTTCCTCCTGATGATGTTTTGAATACGTTAAACACCCCGGAAGTAGGATTGATGTGCATCGCATTACCGCCTATATTTACTTGCCCAATCTTTATCTTGCTGCCTGTATCCATATTAATCAGACTTAGAGCTGAATTGTAAACCCCATTCTCAAGCTTGATCGCCCCAATCGTGCAAATGGAGCCTGCTTGGAAAGACATTAATTGAGCCCCTTGATTGGTCTGTAAAAACTCTAATATATCTATAGTCCAGTTATGTCCTTTAAGACTGCAAAAGATCGGTCCTGCCATGTTTTTGCCATCCATAAGCATTCGCCCAAACCGATTATTCGGTATTGCATTCTGCATTCCCGTCCAGTCCATGGCTCCACCGTAACAAGCAGCAGTAAATATTAATTCATCGAAAACACAGCCCCAAGATCCAATCTGATTTGGTTTGTGTTTGATTCCGTACCATCCACCGAACCGGAGCTTGGTGAATGAACATTGATAATAAGAAGCTGAGAAATATAAAGCGTTTCCATTTGGGAAAATAGACGTTTGAGGATTTGCATACTCAAAACTTATTTCTGTAAGAATGACTTCGCTGCATGCTTGTGCATTTTCGTTATAACCCAAGTTTAGAATTGGTATATTGTTTTTGAACTGTTTTAACTTCGTTGATCTAAATCCTGTACCAGAGATACGCCAACCCCCGCCACTCGGTACGTTTATTGTTTGAGTAAGCTTATAGGTTCCTGTTGGAATCAAACCTGACACACTGTTATTGACAACGAAATCAAAGAAATATTGCATCGGAGCTGTGTCATCCGCTATTCCGTCACCAATTGCCCCAAACCACTGTGGATAGAACAGTGTTGTTAATGGAGCTCCTGATAGGGTTCCTCCTGCTGATAAATCAATAATGAAGTTGTGAGAGTGTGCTTCTATTACTCCATTAATGGTCAATTTCTTGCCGTTTGCGATTTTCAAGCGCGCGCCTCGAGCAAAAACCATTACTGTGCTTCTTGGGAGTGTTAGATTCTGATTGATTAGGTAAACTCCTTTAGGGATATATATAGTGTCGGTATCTAAAGAAATAGCTGCTACGATTGCCGCAGAACTATCTGCGACACCTCCAGGATCAGCACCCTTCCATTGAATATTTATCCCTCGTTGACCAAACTCCTCATCAATAGCATGAATGTTACTGCTGCATTGTTCTTGAGTCGGAGGATCTGATCCTTCATTCCAATCATGCATCCCCATGTTGGTAGTTTTATTTGACATTTACATCATCGCCTTTCAAATAAATCGCAAAGTCATAGGGGTTAATTTCAACACGTGAATGCGAAAAAGGTAGGCTGCTCTAAAGATGACAAGCTCTTGTTTTATGATATTCATGCATGGAGTAAATGTGAAAATTGAGCGAAATGAGATGCCCTTTGATGTAAATTCTTATTGGTGATAAGACGTGCCATTAAGCGAGGTTTTTCAACTCGTAAGAGGCTGTGGGAGTGTTTTATTAATTATCCACAACCATGTGTGAAATGTGTGTAAATTTTCCAATCCCGTATCGCAACGATCTTCCTTGCAGAACGATACTGTTATGTAAAAGTGGACAACTTTTTCACAGGTTGTGTGTGGATAATGTGGATAACGTGGATAATGGACGGGTCTATCGTCCTAGAGGAGCTCGGTATAAGTAAATATCCCGCTAAATCAAGCGATAATTCGACGATGCTTTCGACAGAATTGTACAACAACTTGTACACGGGTGTGGATAAACCTGTGGATGAAGTGAATATCCGAAAAAATGGGATAATGCATAATGGAATCATAGCAGAGAAATACTGGATGAGGAGTGTTAATTAGGATTAACGAATTCCGAAAATCGGCGCGGTTTATTTTCGACAATACAAACCATTGTTCAACATGAGCACGAATGAGGGAGGCGGCGGCGATGACGCATAACGATCATACTAACGGACTTGGAGCAGGTGGCTCGGACGATCAGCGCTTCAGCGAGGGAGAATCGGAGCTAACGCTTACGAACAGGCAAGGTCACCCGGTTACGGACAATCAGAATCTTCGGACCGTCGGACGTAGGGGGCCAACTACGCTTGAAAACTATGATTTCCTTGAGAAAATATCGCATTTTGATCGGGAGCGTATTCCGGAGCGCGTCGTACACGCACGTGGAGCGGGTGCACATGGCTACTTCGAGGCTTACGGTAAGGTAGGCGATGAGCCGATCTCTAAATATACACGGGCGAAGCTGTTTCAGGAGACGGGCAAGCGGACCCCGGTATTCGTCCGGTTCTCATCTGTTATTCATGGGGGTCATTCGCCGGAGACACTGCGGGACCCGCGCGGTTTCGCGGTCAAATTTTATACGGAGGATGGGAACTGGGATCTAGTCGGCAATAACCTGAAAATTTTCTTCATTAGAGATGCGATCAAATTCCCGGATATGGTGCATGCGTTCAAACCAGATCCGGTTACGAATATTCAGAGCAACGAGCGTTTCTTCGACTTCGTGTCGAACTCGCCGGAAGCGACGCACATGGTCACGTTCCTGTTCTCGCCTTGGGGCATCCCGGCTAACTATCGTCAAATGCAGGGCTCGGGTGTCAATACATATAAATGGGTCAATGCGGAAGGTCAAGCGATGCTCGTGAAATATCATTGGGAGCCGCTGCAAGGAATCAAGAACTTAACGGCCGGCGAAGCGGAGCAAATCCAGGCGACGAATTTCAACCATGCGACACAGGATTTATATGAAGCAATTGAACGCGGCGATTATCCAGCATGGGAGCTGTGCGTGCAGCTGATGACCGATGACGAGCATCCGGAGCTCGACTTCGACCCGCTGGACCCGACGAAGCTGTGGGATCCGGAGAAGTTCCCATTCCTGAAGGTTGGCAAAATGGTGCTGGATACGAATCCGACCAACTATTTTTCAGAGGTGGAGCAGGCGGCGTTTGGTACGGGCGTTCTCGTCGATGGCCTCGATTTCTCGGACGACAAGCTGCTTCAAGGCCGGACCTTCTCGTACTCCGATACACAGCGGCATCGGGTAGGGACGAACTACTTGCAGTTGCCAATCAACGCGCCGAAGAAGCATGTCGCGACCAATCAGCGTGATGGTCAGATGGCATATGAGGTAGATCTCGCACCGGGCCAAAATCCGCATGTCAACTACGAGCCGTCCTCGCTCGGCGGACTGCAAGAGGCGCCGCAGCGAGGCAAGGAGCATGAACCGTTGTACAATGATCGGCTCGTGCGGCAGCAGATCGACCGGACGAACGATTTTGCCCAAGCAGGAGCGACTTACCGTCAATTCGATGAAGTCGAACGTGCGGACCTCATTGCTAACCTGGGCGGAGCGCTCGCGGAATGCAGAGAAGTCATCCGCAATCGGATGGTCGAGCACTTCACGAAGGCGGACCCCGAGTATGGCGCCAATGTTGCGAAGGCGATCGAAGAGGCGCTTGCGAAGCGTGCGGGTATGAACAGCGGCATTACTTCGCAGAAAGGCGACGGTATGGAGATGGCATCTGAGCTTGGCCATAAGAGTGACGGATATTAATTGGTTTGAGGTTTGGACAGTCGAGCGATATTGCTCGACTGTTTTTATTTTGGAAATATTATGTGCGAGAGACGCTTTACCCGCCGGCCGCTTAATGGATGGTGCTCGAATGATGCGCCACGTGGCGCTTTAAGAGCGGTAGAGCCGCTCTTAAAGGTGCATAAACCAGTGACGGGACGGATTAAGAGTGGACGAACCACTCTTAATGTCGCGCCATCGCTCGAATGATGCGCCACGTGGCGCTTTAAGAGCGGTAGAGCCGCTCTTAAAGTCGCACAAACTAATGACGGGACGGATTAAGAGTGGACGAACCACTCTTAATGTCTCGCCATCGCTCGAATGATGCGCCACGTGGCGCATTAAGAGCGGTAGAGCCGCTCTTAATGGTGCATAAACCAGTGACCGGACGGATTAAGAGTGGACGAACCACTCTTAATGTCTCGCCATCGCTCGAATGATGCGCCCCGTCTCGCGTTAAGAGCGGTAGAGCCGCTCTTAAAGCCTACAAACCACTGACGGGACGGATTAAGAGTAGTCGAACCCCTCTTAATGTCTTGCCAGTGCTCTGACAAGCTGTTCCCAGCAGGCAATGATCGATTGTCGTTGACTGATAGTGGGGATACGCTACTTGGGCACAAGAGGCAGAACTGTCGATGATGACGAACGAACGGACTATTCAGCGGCTATCCAGACAATACAATCAGACCAACACAAATCTGATGCGTGCAGAAGCAGCAGCGTTGATCGTGAAATTCATTGGTTAGTTTGTTTTGAAACGAGGCGGCAAAGGGATGAACGATTCCGTTCATTCCTTTGCCGCTTTGTAGTACTAAGCGTTGGAGCACACGTTTGGATATAGTGGAGGACGGCGAGCAGGAAGTGTTAGTTTATACGCCCGTCGAAGGTGCAGATCTGCACCTACATTCGCCCGCCAGGGCGGGAACGCCCCGCGAAGGTGCAGACCTGCACCTACTCTCACAACAAAGAAACGGTTGAGCGGCCGCTCAACCGTTTCTTATACACCTTTTACCCAACGAGTGCTTCCCATTGCTCGTATACCGACGTGAGCTCTGTGCGTTTGGTGTCAATGCTTACTTGAATCTCCTGAACACGCACATAGTCGTTGAATACTTCGGGTTTCGTCAATTCTGTCTCTAGCGCTTCAATCGCGGACTCAAGCTCGGCGATCGAGGCCTCAAGCTGCTCGAGCTTGCGCTGACGGGTGCGTTCTTCCCGTTTAGCCTGTTTATCCGCTTCATAGGATGAGCTTGGAGAAGAGGCTGCTTCTACAGCTGCGGCCTGCGACCGAGCACCTTTACTATTGGATGATGCTTCAGCAGCAGCAAGAGCGGCTAACTCCTCGAGCTCCTGCTTCTTGGCAATCATATCGTCATAATTTCCCAGGAAATGTCGGCAGCCATCCGGTGTCAGCTCGACGATTCGCTCCGCCATCTTGTTCAGGAAGTAGCGGTCATGCGAGATGAATAACAGCGTACCGTCATAATCGATCAACGCAGACTCAAGCACTTCCTTGCTGAACAAGTCCAAATGGTTGGTAGGCTCGTCGAGAATGAGTACGTTGGCGCGGTCCAGCATTAGCTTGGCAAGAGCAACGCGTGCTTTCTCGCCGCCGCTCAGAGACGATACGACCTTCTGGACATCGTCGCCGCTGAACAAGAAGCTTCCAAGTACGGTGCGGATGCGTGCTTCCTCTAGATGAGGGAACGCGCTCCATACTTCCTCCAGCACGGTATTGGAGCCTGTCAGTGTGGCCTGCTCCTGATCATAGAAGCCGAGCTTGACGTTAGAGCCCCAACGGAACGAGCCGGATGTCAGCGGTTGACGTTCGATCAGCGCCTTGAGCAGCGTCGACTTTCCGATCCCGTTCGGGCCGACCAGCGCAACGGTTTCTCCACGCTCGAGGCGGAAGCTGATGTTCTTGAACAACGGCTCCGCTGCACCATCGAACGCAACCGAGAGCGAGTCGGCCGTAAGGACGTCCTTGCCGGTCTGCCGATCGATCTCGAAGGAAAAATGCGCTTTCTTCAGCTCGCCGAGCGGCTTGTCGAGACGTTCCATCTTGTCCAGCGCTTTGCGCCGGCTCTGTGCGCGCTTCGTCGTAGATGCGCGGACGATATTGCGCTGAATGAACTGCTCCATCTTCGCAATTTCGTCCTGCTGCTTCTCGTATTGCTTCAGCTGTGATTCGTATTCCGCAGCCTTGAGATCGATGTACCGACTGTAGTTGCCGGTATACCGTTTCGCGGCATGACGTTCGATTTCTACAATGCCCGTTGCTATTGCATCCAGGAAGTAGCGGTCATGGGAGACGATAAGAATGGCGCCGCTGTAACCGCGAAGATACGATTCGAGCCAGGTCAGCGTCTCGATATCCAAGTGGTTGGTAGGCTCGTCAAGCATAAGCAGGTCAGGCGCTTGGAGCAGCATGCGAGCAAGTGCGAGTCGTGTTCGCTGTCCGCCACTCAGCGTGGAGATGACAGTGTTCGGGTCGAATTGACCGAAGCCCATTCCGTGCAGAACGCTTTTGATCCGTGTATCCATTTCAAAACCGCCATTTGCACGGAACCAGTCGGAGCGTTCAGCATAGCGGGCAAGCGTTTCTTCATAGCGCTTATTATCACGCTGCAGCTCAGGATCTGCGATCGTAACCTCTAATTGGCGAAGCTCCTGCTCCGTATCAAGCAGCACGCGGAAAACCTCGCGCATTTCTTCAATAATAGTACGATCCGAATTCAGTCCGCTGTTCTGCGCTAGATAGCCGATGCGTGTTTCTTTGGCCTTGTAGATCGTGCCGGAATCGTAAGACATTTCGCCTGCGATAATTTGGAGCAGCGTGGATTTGCCGGCGCCGTTCACGCCAACGAGGCCGATCCGTTCGCGCTCTTGGATTTGAAAGGTAATACGAGATAGAATCGGCGTAACGCCGTAGCTTTTGGATAAGTCGGATACTTGAAGCAGCATATGGAATGATAACCTCCAATTCACAACATGAGTCAACGTATAGTGACAGTTTACCACATAAAAATTTATATGTTTCCGATGTAATTTAGGAAAGAACAAATTCTGTTGGCTCTCATTATAATGAACGAATACGAAACGAGTCTTCGCATTGGCGAAAGCTGTTCAACAATGGTAAACTAATAACGATTATTGCTGCAAGATTTGGTAGAGAGGGCTAACCCATGATACATCAGAATAACGGCGAGAAGCGCGAGCTGCGTATTGCCATGAAGCGCAGGCGTGAAGCGATAGATCCAGCACAACGTACAGGCTGGTCGCAAGCGGCCTGCGGGCATATCGCACATCTATTGACGGATGTCGGAGCCAAGAGTGTAATGGTATACATCGGGCTGCGATCGGAGCTGGATACAGCGGCATTCATCGAGCATTGCTGGCAGAACGGAATTGCTGTTTCGGCACCGCGCTGCGAAGCGGATGGCATAACGATGACGCCTTATCGGATTCGCAGCTGGGACGAGCTTATGCCCGGCGCATTCGGCATTCGAGAACCGAATCCAGCTCAGGCTGTGAAATGTGAGGTCACGTACGTGCCTGATGCTGTCATTGTTCCAGGGCTTGCCTTTGATCGCCTCGGAGGAAGGCTTGGGTACGGCGCTGGCTTCTATGATCGTTATTACGACCGTCTGCGCAGGCTTGTGCCAAGCGAGAAGGAGATGCCATTGTGGGCTGGCTGCTGCTTCGAGGCCCAGATCGTCTCGGCAGTGCCAATGGATCGTCATGATGCTCGGATGGATGCAATCGTGACAGAGCAGCACGTGTACTGGAGCGGACGAAGGAGTCGATTAGAATGGAATCGTTAACGCATTTTGATGAACAAGGCAGAGCACGGATGGTTGATATTTCGGAGAAGGATGTAACGAAACGGACAGCGATAGCGCGGACGGCGGTAACGATGCGGCCGGAGACGCTGCAAACGATTAAGGAAGGCCGAATCAGCAAGGGAGATGTGCTTGGGGTCGCGCAGGTTGCCGGCATTATGGCAGCGAAGCAGACATCGGCATGGATTCCAATGTGTCATCCGATTGCGTTGACAGGTGTCAGCATCGCTTTTGAAGATAATGGCCATGATGAGCTGTACATAGAAGCGACAGTAAGAACAACCGGCAAGACAGGTGTAGAGATGGAGGCGTTGACCGCTGTTTCAGCTGCTGGCTTGACTGTGTATGATATGTGCAAAGCAATCGATAAAGAGATGGTGATTGGACCGACCCGGTTGATCGAGAAAACCGGCGGTAAGAGCGGGGATTATCGGCGGAATGACGACAAGTTAATCTAGCTTCCTGTTAGGCCATTGCGGAGCAGAGTGGCTTTGCGTATGCAGATTGACTATGATGTCACGCTCAAAGATCCTGAGTCAGGAGGAATTGTTCATGAAATGGAAAGTGGCGATTCTGACAGCAAGTGATAAAGGCTCGAGGGGAGAACGCGAGGATACGAGTGCGCAGGTCATTCGAGAACTGGTCGAAGAAGAGATCGGCGGCGAGATTGTCGACTACCGAATCGTGCCGGATGAGCAGGATGAGATTATGGCTGCTCTTATCGAGATGACGGACTATTATAAGGCGGATCTCGTGCTCACGACAGGCGGAACCGGCCTTGGCCCTCGGGATGTTACGCCAGAAGCGACCTTAAAGGTTGCTGATCGTCTCGTGCCAGGTATATCGGAAGTGATGCGGATGCAAGGAATGAGCCGGACGCGCAGGGCGATGTTAAGCCGAGGCGTCAGCGTCATTCGGGATCGCTCGCTCATCATTAATCTTCCCGGAAGTCCCAAAGGCGTTCAGGAAAGCTTGATGAGTGTTATCGATCAGCTTCCGCACGCGCTTGGCATTGTATCCGGCCAAGTGGGGGAACACGCCAATGAAAAGTAAGGAGACGAACGGGGGACAGTCACAATCGACAGTCATGCGGGAAATTCCGGTCGAGGAAGCGGTTGGGATGCGGCTTGCACACGATCTGACTCAGATTGTGCCGGGTCAGTTCAAAGGGCGTAAATACAAGCGCGGTCATCTTATTACGGAAGCCGATATACCCGGCTTGCTTGATATTGGCAAGGCGCATATTTATACGCTTGATATTGGCGATAATGATTTGCATGAGGATGATGCAGCAGGCCGTCTTGCAGCCGTGCTGCAGGGTGAAGGCATCGAGCTGTCAGAGCCTCATGAAGGCAAAGTTACGCTGCGCGCTCAGCGGACCGGACTTGCGGTTATTCCGCCTCAACTGGTGGAGTCCATCAATCGGATTGGCGACATTGCGCTTGCGACCGTTCAGCATCATACACTCGTTCGAGAGGGACAACCAGTTGCCGCTACTCGTGCAATTCCGCTTGTTCTCCCGAAGGAGAAAGTGGAAGCGGCAGAGATGCTTGCGCAGGCTTACCGTCTAGAGAATGATGGAATTGCTCCGATCTCGGTGCGTCCACTGAAGAAATTCAGAGTTGGATTGCTTACGACAGGCAGCGAGGTGTTCAATGGACGGATCGAAGACAAATTTGGTCCTGTCGTGCGCGCCAAGCTGGAGGCGCTTGGTTCCGAGGTAGCAGAGCAGCGATTCACCCCTGATGAACGACATACAATTGTCAATCATATCCGTTCCTTGTTTGACAGCGGTTATGATATGATACTAGTGACTGGCGGTATGTCCGTTGATCCGGACGATCGGACGCCAGGCGCGATCCGGGAAGCCGGCGCTGACATCGTCAGCTATGGCACACCGATGCTGCCGGGCTCGATGCTGTTAATCGGATATTTGTCCGGGGTTCCGATTATGGGACTGCCGGGCTGTGTCATGCACGACCCTCATACCTCTTTCGATGTGCTGCTGCCCAGAATTCTGGCTGGCGACACGATAACACGCGAGGATATCGTAACGATGGGTTATGGCGGATTGCACGGCTGCTAGTACATAGGCCTTCGTTATCTCAGAGTAGTCTTTTTATACACAATCGAATATTAGAGAGGTGAATAGAATGTTTAATGGTATTGGACCTACGGGCCTTATTCTGCTCGTTGTGATCGCACTGCTTCTGTTCGGACCGAACAAGCTGCCTGAGCTTGGCCGCGCATTCGGACGTACGCTGCGCGAATTCAAGGCAGGAGCCCGCGATGTGATGAGCGACACGGAGGATCAGAAGTCGAAGGAACGTGTAGAGATCAATAAGATTGACGATGTTCAAGTCAACAACAAACGGCTCCCGGAATAGTCGGAGCCGTTTTTCGTGAGGCTGACATTTTAATTGCAATACAAACTACCTCTAAACGCGGCTGCATATCTCGTACGGGGCCGCGATAGAGGTTTTTTCACGCATGGCATACATATGAAGCGCGCGTCGTAACTACGATTGGACAAGCTGCGCGTGCTTGGTTAGGAGTGAGCCAACATGGCCGAACAACGGCAGTCTTCCGGCCAGTCGGCGGCGGGGATTAGAAGCCGCATGCGCGAAGAAGGAATGATGCCGCTGCTGGAGCATCTAGGCGAGCTAAGGCGGCGCCTTTTCTGGACGGTGCTAGTACTCGTTGTCGGACTCTGCATAGGGCTGTACTATGCGAAGCCGCTATATGAATTCGTAATAACGGATGGACCAATGAACGGCGTTGATCTGCACACGTTCTCGTTATGGGACGGTATCGGGATGTATATGAAGTTCGCTTTCCTCATCTCGCTGGTGCTCGTGCTGCCATTCGGCTTCTACCAGCTGTGGTCGTTCGTGAAACCGGCTTTATCACCGAAGGAGCAGAAGGCGACGCTGAAATATATTCCGTTCGCGCTTATCCTCTTCTTGGTTGGTCTTTCCTTTGCTTATTTCGTTATTGCACCGATGGCGTTTGAATTCACAACGTCGGTGTCTCGCAGCCTTGGCTTGATAGAGACATACGGTGTTATGCAGTACATTCAGTTTCTGTTCAATATTCTCATACCGATCTCGCTGTTGTTCGAGCTTCCGCTCGTTATTATGTTCCTGACCAAGCTGCGGATTCTTAATCCAATACGACTGCGCAAAATGAGACGGATTGCATACTTCATCATGGTGTTGATCGGTACTCTCATTACACCGCCAGACGTTATCTCTGATGTGCTCGTGTCGATTCCACTGCTGCTGCTCTATGAGATCAGTATCTTCTTATCGACAGCTGTCTACAAAAAGCAGCTTGCGGCAGATGCTGCATGGGAGCAGGATTTTGAAGCAGGAAGCGCCATGAATGAGTCTTAATGAGATAGGAGATAGGCAGCAGAGCTAGCCGACTTGCATTCCCCAATAAGGGATAATGCGAGTCGGTTTTTTTGTGTACGGTTCCAATAATCGACCGTTCATGTATGATCGGAAGACACTAGGGGAAAATATTGGCGACGGAGGTGTGTTCAGGATGCTGGCAACTAAGAGGTTCGGAGTATGGCCAATGATCATGATGATGCTGCTGTCGGTAGGAATCGTCAATCATGTCATTATCGTACCGCTCATCCTTAATGAAGTCGGACGGGATGCTTGGCTGTGTCCAATTGCAGCCGCGCCGATTATCATGCTGTGGGTCATTTTTCCGATTCGCACTATTGCGTCGTCCCTGCATGGTCAGACCTTTCGGGATTGGTTGAGAGCACGTGGGTCGGGAGCGCTTTATTGGTGCATCCTGCTTCCGATTCTATTCCTGCTTGTGGTTACCTCATTCCATACCACAGTGGACGCCGTAGAGTTCGCGAATTCAACTTATGCGCCGTTAACGCCTTCTGCCATCGTGATGCTCCTGTTCATGGCTTTATGTACATATGCTGCGCTGTCAGGACTAAGGACGATCGCTTTCGTTTCCTGTATTCTGCTGCCGATTGTCGTCGTACTTGGCGAATTCGTCATGAGTGCGAATATTCCGCATAAGGATTATCGGTTTTTGCTTCCAATCGCGGAACATGGGCTCGGGCCTATAATAAGTGGTTCTTTCTATTCGTTGAGCACATTAGCAGAAATGTTCATGATTATTCTCATACAGCCGTATATAAGGGGCCGAATGAGCAGATGGGGACTAGTCGGGCTCGTTGCGGTATTGTGCTTGCTTATGTTAGGCCCGACAAGCGCAGCCATTGCCGAATTCGGTCCGTCCGAGGCGAGCAAATTGCGTTATCCCGCATTCTCGCAGTGGCGTCTTGTGAGTGTTGGACGTTATATCGAGCACTTGGATTTCTTTGCGATTTTTCAATGGCTGTCAGGCGCGTTCATACGCGTATCGATGTCGATGTATTTGGTGACGTCGCTGGTTTGCCGTAGTCGAAAAGGGCGGGTTATCGTCATACTCGTTCTTGGGATCGTGATTGGAGTAGCTGCAAGCTATATGGAGCAGATGCAGATTCTGTATCAGGAGCTTGTCAGATTGTATTTCCGAGTATCTGGAGTAGGCATTATTCTTCTCTCTCTGGTGCTGTGGATTCTAGCCGCGACAGGGGCAAGCAGTCAACGTAAGCAGCAGGAGCATGCAAGCCCGAATCAGATGGAGGAGGGCGGTGGAACGAATGGAATCGTTAATCAACACCAAGGATAATCGACATGAAGAGCCGAAGCGGAGCGGCCAATTGAATTTGGATCTATGGATGGGCATGGTCAAGCCTTGCGGCGATGTAACGATTCTGACCGTTCCGATTCATGAAGAAGACAGCAGAATGGCTTACCTCTTCTACTGCATGGGGATGATCGACAACCAAGCGCTGCATCACAGCATTCTTCAAGAGCTTGATCAGTGGCAGCCGCACGACGGTAAATCCAATATTCCGCTGCTTATGCCATTGGATGAAGATACAACAGAGACTCACGCATTCAAAATGCTCTCCGCCGGCATTCTCATCGTCTGTATCGATAACTACTGGTACCAAGCGAACATAGCCAATCCGCCCGGCAGGCAGCCGGAAGAGTCGACGATGGAGGTATCGCTCAAGGGACCTCGCGACGGCTTTATTGAAAAGCTGGAAACCAATATTGCACTCGTACGCGGCCGGCTTCGTACGCCAGACCTTCACTGCGAATTTTATTCGGTCGGCAGTGTAACGAAGACAGAGATTGTCCTTCTCTATCTAACAGGCAAAGCACCAGTGAGCTTAATCGAAGAGATGAAGCGCAGGCTGCAAGCCGTTGATATTGAGGCGCTGTACGGCGCAACACAGCTGGAGGAGCTCATATCGGATCGACCACGTTCGTTGTTTCCACTGGTCGATTATATCGGACGCCCAGATTATGTGGTGCAGGCGCTTATGAGCGCTCGCGTTGCCGTTCTGGTTGATGGGTCTCCTTCGGCGATAATTGCGCCGGGAACATTAACGCTGCAGACCAAGTCGCCTGAAGATATCCATCTGCCATTCTATTATGTCACGTTGGAGAGGCTGCTGCGCATTATCGGGATTGTGTTGGCGCTCTGTTTCCCAGGTTTCTGGGTAGCGCTGTCGTCATTTAATATCGATCAGCTGCCGTTCAATCTACTGGCGACGATTACGCTGTCGCGTACGGGACTGCCCTTGTCAGCCCCGCTTGAGATGGTGTTAATGCTGGGCATGTTCGAGCTGTTCCGTGAAGCGGGCGTAAGGCTGCCGCGTCCTGTCGGTCAGACGGTATCGGTCGTCGGAGGCCTGATTGTCGGGGATGCCGCGATACGTGCAGGATTAACGTCGCCAACGATGCTTGTTGCGGCTGCGGTGACGGCGGTTGCCACTTTCACGCTGGTGAACCAGTCATTGAACGGTTCGGTTAGCGTGATACGACTGTTTATTTTGCTGCTGTCATCGATTCTGGGCATATTCGGCTTCTTCATCAGCTTGTTCGCTGTGCTGGTGTACATCTGCTCATTGGAATCGTTTGGCCATCCTTACTTGCTGCCGCTTGCACCGATCAAGTGGAAGGATGTGCTCGGTTCACTTATCCAGCTCCCGTGGTCTGTCCAGGAAAAACAAAGGAAGGATAGGTACTAGCTATGTTGGGCCGTGTACAGCGGGGAATCAAGCTTATAACAGCGCTGCTCATCGCATTTATGCTCGGGGGGTGTTGGGATAAGGTTGATTTGCAGGATATCGGATACATTACAGCAGCAGGAATCGATTATAAGGATGAGAAGTTTATTCTCTATGGCGAAATGGTTGGCTTCAACGCAATTGCCAAGACGGAGGGAGGCGGTCAGTTCACGGGTCCTCTGAAGTGGATTGGCCACAGCAGCGGCGAAACCATTCTTTATGCTTTCAAGGAGCTCGCGAATTCAAGCCAGTATCAGCTCACCTTGGACAATTTGAAGACGCTGGTCATTCATGAACGTGCGATGGTGAAGATCGATGAGATTATCGATGCGTTGAACCGTCAGAGAGCCTCTCGTTATACCGTCTGGATGTTCGGAACACAAGACGAGCTTGAAGATTTTTTTGCAACCGATTCGCTCTCCAGCCAATCGCCTCTTGTCAGCATTTTGTATACACCTGATCTGATGCATCAGCAAACCAGCATGAATCGGCCGCTTACGATGCAGCTATTTCTACAGGAGCTGGATGAGCGTGCTCATACAACATCGTTAACGAATCTATCGATAGAGCACGGGAAATGGATGGCAGACAAGAACAAATTAAAGTTGAATGTTGCGAAGGGCTGCTTCTTGTTCGTGAATCGGTCGATGGTGGGCTATCTCACACAGGAGCAAATGAAAGGGCTTCGTTGGGTTCAACCAGACTTCAAGAAAGAGTTGGTCGCCCTGCGTGTGGACAACAAACCGATAACGGTCACGGTAGACCATGTAACTAGCCGTTTAAGAAGCATACCTAATACCGATTCGGTTAAGTTCAAACTCAAGGTGAGGTTATCCATCCATGCCGTAGAGATCGTAGGTCATCAGACTGAGAAAAAAATTGAACAGGCGGTAAGCGAATTGGTTACGAAGGAGATTCGAAGTACATATGCTGCCGGTTTGTCGCATAAGGCTGATGTGTATCAGACGAGGCTGAATTTGTATCGCTACCACAATGCCTTCTGGAAGAAGCATGCGTCGAATGATCAGTGGCTCCCTGGTCAGGAGGATTTGACGATCGAGGTATCGACGAAGCTGGTGAACACGGGCAAATATAAGCTGAAGTAGTTGGAATCAACGGTTAATGAGAACGCCTGTGATCATTGTAAAAATCACATAAATTGATGGTCGGGCACTTGAAATGTATCGCTAAAATGAGTATTATAAAAATGGTTGTTAGCACTTGAGTCGTTCGAGTGCTAACATAATGTACAAGGAACATTTTCTAAAGGAGGCTGTTTTTCATGATCAAACCTTTGGGTGAACGCGTATTGGTACTGCCGATCGCGAAAGAAGAGACTACGGCTAGCGGAATTCTGCTCCCGGATACGGCGAAAGAGAAGCCGCAAGAAGGACAAATCGTTGCTGTAGGCAGCGGTACGCTCAAGGACGGCGTACGCATTGCGCTTGAAGTTCAAGTAGGCGACCGCGTTCTGTTCTCCAAATATGCGGGTACAGAAGTCAAATACGATGGCAAAGAGTATTTGATTATGAAGGAAAGCGACATTCACGCGATCCTGGGCTAATCGCTCGAGATTGAGTCACACATACAGAGCAGGCAGACATAACGGAGCGGTGTGCTCCGTAAATCTCATACTTATTCTAGGAGGTCATTGACGATGGCTAAAGATATCAAATTCGGCGAAGACGCTCGCCGCGCTATGCTGCGCGGGGTTGATGCACTGGCTAACGCGGTAAAAGTAACGCTCGGACCTAAAGGCCGCAACGTTGTATTGGAGAAAAAATTCGGCAGCCCGCTGATCACGAATGACGGCGTGTCGATCGCGAAAGAAATCGAGCTCGAAGATGCATTCGAGAATATGGGTGCACAGCTCGTTAAAGAAGTAGCAACCAAAACGAACGACGTCGCTGGTGACGGTACGACGACGGCAACGGTTCTTGCGCAAGCGATGATCCGTGAAGGTCTGAAGAACGTAACGGCTGGGGCTAACCCTATGGTTATCCGCAAAGGCATCGAGAAAGCAGTTCGCGCTGCAGTTGAAGAGCTGCAGAAGATTGCTAAGCCTATCGAAGGCAAGCAATCGATCGCACAAGTTGCTGCAATCTCGTCTGCTGACGACGAAGTTGGCCAACTGATCGCAGAAGCGATGGAGCGTGTCACTAACAATGGCGTTATCACGGTAGAAGAGTCCAAAGGCTTCGCAACGGAGCTGGAAGTGGTTGAAGGTATGCAATTCGACCGCGGCTACCTGTCGCCTTACATGATTACGGATACGGACAAAATGGAAGCTGTCCTCGACAATCCATACATCCTGATCACGGACAAGAAAATTACGAACATTCAAGAGATCCTGCCAGTTCTCGAGAAAGTCGTTCAATCCGGCAAACAACTGCTGATCATCGCAGAAGACATCGAAGGCGAAGCGCTTGCTACGCTGCTCGTTAACCGTCTGCGCGGCACGTTCACTTGCGTTGGCGTTAAAGCGCCAGGCTTCGGTGACCGCCGTAAAGCAATGCTGGGCGACATCGCTGCCCTGACGGGCGGCCAAGTCATCACGGAAGAGCTCGGCCTTGAGCTGAAGCAAACGACGGTTGACCAACTCGGTACGGCTCGTCAAATCCGTGTTACGAAAGAAAACACGATCATCGTTGACGGCGCTGGCGAGAAAGCCGACATCGACGTTCGCGTTAACCAAATCCGCGCGCAGCTGGAAGAAACAACTTCCGACTTCGACCGCGAGAAGCTGCAAGAGCGTCTGGCTAAACTGGCTGGCGGCGTAGCTGTAATCAAAGTCGGCGCAGCGACAGAAACAGAACTCAAAGAGCGCAAGCTCCGCATTGAAGACGCACTGAACTCGACGCGTGCAGCAGTCGAAGAAGGTATCGTATCGGGCGGCGGCACGGCACTCGTGAACGTATACAAAGCAGTTGCAGCTGTTCAAGCATCTGGCGACGAGAAAACAGGCGTTAACATCGTGCTTCGCTCCCTCGAAGAGCCGGTTCGCACGATCGCAGCGAACGCAGGCCAAGAAGGCTCCGTTATCGTTGAGCGTCTGAAGAACGAGAAAATCGGCGTAGGCTACAACGCAGCAACGGGCGAGTGGGTAAACATGTTCGAAGCGGGTATCGTTGACCCAGCCAAAGTAACGCGTTCCGCACTGCAGAACGCAGCTTCCGTAGCGGCTATGTTCCTCACGACCGAGGCTGTCGTTGCTGATAAGCCAGAACCAGCTAAACCTGCAATGCCTGATATGGGCGGCATGGGCGGTATGGGCGGCATGATGTAATATTCGCCTAAAGCCCTTGATATATAAGGGGTTTGAGGTGTCGGGATATCCTGAGGGTCACTAAAGGGTAACATCGGCGGAAAACTAAAGGCTTCTCACGAGTTCAGCGAACTTGTGGGAGGCCTTGTTTTTTGTGGCGGTTACTGCCATACAATAACGGTAGTCATTATGGCTATTTCGCAAAAATCGGAGCTGGATTCATTCTAACGGTTGCCATTTGAGCTATTCTGTCCGAATCGATTACTTCGGTGCGAAAAATGACCCTATAAGCACAATAGCAACCATTAAGCGGCCAAAACAGACGTTTTTGAGGAAATAAGTGTTGATTACAACCGTTGCACAGAAAGCACACGTACGGTTACACCGCCTAGGGTTTCTACTGACCCTCCAATCTGCTCCGAAAAAAGAGGCTCCCATCAGGTTTCCGAACCTTGTGGGACGCCTCTTTTTTCGTTGCTTGGAATGACCGGTCACTTCGCTCTCATGGCTGACCACTTTTGAGGATTCGTGTTGTCAGGGATCACGTGATTGATAATATCAAGGTAATGTCTTACCTTGTCCTCCATATATTTTACCCTTTGCTTTGCTTCCTCTAATTGGGAGATGGCGGCTTCTCTTTGTTCCAGAATCATGTTATAGCGTTCCTGTATGGTCGCATCCCCCTCCAGACATAAATTCACGAAATGTTTAATCGCCTCCACAGACATTCCGCATTGCTTCAAATACTTAACCCCGATCAGCCAGTTGAGCGATTCCTCGTCGAACAGTCTGTTGTTATTTTTATCCCGCTGTAAATTCGGTACCAAGCCTTTATCCGCGTAGAAGCGAACGGTATGTTCGCTCAAATTAAGCAGCTTCGCCACTTCTATAACGGTATACATAGTAACCTCCTAATGACCGTAATTTATGAATCTGTGAACGGTTGACTTCGTGTTACTCGAAGGTGCTAGACTCAGATTAGCACGACAAAATTGGTATTGTATATCTAATATAGTAGGAGGATTCCATGTGCGCAAAGTTGTTCTGAACAATGGCGTAGAGATGCCTATCCTTGGATTTGGTGTCTATCAGATTACGGATTCGGAGGAGTGCGAACGCAGCGTTTACGATGCTCTAATGACAGGTTACCGGCTCATTGACACCGCTGCCGTCTATCAGAACGAGGAAGCGGTCGGCCGAGCGGTTAGGCGGAGCGGTATCCCAAGAGAGGAAGTTTTTATTACGACTAAACTCTGGGTTCAGCATTCTGGTTATGAGGGCGCAAAGACAGCATTCGCGAAATCGTTGGAACGGTTGCAAATGGATTATGTAGATTTGTATCTCATTCATGTGCCCTATGGCGATGTGTTCGGTTCTTGGCGGGCAATGGAGGAATTGTATCGCGAAGGGAGGATGAGAGCGATTGGCGTCAGCAATTTTAATACGGGCCGTCTCGCCGATCTGATGCTGCATAACGAAGTTATTCCTGCCGTGAATCAGGTTGAAACGAATCCAATCCACCAGCAGGTCGAGAGTGCACGATATATGAGAGAGAACGGCATTCAGATCGAGTCATGGGCGCCTTTTGTCGAAGGAAAACATAATATTTTTCAAAACGAGGTTCTGGTTGCGCTCGCCGCCAAGTATCATAAAACCGTCGCTCAGCTTATTTTGCGTTGGTTGACACAGCGGGAAATCGTGGTCATTCCAAAGTCCGTTCATCGAGAACGAATCGTCGAGAACTTCAACATTTTTGATTTTACAATCAGCGAAGAGGATATGGGGAAGATTGCCGAGTTGGACACCAAGAACAGCGCATTCTTCTCACATGATGACCCCGAAATCGTAAAATGGGCATGCAGCTTAAAGGTTGTTAACTAAATAAAGCAAAGAGCCCTTCTTGTTAAAGGGCTCTCGGTTTGCTTTATTCGGTCATCCCGCGATTATGCCTAGCCTAACTGGTATACACCGACTTCGAGCTCTGTGATCTCGCCGTTCTCCACATGGAAGAGGCTCGAGCCTCTGGCAATCAGATTGCCGCTCTCATTGTACAAATTCCACAGAACGACGCCGTTCTTCTGCTTCTCGGACAAGATCAGTTCTCTAATTTCGAAGCGGATATTAGGGAACATTTGTTTTGCCATGGTTAAAAACGTGCGAAGCTCCTCCTTGGTCGTTAAGCCTTGCGGTGCATACGGATATTCAACGTACTTGAAATCATCACGGAACAAGGCGACCGCCTCGTTCGTATCGGCCTTGTTCCTCGCCTCATAGTAAGCTTTGATCGTACGTTCCAGCTTACTATTCGACGCCGCCCCTTTGTCGAGAAAAGGGGAATAAATGATACCGAGTGTAACAACCATTGCAACGATAAATGCTGCTGCGCCAACCTTTTTCCGAAACATGCTCCATCTCCACCTTTACCAATAAATTTACGGTTTTTTCCAGTATAGGTGTGTGGCAGCAAAACCGCTATGTGGCACAGTGGATATTTACAGCAAATGAGATATGGGATATAATATCAAATTTTCCTGAGGTGAATGGCCGTGTCATCCCAACTTTCTGTTTCAAACGCGTGGTTCTCAGCTGCAGAAAGCCATTCCGACCAACTCGCTGTCTACGCCAAAATTGCTTTCGAATCCGGAGTCAAGCACGATGCCGCTATGTTGATGCATCGGTTCACTAGAGCTCGAATGCAGGACAAAATCCGTTCCTTGCAGTATGTTGTCCATGCCCTGCAGCAGGAGTTTCTGTTTACGTACCCGTTCGCGATGCCCTATTTATTTATGCTTTCCGATGATGAAGGAACGATTGTACATGTGTTCGGCACCGAGGCGATGATTCAGTACATTGAGCATCTGAACATGGGTGTAGGCACCTCACTATCCATCCAGCATGCTGGTGTGAATGCGACCTCCATCGCCCTCCTGTCCCGCCAACGTGTCGCCTTACCTGGGAGCCTGCATACGCTGCAAGTCATTGGAAGCGGCATTCAATGCTTATGTACGCCGATTCGCAGAGCCAGCACGACGGTTGGCTACCTTAATTTGACCTTCGGGCTTGGGCATGAAATTGTGTTTGCACAAGTGCTGCTGGAGGCGATTGCCGCTGCGGTTGAGAAACGCCTCACCGTGGAGGACGCTGATTTCCGGCTCGAGCGAATGATTAAAGCGCTGGAGACGTATCGACTGACCGCACGTGAACAGCAGATTGCCATCCGCTGGCTGCAAAACAACAGCGCTCTGCATATCGCCTGCACACTGGGCATAACGGAAGGCACGGTCCGTAATATGCTCAAACGCATATACGATAAGACAGACGTGTCTGACAAAAGCTCGTTCTATCTCAAATTTGCATCTGCTCAATCTGTTCTCTAGCGAGCGTGCGGCAAAGCCGCACGCTTCGGTATCCCCATTCATCGGCTCGACTGCTATTGGGTTGAGCTGTCTTCCTTTATAGTTGTTTCTCCCGCAGCTGTCGTTTCTTCCTCCGTTGGCGCTGCTGTCTCCTCCGATGAAGTCTCCTCTGATGCTGTTTCTTCCGTTGACATATCCTCTTCAGGAGTCGTCGTCAAAGCACCATACGGCAGGTCAGCTTCTCGAATCCAGATCATGCCTTCTGACGCAGCGACGTAGAGCCAGTCGTTCCATTGTT
>Ga0182739_1001450_pt1 | contig 24926 bp, 21 predicted proteins | sample eDN5th30CBELigBY_FD_128873 | JGI IMG/M metagenome (GOLD analysis project Ga0182739, IMG submission 128873) | Enriched backyard soil microbial communities from Emeryville, California, USA - eDNA 5th pass 30_C BE-Lig BY (version 2) (version 2) | ecosystem: Environmental > Terrestrial > Soil >... | reverse complement strand
GGGTACGCTGTAAAGCGGTGGCGTTTAAATGATATTTGCGTAGAAAATAACAGCCAATCAGCATGGCTACTAAACCAAAACCCAGGGCAATACAACCATTAATTAAGGGACTCAAAACAATACCTAAGTGTTTTAAGGCATTAATAACCGTGATAAACGATAAAATGGTACCGACTAAAAATAGATAAAAAGGAATATAGAGTTTGGCTTTTTGATAAGGGGTTTCAGAGCCTAAGATGAGGTATTGTATGCTAATAAATAATAGATAAGCAGCAATACCGGCTAAAGCAGGGGAGGCAACCCAGCTAATGGCAATGCAGCCTACCTTAGTCCACTGAATAGCCTCGGTACCTAATACAATTGCACCAAACCCGACAATTGAACCCACAATCGCATTGGTAATAGAAACCGGTAAACCAAAATAGCTGGCGGTTAGCATCCAAGTGGCGCCGGCAAATAGCACGGCAAGCATACCATTAACGATAAGATTTGGGGTTTGTTCAAGCGCTTGGATGTTAATGATACCCGTACTAATGGTATCCATAACCTCATCACCACCCAAGAAGGCACCTGCAAATTCAAAAATGATACCAATAATCAGGGCTTGACGGGTAGTAATGCTACGCGAGCCTATACTGGTACTCATCACGTTGGCAAGATCGTTGGCACCGACTCCCCAGGCCATTATGAGCCCTAGGCCACATGCAAGTAATATAAATAAGGTTCCGTTATCCATCAGCGTGCCAAGATAAGATGCAATTGGCCACCCACCTTTTGGGCTCGATCGGCTAAATCGCCGGTCCATTCAATAATTTTGTATAAAAATACAACGTTTACCGGTGGTAACTCGGATTCAATTTGAAATAAGGCTTGGCGAACTTCAATTTGTAAGGTGTCGGTATCTTGTTCAATTTTATCAAGCACCAGAATCATTTGCTCAACTAGTTTTACTTCATTGCCACGAAAACCCGTTTCCAGTAATTCGTCTAATTCATTAATGGTTTTTAAGGCTTGATCGGTCGCATCTAGGCAGCGTTGCAGAAATTCCATGTACTTGATTTCGATTTTAGCCGGAATTCGCATTCGACGGCCAATAACCAGGCCCGCAATATCTTCAGCCTGGTTGGCTATGCGATCTTGCAGTTCTAATATTTCCAAAATATCGGTACGTGGTATGGGTAAAAATAAACCCTTAGGAAGATGGAGGCGTAAATCCCGTTTTAAATTATCGGCTTCTGACTCGGTTTGATCGATTTTTTGTTGGATGATTTTTGCCTTTTCCCAATCGTCGGCAAAGGTCGCTTTAAAAAAATCCACTAATAAATGGCTCGCGGCATGCGCTTTAGCCATATGCTTCTGCAAGGGCTTGAAGGGCGAGCGACCAAATACGTTAAAAATAGGATTAATAGATTTCATAAAAACTAGCTTAGCCTATATTGTTTGTGGCGAATTGTGCCGAAATTGAACTTAACTAGCAAGTTAAAAATATCGTTAGCATGAGAGTTTATAACTTTATTTAATGAAATTGGTATTAGGGTAAAGCTTGGACAGGAAAAATTGTTTGCAAAGGCGGATTGCCGCCTTAAAATAAAGAGAGAACTCGGGTAAAGTGAGTATTTTTTGGCCAAGTCAAGATGCGGGGCTTTGGAATAGTGCAGGTTATTCGTAGTAAATGAGCAGTCGAACAAGCCCTGTAACCCAGAAATGGGAATGGCTACAAGGTAAAGAGTTAAAGTTTTGTACCAGTCTAAAATGGTAGTATTTTTAACTTAGGAGCTAAACCATGGATAAAAAGCAACTGGCATCAACCACCGTGGCTGCAATTTTAGCGGCGGGTTTAACCGTGACTAGCACTGTGCAGGCAGCCGCAAAGATGGAAAAATGTTATGGGGTTGTGAAAAAGGGCATGAATGATTGTGGTACCTCAAAACATGCCTGTGCAGGACAAGCTAAAATGGATAATGATCCGGAGGAATGGTTGTTTCTCCCTGAAGGAACTTGTAAGAAAATTACGGGTGGCAGCTCTCAACTATCTAACAATAAATAATCATTACAGATAATTGGCGGAACTATAGGTTTATTCAAAGAAACTCTCATGGTTCCCTAAGCTTTTTTTATGTTAAAATTATTACAACAAAGGCTGCAAACCGCATTTCTCCAGCCTGTAGATGAAGAGCTTATGGCTTCTTCTCTATTGCCCAGTAAGGCGCTTTCCATGAGTCAATGTCTAGCGATATATAGACATAATATGGAAGCGTCTTTATTACGTGTGCTGAAAGATCACTATCCAGTATGCCTGAAATTAATAGGGCATAAGGCTTTTTTACTTCTAGCAAAGCAATATATTGCTGCATATCCCTCTCGCTATACAGATTTAAATAATTATGGCGCAAGTCTAGCGGAATTTATGCAAACTTTGTTCTTTATTGAACAGGTGGCTTATTTGCCTGATATAGCAAGGCTGGAATGGAGTTGTCATTGCAGTTTGCAAGCGGTTGATAGGTTAAGTTTAGATTGGCATAAGCTTGCCGGATTAGCTAATGAAACTCATGAACGGCTTGTTTTCGAACTAGCAGCCAGCGTTAATTTATTAAGTTCAGATTATCCTATTCATCGCATTTGGATGGTTAATCAACCAAACTACAGTGGACCAGAGATGGTTAATTTGGATGAGGGTGGTGTAAGACTTATCGTTTGGCAGCATCAAGATAAGCTATGTTTAAAACCACTGGATGAGCTAACTTGGCAAGTGTTAGTCGCGATTTCACAGCGAGCCTCTTTGGGAGAAATTTTTACTCGTTTGCCGGTACAAGAAAAATTACCCTATTTATTGCCAGAGTTTATTAAGCAAGGTTGGCTAGTAAACTTCTCGGTTGCTGTAGGCAATTCTACTTGAGCGGCTTTCCGCGGTAACTTAATTTAATAGACCTCTTTCGAAACTCTACTTTATGCTGGGACAAGGGTGAACTCATTACTACTCGAATCCTCATGTACTTTAGTGTATGCTGCGGTTCTGCGTTCCGAGTCTCCTATAACTTCCCTAGCACAAGCGAGTTTCGAAAGAAATCTAATGAGTATAAGTTTTGTTTGATTTTATTAGCGCAGCCGGTTCTATACTGGTTTGTAATACTTTTTCAGTTTCCGCAGCCTGTTTGGACCACACAGAAGTTGGCTTTGCAACTAATAAGTGATGATTAGTTGCCATCTTATCATGAATTCGGGCATTTTGAGGCGCTTCCAGTATTAAGCTATTATGAAACGTATAGCCTTTTTCTTGTTGCTGCAAGTGAAAGATTTCTTGGCTATCAATAAAAATTTCTTTTTTGCCTGTAACTGATAGATAAGATTGTATAGTAGGTGGAAAGTTAAAGACAAGCTGTAGGGTATGGCCGGAAGTTATGGTAAGGATTAGCGTAGCTTGCTGGCCTGACTGATTGTAAGGAAAATTAAAACCGATGGTCTGTGGCAGTACCGGTTGGTTCTCTGCCATCGCTTGAATTGTAGGTTGTGGCACTGAGCTATTGTTTGGCAAGAGCCTATTAAAAAGAGCTTTTATCTGCATCCATAAGCGGGTCTGTTTAGTAAGCTTACCGATTATTGGCGATGACGCCGGTTTTGACTGGGAGGATAAAGGTTTAATAAATTCAAGCAGGATTCGTATGGATTTATCGGTAGCGGCATGTTCTAATCCTTGGGTTAGATAATTTAAAAAGGCCATTATTCCCTCTGGTTTATTCGTTTTTTTATCAAGTTGCTGTGCAAAACCAATGGTAATGGGCGTTTCATTAAGATATTCATACAATGGCGTATTGACCCTTCCGGAACGTAAGCCGCAAGTAGCTAAAGCCGTGACCAGACGTTGCACTATCATGATATTAGGGTTTTGTAGTGCTTCGTTGGCTAAGATATAGTTAAAATTTTCGATAAAATTATGTCTTTCCTGAGTCTGCTTAGTTGCGTGAGCAATATGCTTATTAAGCCGCTGCTGAAAGCGTTCAATAAGCCGGATTTCTTTAGTAATAGCCTCTTTTAAATTAAAGGTAGAACCATATTTGGTGGGAAGCGGATTGCCGGGTATATAATCCAAAAAGGCTTTGGGAATACGTAGCTCAAGTAAGCTAAATACCGTTTTACCATCCAGCAGAGTTTCATTATTAGCTAAATCAGCTAAAAACTGCTCTATAGAATAGCGTAGCTCCCGCAATGTTTGTATACGTGTTAAGCAAAGCTGTAGTTGTAAGGTCGCATGGCTGGCTTGTTGTAGCATTTCGAAATTATCTACCAGCTCAATGGTAAAAGCCGATAGTTTTTTCTGATATTGCTGTAGTTTGATTTGCTCTGCCTCCGGCAACGACATAAGTTGTTGAGAGCGTAAACCCGGGATAACCCAAGAGTTGAGGATATCGGTCGCATAGCTTTTATCTAGTTTGGATGATAATGCTATGGCTGCAGGCGGTTCGCTAACCCGGGATTTAATTTCTTTTGCTGAAGTAGATTTCGCTATTCTATCCGATTTAGTGATGGTGTGTTGTATCTCGGTATGAAGAAGGTGCAAATATTGGTGAATAAGATTGGCCACGGCATCAAATTGTTTAGTCCGCAAATTAAATTTTTGGCGAGCTAGATTTTCTTGAGATTTGAGTAATTCTTTTTCTAAATTACCCAATAATACCAGCCGCTCATTCCAGTTGTTGGGTTCGGTTTGCCGGTAAAATAGTTGATAATAATTATAAGTAATATTGATTTCATCTATGAGTAAACGCATATGTAAGGCATATATTTGCGAAATGGTTTTATGTTTGGGATTCAATCTGAGCCACTGTTGGGTTCGTTTGATGGCTTGCGTTAAGGTATTATTGAGTTCCGGATATTGGTCGGCATATATATTACGCGGATCTTGCAGGTCATCGGGTTTAACAGAATTAACTATATTTAACTGTAGTAAGGTTTGATAAGCGGGTTCTATTTTAAGAGCGCAATAATTGTGTATGGCATTTGCTAATTTTTGATCGATTTCAGAATGAATTTCAAAATGGCTGTAGGTTAACCACGCCTCATAAGTGAAAGAGGCAGGTGTTTTTAATAAATACTCTGGTAAATCATACGCCGGATCGGTCACTAAGGATGGTTGTAATATCTCGGGACTATGCTCGAACAGCTTTTTAAGCGTGTAAGACTGGGTATATGACTCATTGCATTTTTGCGGTAAAGGCGAAAGAAGCTGCATAAGCTCGGGATTATCTTCATGGCCTGAGTAGTGCCACAAGCTCTGTTTAGAATTAGACTGGGTTGCAGAGAGGGCCATACTGCAATCGGTTAATTGTTTGCCGTGTATGGCTAAGGTATTAAGCGACGTTATAGTTTGCGAAAAGTGAGTGTTTAGCTGTTGCTCGGTAATTAAACTTTGAGCTTGATAATGGCAGGCTATTTCATTGAGGGCTTTGAATTGGTTTAGCAATTGCTCATGTTCATGTTGTAGCTGTGCAAGCGTAATGAGCAGCGCTAAAGTATTGTACTGGCCGGTAGCTATATCTTGAACTAAGTTTGCGAGTTTGCTGCTAAATTGGGTGAGGGCTTGCTGAGATGACGCTAGTTTGGCCTCATAAGCCTCGGCTTTTGGTACCAAGTCTTCGAAAGTTTTTAGTTGCCGCTTCATGACTATACCTGAGGGATGTTTACGATATTGCTTTTAAGCATAGCAGAGAAACCTTAACGTAATATTAATAGATAAAAATGCTTAGCTTGATAGTTGGGTAAATCGGCTCGAATTTAAGTTTTTGTTTCGTATGGATATTTTACAAATAGCAAAAATCCTTTTGCTATTTGTAAAATATCTTGTAGGATAGCGGGCTGAGATATTATGGAACTTGCAATTAAAGGACTTAAGCCGATTAGTTCAATTTAATAAAGAGGTTTTTGTTTCATGTTACATAATCAAGAGTTAGCCCAAGCATTAAAAGATGCTGCTAAAAGACTTTATAGTCGATTTTCGCAAAAATATAGTGCCTCCTACCCCAAGGGGTATAATGCCCTGTTAAAAATACAAGAGCTTTATACCAATGACAGTACTGATTTGGATGAACTTATTAAGTTAATGATAAGCGCCAAATCTGAACTTAAAGGTGGCGATGCTTTTAGAATTTTTAGCGCCAGTTATTTAGATTTAACTAGCGAAATTGATAAAATTATTAATCATTTCAATAGCGAAAAGAGTAAGCGAGCGGAAAAAAATGACTCGCAACAGCAGGCAGCAACTGCCACAGTATCAGAAACCTCGCAATCCTCGATTCAAAAGTTAATGGAGGAGATTGAAAGTATAAAGCTAGACCATCAGAAACAAATGGAGCAGCATGCTGCTAAAATTAATGAGTTTCAAACTAATTATGACGATAAATTTAATGTGATAGGCAAGCATTATACGGGAAAGTTGCAACAAAAGCAGTCTAATATCCGGCAATTAGAAGAAGCCAATGCTAAAAAAATGGATCAAGAAGCCCTAGACGATGCCCAGAAGCAACATATGCGAAGCATGCAGCGCAAAGAGCTTACAGAGTTACAAACTAGTTTAAATCAAGTTATAACAGAAGCCAAGTCCGATGCCGATGACAACCAATCCGTACGTACCGCCTTATCTAATTTAAGCAGCTTTAGTAATAGATATTTCAGCAGTAAAGCCACTGAAAATGATCTATTGAAACGGTTTAAGATTTATCAGGCTAGCCTAAGTGCAGAACAGCAAAAATTAGCGCAGATAGCCTTTTCGCTATTTAATTTATTGCATAGATATGATGCGAATGGAAATTTATTAGCTTCTAAAAAGGATCTTGCCGCCAAACCTAAGACCGAAGACTTGCAACAGCTTGAGAATGCCATAGAATTTTTATTTAATGGCAATAGTAGTGAGTACAAACAATTTTTCAAAAACTTAGTGGCAAAAACACAAGATCAAGACTTACAGATAAAGTTTAGAGTTATTAAACGTGATTTAGCCAACATAAGTGAAAATTTATGTGATTCAGACTTAAAATCACTACAGAAATTTATACTGAGTGTCTATCCTCAGTCAGATAAAAATAACACGGGAATGAACTATTCAAATATTACTAAAGCCGCTTATAATTATGGCGTTGATTTAATCACTAGGTTAAAGCAATTGTCAGCAAATGAAGCTCAGCAGCAAAGTATGACTAGCTCTAAATTAGGCCTTTAAATTAAACTTAAGTAACTGTATATAAGGAACAGTTTATGAATATAAGAGAGTTTTTTGCAAGCCTATCGGCTAAACGTGAAACGTCAAAAATCTTGATTGATAAGGCGCTAAGTGATGCAAATGATGCACAACAGGCATTATTGACTTTACTAAAATCCTCTAAAAGGTATCAGCTTACGGTTAAGCAATGGATAGACGTTATTAAAAGGCATCCCACTCAGGTTGATGTTATTTTTGCTAGCTTTGGCCCACAAAAACGCTTTTTTGGTTTGATTACAGACAGGCGCCATCTGGGCTATCGATTAACCAATAGCCAGCAATGGCAAACTTTGCTGGATGGGTTTAATAGTTCTGCGAATACTTCTGAGCAGTTTGGCCTGCGTAGTTTAACAGATAAAATGTTACAGTTCGCTCCAGCAACTTTGGAAAAATGGGAAGGACAAGTTGCGAAGCAGGATGCACATAAAGCAGAGCTGCAAGCAGAACTTAGATCGAGATTACCCGGCATTGTTAAAACACAGCATAATAAAACTAAGGTTTCTGATACCGCAAAAGCAGTAATTAATAATCCTAAAGAATATAAGCTTGTACAGCAGCGTTTACACTCGCTTGATTTAGCACGCGAGCCTAAAGGCATTAAGCACTCACCTGTTGAAATACAAAAGACCGAGCGCTCTTTGTTAAGCTTGTCTAGAGAGGTGGCTAGCAGAGTTGACCGCTTTATAAATAGTTGGTTGCGTAAGGAAAAATATCAAGCTGCGGTGCAAAAGCTAACCGACGAAAAGCAGTCTCTAAATTATGCTAAGGCCTCTGTTAGACTTAATGCCTTAGATATGGGTGGGGTTAAACAACCTTCGGATATTATGGCTCAGTTGCCGCTGGCTCACCTTGATTTGGCAAATAAGTCCGCTGCTACAACTGATATTAAAACTGCGCCTAAATTACCATCAGCGGTAAAGCTTAAATTAAATAAGCTCTTGCAAACTCCTGCTAAACATATGGCACAAGCTAGCATAGCGATTGCTGGTACACCATTAAGCTCGCATTCGTCGGAAAAGACCATGTCTTTGAAACGAGTCGCGGCCAGTGAAAGTTTAGCCGATGATGTAACAGTTTATTCGGGATTAAGCGACTTTGAAGGCATTGATTCGCTTGAATTTTACTCGTCTGTTTCACAAAATGATGACTATAGACTGAATGAAGATGAAGATCCGGTATTCGATCGCGAAGAGATAGAATATCGCGAAGGCAAGTATGATGACGAGTTTAGTGATCAACCGGATTGGACATTTGAAACTCCTAAGAAACGGGTTAGTTCTAAGCTAAGCTCGATCGGATCTTCTCCATTGGAAAATCTAACTCGGGTTTTTGCAAGCCCTATGACGGATGATTCTTCCATTGATTTACAAAGGGTTGTTGCAAGCCCGTTCAGTAGCCCCGGTCAATCGACGCCCGAAGTGAAAATGAGCGGTGCCGGATCTGCCACTCCATTTTGTACGCTAAACGCCATGGAGCGCGTTTACCCAGAGACCGATACGCCGGATAGTGGGGTTTCTGAACTAGTCAGGGTAACTGAGTCGCCTAGTGATGGTAATTCAACTCAGATGCTAAAGAGTAAAAGCAGTGTAAATAACTTATATCGTCAGTTTAGTAATACCAGCTCTTGCAAAGCAAGCCGTACAGGTGGGTATGGCTTGGATGACTTCGATAAGGGTGTAGCCCGTCGCTTGTTTGCAGATGATGAAGAGGAAACTAACGTAAGAGAAATGCCGATGTTAACTTAAACTAGGCTTGTTATAACCGAGCCACCTTAAAATAGGTGGCTCTTATCGTAATCGTTCCTTCTACGCAATCTTATATTATTTTGTTCCCTATCAGCGCCTATTAATAGTTACAGTTATTTTAGTCTTTAACTTCCTGCCTATCGGTGGTAAAGTTTATCCAAGTCATAAAATTCAACTTATTATTAATATATTAACTTTACTATGAAATCACATATTCAACACCTCATTCAACAAGCCCTTTTTGCTTTACAACAAGCAGATACTTGGCAGATAGACAATTTACCTGCCATTCAGATTGAGCGTACCAGAGCCAAGGAGCATGGTGATTATGCCTGTAATATTGCCTTATTATTGGCAAAACCACTGGGCAAAAAACCCAGGGAATTAGCTGAAAATATAGTCAAGGTTTTACCCTTAAGTGAGCAGATTAGCCGAATAGAAATCGCAGGCCCTGGTTTTATTAATTTTTTTATTCAGGAAGCGGCACAGCTTGCCATCATAAGGCAAATTTTAAGCCAAGGTGAGAGCTTCGGCCATTCCATTGTTGGCGCTGGTAAAAAAGTTCATATAGAGTTTGTTTCTTCCAATCCTACCGGGCCTTTGCATGTGGGGCATGGACGAGGAGCTGCCTATGGCGCCGTTGTGGCAGATCTGCTCGCCGCGGTGGGTTTCAAGGTCCATAGGGAGTATTATGTCAACGATGCAGGCCGGCAAATGGATATTCTTGCAACCAGCGTTTGGCTGCGTTATTTAGAATTGCTGGGCGAACCATTTACTTTTCCGTGTAATGGCTACAAAGGCGACTATGTTAGAGCCATAGCGGCAAAATTAAAACAGCAAGTAGGCGACCGGTTATATAAAACCAGCCAAGAAGTGTTTGCTAACGTACCGGCAGATGAAACAGAAGCCGAACAGGATAATCTACAGGGCGATAAAGAAGCTCATATTGATGGGTTGATTGCCAATGCCAAGCATTTGTTAGCCAGTGATTATCGCCAGGTCTTTGATTTAGGCTTGCAAGATATTTTAGCCGATATTCGGGAAGACTTGGAGGGCTTTGGCGTAGTCTATCAACAATGGTTTTCGGAGCGCAGCTTAAAAGAGCAGCAAGCGGTTGAGCATTGTATAGCTCAGTTAAATGAGGCTGGTCACACCTATACCAAAGACGGTGCCTTGTGGTTTAGAGCTACGGATTTTGGTGATGATAAAGATAGGGTGCTGGTGCGCGAAAATGGTGAGTTTACTTATTTTGCCGCAGATATTGCCTATCATCTTACTAAATTTACCAGGGGCTATGAGCAAGTTATAGATGTTTTTGGCGCCGATCATCATGGTTATGTGCCTAGGGTCAAGGCGGCTGTAAAGGCTTTAGGTTATGACGCCGAACAAATTAAAGTACTCACTGTGCAATTTGCCGTTTTATACCGTGGTACAGAAAGGGTGCAAATGTCTACTCGCAGCGGTTCATTTGTCACTTTAAGAGAACTACGGGAAGAAGTGGGCAATGATGCCTGCCGTTTCTTTTACGTGATGCGTAAAAACGAGCAACATATGGATTTTGATTTAGAACTCGCCAAATCGCAGTCTAGCGATAATCCGGTTTATTATATTCAATATGCTCACGCACGGATCTGCAGTGTATTAGGTCAGCTGGCCGAAAAGCATCTGCTATTGGATGAAACCTTAGGATTAAATCAGTTATCGCTATTAAAAGAATCGCACGAGCAGGCCTTAATTACTCAATTAACTCGTTTTCCCGAGGTGATTGAAAACGCGGCTCTGTCGTATGAGCCGCATCAGCTTGCTCAGTATTTGCGCGATTTAGCCAATGATTTCCATACCTATTATAATGCCCATCAATTTTTAGTGAATGAAGCTAATTTGCGTAATGCACGCTTGTGTCTGATAGCCGCTACTCAGCAGGTATTAGCCAATGGCTTGAAACTATTAGGTGTTTCTGCACCACGGATGATGTAAAGATCCTTATGAGTAGACCCCAATCTAGAAAAATGGCGCAGTCAAAACGGCGTAACTCATCCGGACAACGTCCAGGTCCGGGTAGTGGCCCCTGGTTAATAGCGGGCCTCGCGTTAGCTTTATTTATTTTAGGCCTATTTTATTTGCATAGTCACAAAAAGCCTCCTGCAGAAAAGGTAGAGCCTAAAAAAGTGATTAAGGTTCAGCAGGTTAAACGTCCCTCACAAGTTAAAGCCGCAGAGAGCAAGCCAACCGCGCCGCAATTTGATTTTTATACTTTATTACCCGATAGGCAGCTAGGCGATAGTGATACGGCACCTAAAACAGCGGCTAAGGGAGCGCCAGTAACTCAACCCAAAGCAGCGGTTGTAGTACATCAATACATTCTACAAGCGGGTGCGTTTAAAAACCTTGCCGATGCCGATAAAGTGCGGGCGGGTTTAATTTTACAAGGTTATAATGTGCAGATAAAGGCTGTGCAGATCAAAGGAGTCACTTGGCAACGCATTATCATAGGACCCTATAAAACCCTATCCGAGGCTCAACAAGCACGGAATAAACTCACTAAAGCGGGCATGAAAAGTTTATTATTCCAATTAGTTTAAGCCTAATTTAACAACAAAAACTTGTTTTCAATACTTCATCTATTGAAAAAAAACATTTTGCCCTTATATAAATATATCTTGAGCTACACAACGGGAGGCACTTTGAAACAATATAGAGGCACAACCATTCTTTCGGTAAGGCGTAATGGTAAAGTGGTCATTGGCGGAGATGGTCAAGTAAGCTTAGGTAACACCATTATGAAAGGTAATGCTCGTAAAGTACGGCGTTTATACCATGGTAAAGTGATTGCCGGCTTTGCAGGAGGAACCGCCGATGCTTTTACTCTATTCGAACGATTTGAAGCCAAATTAGAAATGCATCAAGGGCATTTAACGCGTGCGGCCGTTGAGTTGGCTAAAGATTGGCGCACCGATAAAATGTTACGCCGTTTAGAGGCCTTGCTGGTAATAGCCGACAAAACGACCTCCTTAATTATCAGCGGTAATGGCGATGTGATTGAGCCTGAACAAGATCTAATGGCCATTGGTTCGGGTGGCGCATATGCTCAAGCGGCTGCTCGCGCCTTATTAGCCAATACCAAGCTTGGTGCTAGAGAAATTGTGGAAAAAGGCTTACAAATAGCCGCTGATATTTGTGTTTACACCAATAATAATTTAACTATAGAAGAACTTGAGAGCGATAACTAATGTCTGCAACAACACCCATGACTCCTAAAGAAATTGTTCATGAGTTGAACAAATACATTATTGGCCAACTGGATGCCAAGCGAGCTGTCGCCATAGCCTTGCGTAATCGTTGGCGACGCATGCAGGTTGAAGATAAACTGCGAGATGAAATTACGCCTAAAAATATCTTGATGATAGGGCCTACCGGAGTAGGTAAAACCGAGATTGCTCGTCGCTTAGCTAAAATGGTGAATGCGCCTTTTATCAAAGTAGAGGCTACTAAATTTACCGAAGTAGGTTACGTAGGCCGGGACGTTGAATCTATTATTCGTGATTTAGTCGATATCGCTTTTAAGCAGCTGCGTGAACAAGAAATGCATAAAAAAATGTCTATGGCCGAAGAGAATGCCGAGGAGCGAGTGCTGAATGTTTTATTGCCTAAACCCCGCGATAAAATGGCCAATGAACCTGAGGAAGCAAACACCGAATCGGTCACGCGGCAAAAACTCCGTACTAAATTGCGCGATGGCAAGCTCGATGATAAAGAGATTGAAATTGAGATTTCTGCTGTGCCTATAGGGGTTGAGATTATGGGACCTCCTGGTATGGAAGAGATGACGAGTCAATTGCAGAATATTTTTCAAAATCTGCATTCTGATAAAACTAAGACCCGTAAATTAAAGGTAAAAGATGCCTTAAGATTGTTAAAGGAAGAAGAAGCCGCTAAGTTGGTCAATGACGATGATTTAAAAACGCTTACCGTTCAAGCGGTTGAGCAACATGGGATAGTGTTTATTGATGAAATTGATAAAGTGGCTAAGCGTGAAAATACGGGGGGTGCCGATGTTTCGCGGGAAGGCGTTCAGCGCGATTTATTACCCTTAGTTGAGGGTTCCACCGTTACCACCAAATACGGCATGGTTAAAACCGATCATATTTTATTTATCGCCTCGGGCGCTTTTCATGTTTCTAAACCTGCGGATTTAATTCCCGAATTACAGGGGCGTTTTCCTATTCGAGTCGAACTTAAAGCCTTAACGGTAGACGATTTTAAATGTATCTTAACCGAACCCGATGCTTCTTTAACCATCCAATATCAAGCCTTGTTGGCAACAGAAAATGTAAGTTTGGATTTTAAAGCGGATGCTATTCAACGCATTGCGGAGGTGGCTTGGCAGGTCAACGAACGCAATGAAAATATTGGTGCAAGGCGATTGCATACGGTCTTAGAGCGTTTATTGGAAAAAATTTCCTTTGAGGCACCCGATCACAGCGGTCAGCAATTTATAATTGATGCCGCCTATGTTGATAAATATTTAGGTGAATTAGCTCAAGATCAAGATTTAACTCGATATATTTTATAAGTATGGCCCAGCCAACGGAAATAAAATTATTACAGAAAGACAAGGTGTTAGAGTTAACCTTTGATACGGGGGAACACTTTGTCTTGCCTTGTGAATATTTGCGGGTTTATTCACCTTCGGCCGAAGTGCGTGGGCACGGTTTAGAACAGCCTAAGTTGGTGTTAAATAAGCAAGAAGTTAATATTATTGGCATTGATCCGGTAGGCCACTATGCGGTGAAGTTAATTTTTGATGATGGCCATAGTTCGGGTATTTACAGCTGGGAAACGCTGTATGATTTAGCCAAAAACTATGCCGAGAAGTGGCAGCTTTATTTGCAGCGCGTGGCTAGCGAAAGCTAAAATTTAAGGCCGGAATTGCTAGCTTAACCAATTTTTTGAATTCTTGGATAAGTTTGATCAGTTAGCAGCTTTAAAAATTCCTTTTTATTTCCTCCAAAGTAATTGAGGTCGACGGCGGTCATAATGCCTGGCACTTGGCCACGAGGGCTAAATTGCCAAAAAGTCCATTCTTGCCAAGAGGAGGGTGGACCAGGCTGACGCATTGCTGCGGCTAGCCATAAGGGGTATTTGGCAAATACGGGATTATTGCCTATATAATCTTCCCAGAATGATTGGCTAGTGTAAATAATAGGCGTTACGCCAAGTGCATGTTCTACGTATTCTAGCCATTGTTTAGCCTTGGCCATCAACTCAATAGCGGTAACGCTATTCATATTTGGCGTATATTCAATGTCTAGGGCGGGTGGTAGAGCAAAGCCGGTTAATAGCGGTTGAACTTGTTGTATAAAATTTTTGGCCTGCTCTATGGGATCAATATTGGCATGAAAAAAGTGGTAGGCACCGCGTACTACCCCCGCTTGTTTAGTGCCTAACCAGTTTTGCGTAAAACAGGGATCAATAAACTTGCGGCCTTCACTGGCCTTAAGATAGGCAAAAGAAACTCCCGCTTGCTTGGCTTTTCTCCAATCAATTTGGCCCTGATGATGTGAGACGTCAATTCCATAAATACCCGTGCTTTTTGCCACAATATGAGGTAATGAATGGATTCCCATGGTTTGAGGATAAACATAATTCAGGCAATTTTTTGCTTGCACTGGCATGGCAAAGCTTACCATAAATGCCAAAAGGTAAAATTTTTTTAACATAGTTATTTAGGGTTTAGGTAGTCGTTATTTAAAGTTAAGCGAGGGTTTTCAAACTGCTATTTTCAAAAGGACTTGGGTACTGCCGCCTAAGGCATCCCACATGCTCACAGGCTGCGCGTGTAGGCTCCCCCAGTATTTAAATTTAAAAATGACAGTTTGAAAATACTCGCTAAGTTAAGTCATATGAATTTTTATACTAGAATTTTCCTCTTGGCAAGTTATACTCACGGTATTTGGAATTTATAAGTAGCTATGCCTAAATAATCTTACCTTAAAGGACGTGGGTCCTGCTAGCCGTGTTTTCCCTTCGTACTCGCAAGCTGCGTGCGTAGGGACCCACACATCTGCCACCCACTTTTTAATGCAATATTATTTAGGCATAGCTACTTATCTCTTCATAAAGCGCTATTGTATTGATTAAAGCTTAACGAAATATTAACTATGCAGCTAATTTTTATCCATGAATTAAAAGTGGAAACCATTATTGGGGTTCATGCCTGGGAACGCCAGCTTAAACAGCTATTATGCCTTGATTTAGAGCTGGGTTATGATATAAGTCAGGCTGCTGCCACAGATGAGGTAGCCTTTGCAGTTGACTATGCGAGCCTAACCGAAAAAATGGTTATTTTTATACAAAACAGTCAGTTTAAATTGATTGAAACTCTTGCAGATCAAGTGGCTAATATACTGTTAACAGATTTTCCCATTCAATGGTTGCGGCTAAAATTAACCAAACCGGGCGCATTGCCTCAGGCTAAAAGCGTTGGAATCATCGTTGAACGTTCTAAAATTTGAAATGCCTTACTGAGAGGAGTTTCTGTATGGCCTATAACAATAAGATAAGCCTTACAGACCCAGGCCAGAAAAAGGATTGAGAAAACGGGATGTACAAGCCAGTACCTAGTGTGGGATGCAAGCCATTTTGCAGAAGTTTTTTCTTTGCATAGGGATCGGCATTCATACAGCTTATGCAGGAACTCTGTTGAGGCGGGCATTGTTTGCCTAGCTAATCTTGTTATACTAGCCTTACTATGAAAACAAATTTTACTTTACCGACTCCGTCTCTTGAATTACAAGCTCGCAGCCAACAACTTTTGAATTTAATTAGTCAAACCATGGCGGCTAATCAGGGAGCTATTAGCTTTGCTAACTATATGGAACTTGCTCTGTATGCCCCAAGTTTGGGCTATTACAGTGGTGGTCTAACTAAATTTGGAGAAGCGGGCGATTTTATTACCGCTCCCGAATTAAGCCCGCTCTTTGGTTATTGCATAGCCAATCAATGTGAGGAAATTTTAAGCCAAACGGGAGGGGATATTTTAGAGTTTGGCGCCGGTAGTGGTAAGTTAGCTTTAGATGTTTTAAGCTATTTGGCCGACCGTGATGCGCTACCCAAAAACTATTTAATTATAGAACCGAGCGCAGAGCTGCAACAGCGTCAGCGTCACTTATTAGCAACTAAGGCCCCCAATTTGCTTGAGCGAATAACCTGGCTTAATCAATTGCCGGAGAGTTTTACCGGGGTAATATTAGCCAATGAGGTATTAGACGCCATGCCGGTTCATCTGTTTGAAGTGGATGAACATATTATTTATGAGCGTGAAGTAAGCCTGCAAAATGAGCAGTTAATATGGCATAAAAAACTACTGAGGCCCGATTCAAAGTTGGCTAAACAAGTTGGCAATCTACAAAAGCACTATGGTAATGAATGGCCGTATTATATTTCAGAAATAAGTCTTATGATCCCCGCCTGGTTAAAAAGTATTGGGCAATTGCTAAATCAAGGTGCCGTGTTATTAATTGACTACGGTTTTCCCGGGCATGAATATTATCATCCCCAGCGCAACACCGGGACTTTAATGTGCCACTACCGCCATTATGCTCATGCCGATCCCTTTTATTTTCCGGGTTTACAAGATATTACGGCTCATGTTGATTTTACCTTAGTGGCAAATAGCGCAGTTGAAGCGGGGCTCGAGGTCCTGGGTTATACGCATCAAGCGGCATTTTTGTTGAATAGCGGTTTGTTAAAGGGATTAAGCGAGCTAGCCGTCAGCGATCTTGAGCAATTCGCCTTAGCTCAACAGGTTAAAAAACTGACCTTGCCCCATGAAATGGGCGAGTTATTTAAGGTGATGGCTTTGGGTAAAAATATTAGCGGTGAATTGCTTGGCTTTAACCATCAAGATCAACGGCATAGACTTTAACGCGGTTTTGATTTCAAGTTGCTTTTTAAGCTTAGATCACTTAGAATTCAACGTTTTTCTATCATTCTCCTTGCCTCACTTACAACGGGAGGCTGGAAAACCGTAAGGAGTTTCTATGAGACACTATGAAGTTGTATTTTTAGTACATCCCGATCAAAGCGACCAGGTACCTGGTATGATTGAACGTTACCGCACCATTATTGAAGAGGGCAAAGGTAATATTCATCGTTTAGAAGACTGGGGACGCCGTCAGTTAGCTTATCCAATTAATAAAGTTCACAAGGCACATTATGTACTCATGAACCTTGAGTGCGGCCAAGAGGTTATCGATAGCCTGGCTAATGCTTTCCGTTTCAATGATGCCGTAGTACGTAACTTAATTATCCGTCGTGACCAGGCGATTACCGAAGCCTCACCTTTGTTAAAGAGCAAAGAAGGTTATGATAGACATGATGAGCAAGACTCCCCTAGCCATCATGATAGAGATGAAGATTAACAACCTATACTCTTTGCTCCGAAACAGCAACCAGAGTATAAAAACTGGAGATGAATAATGTCTTATATGCGCCGTCGTAAATTTTGCCGCTTTTCTGCAACCAGCGCAGAAGCAATTGATTACAAAGATATCGCAACTTTAAAAAACTATATTACCGAAACCGGTAAAATTGTACCAAGCCGTATTACCGGCACTAAAGCCCGCTATCAGCGTATGCTGACTAACGCGATTAAGAATGCGCGTTTCTTGGCTTTACTACCTTACTGTGATCGTCACAAATAAGAGTAAATAAATACCATTATACTCGCCGTATTTGAGTTTCTGCATAGAGGCAGCATAAAGTTTACAGCTAAGCTGGAAACTCAAATACTAAAAAGATGCTTATAACAATTTTTTTAGGAGTGATTATAAAAATAGTTGGTAAGCCAGTGGTATATGGTGTGAATTGCAAATAATGTTAGCGATAATACGTGGTTTTCTAGAATTTATTATGCGTGGACGCAAACAAGCAACGTTGATAGCGGTGCTGTTTGTGTTTATTCCACTTTTTGGTTGGGTAAGCAATGTTATTATCGCATTGGTTGCCTTGCGTAAAGGTATTTTAGAAGGCTTTTTGATATTATTATGGACCGCTTTAGCAGGTGTTATATTGACGGGGCCAGAGAGTCCTAAAATCCTATATATAAATATTTTAGGAGGTCATGTATTAACCTGGTTTTTAGCAGTGGTATTACGGATAACAGTAAGTTGGCGCATAGCGTTATTGGCAGCAATTACTCTAGGCGTTATAGTGGTTTGCATTACTCACTTGATTATCCCAGATATGCCGGCCTGGTGGATGGCTAAATTGCAGATAGCTGCTACCCAAGCGAGTAAAGCAGGTGTTTTAAATGTTTCCGTGCCCATGGCTTTAGCCGCCTTTAAACCCATTATGCCGTTTTTAACGGGGATTGGAATGGCGGCATTGCTATTATTGGCATTATCTAATGTATTAGTTGCTCGTTGGAGCCAGTCCATACTTTATAATCCGGGTGGCCTGAAGAAAGAGTTATATCAGCTGCGTCTAAATAGCTTAAGTGCTATGGGTTTATTGGTTCTTACTACCATATTGTTTTTTAATAACTCCCTAGCCTTGGATTGTTTGCCGGTAATAGTATTACCACTAACATTAATAGGATTGGCTGTAATACATGTTCTCTTAGCCAATTGTCGGCATAGTGTACTTTGGCTAGTGGTTTTTTATGGGTTATTAATTTTATTATTCCAACCGGTCGCCATAATTTTAGCGATGGTAGCTGTGTTGGATGGCTTAATTGACATTCGAAAGAGATTAAAAGGGGTAGAGTAATGCAAGTCATTTTATTAGAGAAAGTTAAAAATTTTGGTAGCTTAGGTGAAGAAGTATCCGTTAAACCCGGTTTTGCAAGAAATTATTTATATCCACAAGGCAAAGCCATTCCAGCGACTAAGGCTAATATCGAGAAATTCGAGGCGCGTCGCGCCGAACTAGAAAAAGTGGCTAATGATAAGTTGCAAGCCGCAAAAGTTAAGGCGGAAAAATTAGCTGCTCTTACCGTTACTTTGTCTGCTAAAGCGGGAGATGAAGGTAAGTTATTTGGTTCAATTGGGGTTAGAGATGTGGCACAAGCCATTACCAAGACGGGTGTAGAAGTTAAGAAAATTGAAGTTGAATTAGCCGATGGTGCTATCCGTCAATTAGGTGAGTATGAAGTTAATGTTCAATTACATAGCGACGTTACCGCCGTTGTTAAAGTAAATGTAATTGCTGAATAATTTTTCGGCATCTGAGGGTACGGCTTCAGCCGTACCTGATTTAACCTTATGTCAAGCTCTACTATAAACTCTACTCAACGCGCTATTGATCTTATCAAAATGCCTCCGCATTCCATTGAAGCGGAGCAAGCCGTCTTGGGCGGATTAATGCTTGATAATCAAGCCTTAGATAAGGTTGCGGCCAAAATCACCGAAGAAGATTTTTATCGCGCCGATCACCGCTTGATCTATCGTATGGTGCAAGAATTGGATCGCCGCAATTCGCCTTATGATGTTTTAACTTTGGCAGAAGCGTTAAAAGGCATTAATGAATTAGAGAAGGCCGGCGGCGAAATTTATTTATTTGAATTAGCTAAAAATACACCTAGTGCCTCTAATATAGGGGCTTACGCCGATATAGTGCGCGAGCGTTCGGTGGCTAGGCAATTGATTACGCTTGCCAATGAGGTAGCCGAGAGTTGTTTTAATCCAGCCGGGCGTAGTACTACAGAATTATTGGATGAAGCCGAGCGCAAGGTTTTCGCGATTGCGGAAAAACGGGTGCATCAAGGTGGGCCCGCAAATATTCGCGAATTATTAACCAAGGCCGTAGATAGGATAGACACCTTATTCCAGGCCGATCAATCTTTCATAGGCTTACCCACCGGTTTTACCGATTTCGATGAAATGACCTCGGGTTTACAGGGTTCCGATCTGATCATTATTGCGGGCCGTCCTTCCATGGGTAAAACCACCTATGCCATGAATATTGCCGAGCATGCCGCGATTAAAGGTGATAAGCCCGTGTTAGTGTTTAGTATGGAAATGCCTGGGGATGCCTTGGCTATGAGGATGCTATCTTCCTTAGGCAGAATCGATCAGCATAGGGTGCGAACCGGTAAATTAAATGATGAGGATTGGCCGCGTATTACCTCGGCGGTGAGTATGCTTTCCGAAGCTAAAATGTTCATTGATGATACGCCGGCCTTGAGTCCCGCTGAAATGCGGACCCGGGCAAGGCGTTTAGTAAAAGATCATGGACCTTTAGGTCTTATAGTGATTGATTATTTACAGCTGATGCAAATTCCCGGCCATAAAGAAAACCGAACCTTAGAAATTTCCGAAATTTCCCGTTCTTTAAAGGCTTTAGCAAAAGAGTTAAATGTACCCGTTATTGCGCTTTCACAGTTAAATCGCGCCTTAGAACAACGGGCCGATAAAAGACCCTTGATGTCCGATTTGCGTGAATCGGGTTCTATTGAGCAAGATGCGGATTTAATTATCTTTATCTATCGGGATGAGGTATATCATGAAGATACGCCTGATAAGGGAACTGCCGAAATTATCTTGGCTAAACATCGTAATGGTCCCATCGGTAAGGTGCGCCTCACTTTCTTGGGTCAATATACTCGGTTTGAAAATTTTATGCCGACTCACTATGGTTAATTTTGGTTTAAACGTTATATGATCAATGGTAGGCCTACACAAGCCATTATTAATCTAGCGGCTCTTCGCCACAATGTAACACGTATCAAGCATTATGCGCCTGCCAGTAAGATCCTAGCTATTGTTAAAGCCAATGGTTATGGACACGGCTCGGTTACCGTCGCTCAAGCCATAGCCGATACAGTGCATGGTTTTGGGGTGGCCTGTTTAGCTGAGGCTTTAACCTTAAGGCAAGCGGGTATTAAGCAGCGGATTGTAATTTTAGAGGGGTTTTTTAAACCGCAAGAATTACCTTTGATTGCTGGGCAGGAAATCGACATTGTCGTGCATAATTTCGAACAAATCGCGGCTCTTAATTCAATTCGCTTGGCTAAACCCGTGACAGTATGGCTAAAGGTGGATACTGGGATGCATCGCCTAGGCTTTTCTCTTGAGCAAGTTGCAGAGGCAGTGCGTGCTATTAGCTGGAATCCTAATATTTGTAAACCCATCCATTGGATAACGCATTTTTCCGATGCCGATAATTGCAATAGCCCTAAAACCACCATTCAAATACAATGTTTTCAACGATTTATTCAAGAGTACGGTCCTGGATTAAAAACCTTGGCCAATTCTGCTGGCATTGTAGCCTGGCCCGATAGTCATGCCGATTACGTGCGCCCGGGACTGATGTTATATGGAGTTTCACCCTTATTACATAAAACGGCAGCCGAGTTTGAATTAAAACCCGTTATGACACTGCGTACCGAATTGATAGCCATTAACGAAATGAAAGCGGGTGACACTATTGGTTATAGCAGTACCTGGGTTGCGCCCGAGGATATGCGAGTGGGTATAGCGGCGATTGGTTATGGGGATGGTTATCCTTTACATGCTAAATCGGGTACTCCCGTGTTATTAAATGGGCAACGTACGCAGCTGGTAGGCCGGGTATCCATGGATATGTTGGCGATCGATCTGCGTTCGCAACCCAAAGCAAAAATTGCCGATCCCGTTATTTTATGGGGAGAGGGTTTGCCCATAGAAGAAATAGCCGTTTGGGCCGATACCATCCCCTATGAGTTATTTTGTAGTGTCTCAAGGCGCGTTCAGTTTAGAGTTGATCTTTGACAAAGCCCCTCAAGTAAAATTGTATTTTAAATAGGCTGTTAGTATAATCTAAGGTCAATTTTTCACTTCAAAAGGAAAGGAAACCGCATGCAACTTAAACGTCTCACCGTTTCTTTAATGTTGATTTCCGGTTCATTGCTACCCTTAGTTACGGTAGCGGATGTATTCCCTTATACACCTAGAGTGAGTGTTACCGGTTTAGGCGGCAGTAATGCCTCCGCACAAGCCGAGATATTAATGCCATGGTTAGGTGATAATACCTGGCTATGGTATGGTGATCTACAAAGCCGTTATGGTAAAAACGATACTTGGAGTGGCAGCTTAGGTAGCGGTTATCGCCGTTTATTTAATAATGCCATTTGGGGCGCTTACTTGTTTACCGATCGCAATGATACTGGCTTAGGCCATCATTTTTGGTCTATAAGCCCTGGTATAGAGCGTTTAGGTGAAACCTGGGACTTTCGCTTAAACGGTTATTTACCCGTCAACCATAAGAACTGGCAAGGTAAGGCGATGCCCGCCAATCAAATCGGTATTGGCAATTACGTGATATTTTCAGGTCATTCAGTCTCAGATAGATTGGTAACGCCTATCAAGGAAATTGGTAGGGGATTGGATACGGAAGTTGGCTATCATGTTGTGCAAGTGCCAGGACTTACCTTAACGGGAGGCGCTTATCATTATCATTACCACGATGCGGCTAATATCACGGGGGTAGGGGCACGTATAGAATATGCTATTAATAAGCATATGGGCATCGTATTCAGTGATAGCTATGATAATCAACAAAAAAATCAAATAGCGGTGGGTATCAAGCTAAGCTTAGGCGGTGCGATAAATGATACTAACAAGATGCGCTTGCAGCAACGTTTTACCGATGAAGTTAAAAGGGGGATCGGTGTCTTAGGGAGCGGTTCGCTGGTGCCTACTCAGAACGGATTACTCATTGCCGATCAAAATCAGCTATTAAGCAATAATGTATGGTTTTTCTCGCCTAAGCTAGGTCCGGCTGATCCTATGGCCGATGGTACCTTTGAACATCCATTTCAAGGGATAGAACAAGCTTATATTGATAAGGCCGGTCAAAATGCCTGGTTGTATGCACAATCCGGTGAATATGCGTGGTCCCAAATTAATCTTAAAACCGGCCAAACTTTGCAAGGCCGCATTACAGGCTATACCTTACCCGCGCAATTGGAGCAAAGACCTTTATTCCATGGCAAGATAGGCATCCTCCAACAAAATGACGTCACCGTTGATTCGGTGAGATTGATTAATAAAGACAGCAATAATCCACTGCTAGAGATTGCCAATGCCGATGGTGTATTAATCCGTAACATGTTGTTGGAGAATAGCTCGCTAAATCAATCTATGACCGTTGGCGTAGAGATTAATGATTCAAATAATATAGTTATCCAAGATAGCACGATAGAAAGCCATGCTTTAAAGGATGAAAGCGCAGAAGCCATTGGGATATTCAGTGCTAATAGTAATATCACTATAGACAATACTAAAATATTGGCTTACGCCAAGGCTGATTCTTCTGCTAGGGCTAGCGGTATCTCGGCTATAGGTGTAGGTAATAGTCTAACGGTAAGAAATAGCACCCTAGTGGCCAATGCCAGTAGCGACGATTATGCTAATGCCATGGGAATTGATGCCAAATACTACGATGGCTATAATGCGGCTGAAAATCACTTAAATATTGAGGGTGGCATCATCAGCGTCGCGGCTAATGGGGGGAAAAATCGTGCCTTAGCCCATGGGATTAAACTCGATACTACCAACCAATCGGTAAAACTGAGTATCACCCAGGGGGCTATAATTGATGTACACGCACAGGCAGCTAGCGTCGCTGAAGCCAATGGTATTCATTTTATAGCCATTGGTACTACACCGGTGCCTCCAAACATTGAATTATACGCTGATCAGGTTAGCATCAGTAGTACTGCCATGGGTGTGCAGAAAATTTTGTCTCGAGGGATCTATGTCCCTGCCCTGGGCACACATTTTGAGATCACCCTAAAAAATAGCCAATTTAAAGCCTATGCTATTTCAAACGCTACTGAGGAAACTCATCTGGATAACGCCAGCGCTACGGCTATTTCTTTAAATAATTCGGCTATGCATGGCACTATAACCAATAATACTATTTTAGCCAATGCCAGTACTCGGTTTGGACGTGCCTCATCTGTGGGACTTGAGTTGAGAAAGCCGAACGGTGAGAGCTATGGCGAGGCTAGCGCTTCAGAACTGATCATCAGTAGAAACTCCGTTCTATCAAAGGCATTGAGTGAAAATAATAATGCCTACAGCGCGGGTATGTATTTAGAAAATGTCAGGGCCTTAATTGCTAACAATACCATTAGTAGCCAAGCCTATGGACGTTATCCCGATCTTTCCAAAGCCTATGGTATTGCAAGCAATGGATGGGCGGAAATAGCCAGTGATAATCATTATTATATCGGTGGGCATAATGCTAAAAAACAAAATTTTACCGATGACATGACAAAGTTTGTTGCAGCAAAGCCAACTTTATTTTTAAAAAATGATCTATGAACTAAAATAACAGCCATGCATCTGCTAAGAGCCAAGGATGCATGGCAAGTTCCATTAATGAAGATTATGCAGAATGCCGCAACAAAAACAAATCTATCTGCTATAATTTTAATCATCATTTAATGGGCAACATATAGGCAATGCGATGGCGGATGACAATAAAGAACAGAGTTCAATATTTTTTGATCAATCCTTTTGGGATGAGCTTAAAAAATTAGAACAGGGTGATGAATGGTCGGTTATTAAAACAGCTTTAACTCGACCCGTTACTTCTGTAGAGCTTGCCCATGTATTGCGTAATTATGCCTATTTAGAAATTAGTGACGCGAGTGTTTACGAATTAAAATCGATTGATTTAGCCCAGTTAAAATTTATCAAATCTAAGAGTGGTTGGCTTATCCATGACCATGGTTCGGTGTTGCGGGCTTCACCCGGTAAAATGCTCTATCACTCTCATAATGCTTTTGAAGATGATGGAGCTGGTGGTGGCGTTGGATATGGCACCATCGTACAACAATATGTTGATACGGCACGCGATATGTTGACCATAGCCCAATCTCGCTGGCTAGGCGCTAAGATTTTGAGTGGCTACAGGCCCATGCAATTTGCGGCTTATTTAAT
>Ga0182739_1001449_pt1 | contig 24950 bp, 20 predicted proteins | sample eDN5th30CBELigBY_FD_128873 | JGI IMG/M metagenome (GOLD analysis project Ga0182739, IMG submission 128873) | Enriched backyard soil microbial communities from Emeryville, California, USA - eDNA 5th pass 30_C BE-Lig BY (version 2) (version 2) | ecosystem: Environmental > Terrestrial > Soil >... | reverse complement strand
GGCCTACGGTTTCGACCGCAGCCGCTATCACGAGAACAAGCGCGCGGTGCCGGACAAGGAGCTCGGCCCGCTCGTGAAGACGTCGATGAACCGCTGCATCCATTGCACGCGCTGCATCCGCTTCGCGACCGAGGTCGCCGGCGTCGAGCAGCTCGGCGCCACGGGCCGCGGCGAGAGCATGGAAGTCACGACCTATGTCGAGCAGGCGCTGTCGACCGAGCTCGCCGGCAATCTGGTCGATCTCTGCCCGGTCGGCGCGCTGACCTCGAAGCCCTACGCTTTCGAGGCGCGCCCCTGGGAGTTGACCAAGACCGAGTCGGTCGACGTTCTGGACGCGCTGGGCTCCAACATCCGCATCGACACGCGCGGCGCGCAGGTCATGCGCGTCCTGCCGCGTCTTAACGACGACGTGAACGAGGAGTGGATCTCCGACAAGACGCGCCACGCGATCGACGGGCTGCGTCACCAGCGGCTCGACCGGCCGTACGTCCGCATCAAGGGCAAGCTCGTCGCATCGACCTGGGACGAGGCTTTCGCCGCCATCGCCGCCAAGTTGAACGGTCTGGACGGCGGCAAGATCGCGGCGATCGTCGGTGATCAGTGCGACGCCGAGTCGATGGTGGCCCTCAAGGATCTCATGGCGGCGCTGGGTTCGCCGAACCTCGACTGCCGTCAGGACGGCGCCAAGATCGACGGGCCGCGCGGCAGCTACATCTTCAACGCCGGCGTCCGCGGCATCGACCAGGCGGATGCCATCCTCTTGATCGGCACCAATCCGCGCACCGAGGCGCCGGTGCTCAATGCCCGCATCCGCAAGCGCTATCTCCACGGCAAGTGCCCGGTCGCCAGCATCGGTACCGCCGAGGACCTGACCTATCCGGTCGAGCGGCTGGGTGCCGGCCCGGCGACCTTGCGGGAACTTGTCGACGGCAAGCTCGGCTTCTTCGAGAAGCTCAAGGACGCGAAGAACCCGCTGATCGTCGTCGGCATGGGCGCACTCGCCCGCGAGGACGGCGCTGCAGTGCTGGCGATGGCCTATGAGCTGGCCGGCAAGCTGAACGCGGTGCGAGACGACTGGAACGGCTTTGCCGTGCTTCATACGGCGGCGGCGCGCGTCGGCGGCCTCGACCTCGGCCTGGTGCCGGGCGAGGGCGGCCGCGATGTCGCCGGCATCCTGGAAGGCTGCCAGAAGAAGGAGATCGAGGCGGTCTTCCTGCTCGCGGCCGACGAGATCGACACGACGAAGCTCGGCAAGGCCTTCGTGATCTACCAGGGTCATCACGGCGACGCCGGTGCCCATCGCGCCGACGTGATCCTGCCGGGCGCCGCCTATACCGAGAAGCCCGGCATCTACGTGAACACCGAAGGTCGCGTGCAGGTCGGCCGGCGCGCCGGCTATCCGCCGGGCGATGCCCGCGAGGACTGGGCGATCCTGCGCGCGCTCTCGGAGCGGCTGGGCAAGACTCTGCCCTACGACACGCTTCACCAGGTCCGGTCGCGGCTCGTGGCCGTGAACAAGGTCTTCGCCGCGATCGACCAGCAGGCGCCCGGCGCCTGGGGACCGGTCGGCAAGCCGGGCGCGACCACGGATGCACCGCTCAAGTCGGCTGTCCCGAACTTCTACATGACCTGTCCGATCAGCCGCGCGTCGAAGACCATGGCCGATTGCATGGCCTCGCGGGTGCATCTCATGGCGGCGGAGTAGGGCATGTTCGCCGAAATCCACACCTTCTTCACGACCAACTGGCTCGGCATCGCGATCCTGATCCTGCTCCAGTGTCTCGCAGTCACGGTGCCATTGCTGCTGGCAGTGGCCTACATGACCTATGCCGACCGCAAGATCTGGGCGTCGATCCAGCTGCGCCGCGGTCCCAACGTGGTCGGTCCCTTCGGCCTCCTGCAGCCGATGGCCGATGGGCTGAAGCTGGTGCTCAAGGAGACCATCGTCCCGTCGAGCGCCAACGGCGTGCTGTTCATCATCGCGCCGATGATCGCCTTCATGACCGCGCTGGTCGCGTGGGCGGTCGTGCCGTTCGACAACGGCTGGGTCATCGCCGACATCAACGTCGGCATCCTCTATCTCTTCGCCATCTCGTCGCTGGGCGTCTACGGCGTCATCATCGCGGGATGGGCCTCGAACTCGAAGTACGCGTTCCTCGGCGCCCTGCGCTCGGCGGCGCAGATGGTGTCCTACGAAGTCTCGATCGGCTTCGTGCTGATCACCGTCCTGCTCTGCGTCGGTTCGCTCAACCTGTCGCAGGTCGTGCTGGCCCAGTCCGGCTGGTTCTGGAACTGGTTCTGGCTGCCGCTGTTGCCGATGTTCGTTATCTTCTTCATCTCCGCGCTGGCCGAGACGAACCGCACGCCGTTTGACCTGCCGATGTCGGAGGCCGAGCTGGTGGCAGGCTTCCAGACCGAATACTCGGCCATGACCTTCGGCCTGTTCTTCCTCGGCGAATACGCCAACATGATCCTGCTCTCGGCCCTGGGTGCGATCCTGTTCCTGGGCGGTTGGCACTCACCGATTCCCTACGCACCGTTCACGCTCGTGCCGGGCGTGATCTGGTTCGCCCTCAAGATCGCGTTCCTGCTGTTCATCTTCAGCTGGACCAAGGGCACGCTGCCTCGCTACCGCTACGACCAGCTGATGAGGCTGGGCTGGAAGGTGTTCCTGCCCGTGTCGCTGGGCTGGGTCGTCCTCACCGCTGCCGTGCTGACGTTCGGCGGCTGGCTGCCGAAGCCCTAGGAGCAAACGCCAAATGGCTTCCCTCGACCGTACCGCGCGCGCCTTCCTGCTCTCCGAGCTGGTGGCGGGCTTCGCCCTCACCCTGAAGTACATGTTCAAGCCCAAGGTGACGGTGAACTATCCCTACGAAAAGGGTCCGCTCAGCCCGCGCTTCCGCGGCGAGCATGCGCTGCGCCGTTATCCCAACGGCGAGGAGCGCTGCATCGCGTGCAAGCTGTGCGAGGCGATCTGCCCGGCGCAGGCCATCACCATCGAGGCCGAGCCGCGCGACGACGGCAGCCGCCGTACCACGCGCTACGACATCGACATGACGAAGTGCATCTATTGCGGCTTCTGCCAGGAAGCCTGCCCGGTCGATGCGATCGTGGAGGGCCCGAACTTCGAGTTCTCGACCGAGACGCGCGAGGAACTGATGTACGACAAGGACAAGCTGCTCGCGAACGGCGACCGTTGGGAGACCCTGATCGCGGCAAACCTCCACTCCGAAGCGGCGTATCGCTGAGCCGGGCGGGGGAGAGAAACAGATCATGATACTCCAGGCCCTGGCCTTCTACGTCTTTGCCGCGATCACGGTGGCTGCCGCCGCCATGGTCGTGGTCTCGCGCAATCCCGTCTATTCGGTGCTCTTCCTGATCCTGGCGTTCTTCAACGCGGCCGGATTGTTCCTGCTGATCGGCGCCGAGTTCATCGCGATGATCCTGGTCATCGTCTATGTCGGCGCGGTCGCGGTGCTCTTCCTCTTCGTGGTCATGATGCTCGACATCAACCTCACGGAGTTGAAGGAGGGTTTCCTTGCATACTTCCCGGTGGGCGCACTGATCGGCGCGGTGCTGTTCGCCGAGCTGCTTCTGGGCGTCGGCATCATCGGCGCCGGGTCGACGACGATCGCAGGTTTGAATGCGCATGGCGCGCAGGTAATGGCGATCGACAATACGCGCGCCATCGGACGGGTCCTCTACACACAGTACTTTTACCTCTTCCAGGTGGCCGGGCTGGTACTGCTGGTCGCCATGATCGGCGCCATCGTGCTCACCCTGCGCAGCCGCCCGGGCGTCCGCCGCCAGAAAGCGGTCGAGCAGATCAACCGCACCAAGGAACAGTCGATCACGGTGGTCAAAGTGCCGACCCGGGGAGGGGTGTGATGACGATCGGGCTGGGCCACTACCTCGCCGTAGCCGCCGTGCTGTTCACGATGGGCATCCTCGGCATCTTCCTGAACCGCAAGAACGTCATTGTGATCCTGATGTGCGTCGAGCTGATGCTGCTCGCCGTGAACATCAACCTGGTGGCCTTCTCGGTCTTCCAGGGCAATGTCGTAGGGCAGGTCTTCGCCCTCCTGGTGCTGACCGTGGCTGCCGCCGAGGCGGCGATCGGGCTGGCGATCCTGGTGGTCTATTTCCGCAACCGCGGAACGATCGCCGTCGAAGACATCAATGCGATGAAGGGCTAGGGGCGCGCTCATCATGGATCTCGCCATCAAGCTCATCGTCTTCCTGCCGCTGGTCGCGGCGGCGATTGCCGGCCTCTTCTGCCGCGTGATCGGCGCGCGGCCCGCGCAGATCGTGACCTGCGCGGCGCTGCTGATCGCGGCAGCCCTCTCGGTCTTCGTCTTCGTCAAGATCGGGTTCGGCAGCGAGAAGCTGATCGTCGTCAAGCTGTTCTCCTGGATGGAGTCGGGCACGCTCGACATCTCCTGGGCGCTGCGCGTCGACACGCTGACCGCCGTCATGCTGATCGTGGTCACCGTCGTGTCGTCGATGGTGCACGTCTATTCGATCGGCTACATGGCGGACGATCCCAGCATCCCGCGCTTCATGTCCTATCTCAGCCTGTTCACCTTCTTCATGCTGATGCTGGTGACGTCGGACAATCTCGTACAGCTCTTCTTCGGCTGGGAGGGAGTTGGCCTCGCGTCCTACCTGCTGATCGGCTTCTGGTACGACAAGCCCTCGGCCAACAACGCGGCGATGAAGGCGTTCATCGTGAACAGGGTGGGCGACTTCGGCTTTGCGCTGGGTATCGCGGCCGTCTGGATGCTGTCCGGCTCGGTCGGGTTCGAGGAGATCTTCGCCAAGGCGCCGCAGATGGCGCAAATGCGCATCCAGTTCCTCGGCATAGACCTGCCGGCGCTGGAGACCGCCTGCCTGCTGCTGTTCATCGGCGCCATGGGCAAGTCGGCCCAGCTCGGCCTGCACACCTGGCTGCCGGACGCGATGGAAGGCCCGACGCCGGTGTCGGCGCTGATCCATGCCGCCACGATGGTGACGGCCGGCGTGTTCATGGTCTGCCGCCTGTCACCGCTGTTTGAGCTGGCGCCCACCGTGTCGATGATCGTCACCATCGTCGGTGCCGCGACCGCGTTCTTTGCTGCGACCGTCGGCATGACCCAGTTCGACATCAAGCGGGTCGTCGCCTATTCGACCTGCAGCCAGCTCGGCTACATGTTCTTTGCGTGCGGCGTCGGCGGTTATTCGGCCGCCATGTTCCATCTCACCACGCACGCCTTCTTCAAGGCGCTGCTGTTCCTGGGGTCGGGGTCGGTGATCAACTGTCTCCACCACGAGCAGGACATGCGTAAGATGGGCGGCGTGAAGGAGAAGGCGCCGCAGACCTTCCTCCTGATGTGGGTCGGAACCCTGGCGCTGTCGGGCATCGGTATTCCGTTCATCTTCGGCACCGGGCTGGGCTTCGCGGGCTTCTATTCCAAGGACATCATGCTGGAATCGGCTTTCGGCGTGCACACGACAGTTGGCGTCATCGCCTACTGGCTGGGTGTGATCGCGGCCTTGATGACGGCCTTCTATTCGACCCGTCTGATGTTCATGACCTTCTACGGCAAGTACCGCGGCGACCATCACACCTGGGATCACGCTCACGAATCGCCTGTGGTGATGCTGATCCCACTGTACGTGCTGGGTATCGGCGCCGCGTTCTCGGGTCTGGTCGGCTACGACTGGTTCGTCGGCCACGACTGGCACGCCTTCTGGGGCAACTCCGTGGCGGTCAAGGCAACGGAAGAGGTGCTTCATCACGCGCATGAAGTGCCGGTGTGGGTGAAGCTCGCGCCGCTGGTGTTCGCGCTGGTGGGCATCGCCATCGCCTACTATTTCTACGTCGTGCGGACCGACATGCCGGCCCGCACCGTGAAGCGGTTCCCGGGCCTGCACGCCCTGTTCTACAACAAGTGGTACTTCGACGAGCTCTACGATGCGGTGTTCGTGAAGCCCTCGCTGGCCATCGGCCGCTTCCTCTGGAAGAAGGGCGACGGCGCCACGATCGACGGGCTCGGCCCCGACAATGTCGCCGCTCGAGCGCAGGACATGGCGGGCATACTGATGCGCTTCCAGAGCGGCTATCTCTATCACTACGCGTTCGTGATGCTGGTCGGCGTCGCCGGCCTGGTCACCTATTTCATGCTGTCGGCGAGGTAAGGCCCCCGATGTCGAGCTGGCCTATCCTTTCCCTGATCACGTTCCTGCCTCTGGTGGGAGCGCTGTTCTGCCTGATCGTCAACGGCCCGAAAGAGGCCGTTGAGCGCAACTGCCGCAGCGTGGCCCTGGTCACGACGCTGGCGACCTTCCTGATCTCGCTGCTTCTGTGGATCCGCTTCGACCCGACGAAGGCGGGGTTCCAGTTCGAAGAAAAGGTCGCCTGGGTGCCGGCCCTCAATATCGGTTACCACGCCGGTATCGACGGCATCTCATTGTTCTTCGTGCTGCTCTCGACCCTGCTGACGCCGATCTGCATTCTCGCGAGCTGGGAGTCGATCAAGGTCCGCGTCAAGGAATACATGATCGCGTTCCTCGTGCTCGAGACCTTCATGGTCGGCATGTTCTGCGCGCTCGACCTGGCGCTGTTCTACATCTTCTTCGAAGGCGTCCTCATTCCGATGTTCCTGATCATCGGCGTGTGGGGCGGCAAGCGGCGCGTCTACGCAGCCTTCAAGTTCTTCCTCTACACGCTGCTCGGCTCGGTGCTGATGCTGCTGGCGATCATCGCCGTCTACGGCCAGGTCGGCACGACGGACCTGCCGACGGTCATGGAGAAGCTCGACCTGCCGTTCACCTGGCAGTGCTGGCTGTGGCTGGCCTTCTTCGCCTCGTTCGCGGTGAAGGTGCCGATGTGGCCGGTCCATACCTGGTTGCCGGACGCCCACGTCGAGGCGCCGACCGCGGGCTCGGTCATCCTGGCCGGCGTGCTGCTGAAGATGGGCGGGTACGGCTTCCTGCGCTTCTCGATCCCGCTGTTCCCCGAGGCGACGCAGTATTTCGCGCCGATGGTCTTCGGCCTCTCTCTCGTGGCCGTGATCTACACCTCGCTGGTCGCGCTGGTGCAGGAGGACATGAAGAAGCTGATCGCCTATTCGTCGGTCGCCCACATGGGCTTCGTGACGATCGGCGCCTTCGTCATGAACATGCAGGGCGTCCAGGGCTCGATCTTCCAGATGCTGAGCCATGGCATCGTGTCGGCCGCGCTCTTCCTCTGCGTCGGCGTGGTCTACGACCGCATGCATACGCGTGAGATCGCGGCCTATGGCGGCCTCGTGCATCGCATGCCGCGCTATGCCTTCACCTTCCTGTTCTTCACCCTGGCGAGCGTCGGACTTCCCGGCCTGTCGGGCTTCGTCGGCGAGTTCCTGGTTCTGCTGGGCGCCTTCAAGGCCAACACGTGGGTGGCGTTCCTGGCCGCGACCAGCCTGATCCTGGGCGCCGCCTATGCGCTGTGGCTCTATCGCAAGATCGTGTTCGGCGAGCTCACCAAGGACTCGCTGAAGGGCATCCTCGACATGAACAAGCGGGAGATCGCGATCTTCCTGCCGCTCGTGCTGCTGACGATCTGGATGGGCGTCTATCCCAATTCCTTCCTCGACCCGATGGCGCCGGCGGTGGACAAGCTGATCGGCGACTATCAGGCGGCTTTGAAGCTCGCCCGCACCGCGGCGCTGGTCCCGTGAGCGGCCGGGAGTAATGAACATGATCGTCGGTCTCGAATCCTGGACCCTGGCCCGGCCGGAAATCTTCCTCGCGGCGGCCACTGCGCTGCTGCTCATCTACGGCGTCGTCCGGGGTGAAATCGCCACGCCGTTCGTCTCTGTGGCGACCTCGGTCGCCTTGCTTGTGACAGCGGCGCTGCTGTTCCTCCCATATCGCGAAGGGACGGCCTTTTCCTCGCTGTTCATCGTCGACCGGCTGACGGCGACGATGAAGGCGATGGTGCTGGTGGGCTCCGCCATCGCCATCCTGATGTCGCGCGCCTATTTCGAGCAGGCCAAGGCGTGGCGCTTCGAGTATCCGCTGGTGGTCGCCCTGGCCACGCTCGGCATGATGCTGATGATCTCGGCGAACGACCTGATGGCGCTCTATGTGGGCCTCGAACTGCAGTCGCTGGCCCTCTACGTCATCGCCGCGTTCCAGCGCGACAGCGTCCGGTCGACCGAGGCCGGTGTGAAATACTTCGTCCTGGGCTCGGTCGCCTCGGGGATGTTGCTGTTCGGCTCGTCGCTGATCTACGGCTTCTGCGGCGGCACGGCCTTCGTGCAGATCTCCGGCGCGCTGGCTGACGGCCGCGCGACCGAGATCGGCGTGATCATCGGTCTGGTCTTCGTCGTCGCCGGTCTCGCTTTCAAAGTCTCGGCCGTGCCGTTCCACATGTGGACGCCGGACGTCTACGAGGGCGCACCGACGCCGGTCACGGCCTTGTTTGCCGTCGCTCCGAAGATCGCCGCCCTGTCGCTGCTGGTGTCGGTTCTGATGGGCCCGTTCAAGCCGCTGTTCGCGCAGTGGCAGCAGATCATCATCGTCGCCTCGGTGCTGTCGATGGCGCTGGGCGCCTTCGCGGCGCTCCGCCAGCAGAACATCAAGCGTCTGATGGCCTATTCGTCGATCGGCAATGTCGGCTACATCCTGCTGGGCGTCGCCAGCGGCACGGAGATCGGCATCCAGGCGGTGGTCTTCTATCTCGCCATCTACCTGGTCATGACGCTGGGCGTCTTCGCCACCATCCTGATGATGAAGCGCCGCAACATCATGGTCGAAGAGGTAGCCGATCTCGCCGGCCTCGCGCGCAGCCAGCCGATGATGGCGCTGGGCATGCTGATCTTCATGTTTTCGATGGCCGGCATCCCGCCGCTCGCGGGATTCTGGGGCAAGCTCTACATCTTCATGGCAGCGGTCGAGGCCAAGCTGTTCGTACCGGCGGTGCTGGGCGTGCTCGCTTCCGTGGTCGCGTCGTACTACTACCTGCGCATCGTCAAGGTGATGTACTTCGACGAGCCGGCCGAGGCGATCGACCGGCCGGCCTTCGGCGTCAATCGCGTGGTGGCGCTGGTGGCGGCGTTCCTGATCGCGATCTTCTCGCTGGTTCCCCAGCCCCTCAGCCTGATCGCCGAAGCGGCCGCCAAGGGCCTGTTCCAGTGACGTCGCTGCCCGTCCTTCCGGACGGGTGGACGCTGGTGGCGCTGGAAAGCGTCGGCAGCACCAACGACGAGGCCACCCGCCTGGCCGACACCGGCGCCTTGGAGGGCACCGTCGTGTGGGCGCGCGAGCAGTCGGGCGGCCGCGGGCGCCGCGGCCGCAACTGGGCTTCGCCGGTCGGCAACCTCTACAGTTCCACGATCCTGCGGCCCGGCTGCATGGCACCTCAGGCCGCCGAACTGGGCTTCGTTGCGGCGCTCGCGGTGGGGGATCTCGTGCCGGCGGATCGTAGCGTGCGCCTGAAATGGCCCAACGATGTGCTGGTCGACGGTGGCAAGGTCGCCGGCATCCTGCTGGAAAGCGCGATCGGCCAGGACGGGCATGTCGAGCATGTCGTGGCAGGCATCGGCGTGAACGTCGCCTTCGCACCGCAGCTTCCCGAGATGCGCTATCCCGGCGCAGCGCTGGGCGGCACGGTCGAAGCGGCGCTTGAGGGGCTGACGCGTGCGCTCGCGACCCGACTGGCGCAGTGGCGCCGCGAGGGGTTCGAGACGGTACGCCGCGAATGGCTGGCCAAAGCGGGACCGCTGGGTGCAGAGGTCGACGTGCGGCTGGGCGAGGGCCTCGTCCGCGGCCGCTTCGCCGGGCTCGACCAGGAGGGCGCCCTCCTGCTCGATACGGCGGAGGGCCCGCGCAAGATTGTGTCGGGTGAATTGCTGGGCCGGGCGGCCTGAGGAGGGTGGGAATGCTGCTGGCCATCGACGTTGGCAACACCAACTCGAAGTTCGTCGTGTTCGACGGGGACAGGATCGTCGCCGCGTGGCGCCTGCGCACCGAGTCCAAACGCACGTCCGACGAATATGCCGCCTGGGTGACCCAGCTCATGCACCTGCAGGGCTTCGATCCACGATCGATCAAGGGCGCGATCCTGGCCAGCGTCGTGCCGGCGGTAAACACCCACCTGCGGCGCCTTTGTGAGAATTACTTCCACGCCAAGCTGCTGATCGTCGGCGAGCCCGACTGCAATCTGGGGATCAAGGTCCTGATCGACCGGCCGGCCGAGGCGGGCGCGGACCGCCTCGTCGGCGTGATCGCCGGCCATACCAAGTACGGTGGGCCGCTGATCACGATCGACTTCGGCAGCGCCACGACCTTCGACCTCGCCGACAAGGACGGCAATTTCATCGGCGGCGTGTTCGCGCCGGGCGTCGAGCTGACGATCGAGGCCTTCTACCTGATGACTGCCCGCCTGCCGCGCATCCGGGTCGAGAAACCGGCCCACGTGATCGGGAAGAATACCGTAGCCAATATGCAGTCCGGCATTTTCTGGGGGTATGTCGGGCTGATCGAGAGCCTGATCCGGCGCATCCGCGAGGAGTATGGCGAGCCCATGAAGGTGATCGCCACCGGCGGCCTCGCCAGCGTGTTCAAGGACGAGATCGGCCTGTTCGACTTCATCGAGCCCGACCTGATGTCGCTCGGCCTGCTGGAGATCTGGCGGCGCAACAGCCGATGACGGTTCCGTCGAACGACGAGCTGCTGTTCCTGGCCCTCGGTGGGGCCGGCGAGATCGGCATGAACCTCAACCTCTACGGCACGGCCGGCAAGTGGCTGATGGTCGATCTCGGCATCGGCTTCGCCGACAGTTCGATGGCCGGCGTCGAGGTGGTGATGCCCGATCCGGAATTCATCGTGGAGCGCCGCGACGCTCTCGTGGGCATCGTCCTCACCCACGCCCACGAAGATCATCTCGGCGCCGTCGCCGATCTGTGGCCGCGGCTGAAGGCGCCGGTCTATGCGACGCCGTTCGCCGCATCGGTCCTGAAGCGCAAGTTGATCGATGCCGGCCTGCGCGACCAGGTGCCGGTCACAGAGATCCCGCTGGGTGGCAAGTTCAGCCTCGCGCCGTTCGAACTCGAGATGATCACCATGACGCACTCGATCCTCGAGCCGAATGCCATGGCGATCCGCACGAAGTTCGGCACGATCTTCCACACCGGCGACTGGAAGATCGATCCGGAGCCATTGCTGGGCGACCTCACCGACGAAGCAATGCTGAAGCGCATCGGCGACGAGGGCGCGCTCGCCATGGTCTGCGACAGTACCAACGTGTTCGTTGAAGGCGAGGCGGGCTCCGAAGCCAAGGTTCGCAGGAATCTCGAGACGCTCGTGCGCGGGCATGCGGGCAGGGTGGCCGTCACCTGCTTCGCCTCCAACCTCGCGCGGGTCGAGAGCATTGCGCTGGCCGCGGTGGCGGCTGGCCGTCACCCGGTCCTGTCGGGTCGCGCGCTCACGCGCATGCTCGAATCGGCGCAGGAATGTGGCTACCTGCTGGATTTCCCCGAATGCGTGCCCGAGAAGCAGGCGGGCTACCTGCCGCGCGACAAGGTGCTGTTCATCTGCACGGGCAGCCAGGGCGAGCCGCGCGCCGCCATGTCGAAGCTGGCGGGTGGCGAGCATCGGGACCTCGTCCTCGAGGCGGGTGATACCGCCATCTTTTCGTCGAGGGTCATTCCCGGCAACGAGCATTCCGTCGGGCGCCTGCAGAATGCGCTGATCGCCCGCGGGGTGAAGGTCACCACCGACCGCGAGGCCGAGATCCACGTGTCGGGCCATCCGGCGCGCGACGAGCTGGTGCGGGTCTATCAATGGATTCGGCCGAAGATCGCCCTGCCGGTCCATGGCGAGGTCCGGCACATGATGGAGCATGCCGAGCTGGCAAAGACCTGCCAGGTCCCGGAAACAATCGTGGCGCCCAACGGCACGCTGGTGCGGCTGGCGCCGGGACCGGCCGAGATCATCGACCACGTCTTCTCCGGGCGCCTGGCCCGCGACGGTGACACGCTGATCCCGCTCGACGGGGAATCGCTGCGCGAACGGCGCAAGCTCCTGTGGAACGGCGCTGCCGCGGCGACCCTGGTGGTCGACCGGCGCGGTAAGCCGCTGGCGCCGCCCAAGGTGTCGCTGCGGGGCATCGACGACGCCGACGGCGAGCTTCAGGAGGCGATCGAGGATGCGCTGTCGGAGATGCTGGCCGACCTCAAGAGCGTCGAACGGGCCGACGACCGGCGCATGGAGGAGGCGGCCCGCCAGGCCGTCCGGCGCGTCGTGCGGGCGCACCTCGGCAAGAAGCCGTTGACGGACGTGCACATCGTCCGCATCTAAAGGCCGCGCAGCCGCCGGAGAAGACCATGATCGGACGCCTCAACCATATCGCGATTGCCGTGCCCGACCTGGACAAGGCGAGTGAGCTCTACCGCACCGTGATGGGCGCCAAGGTGAGCGCGCCCAAGGAACAGCCGGCACATGGCGTGACGGTGGTCTTCGTCGAGCTGCCGAATACCAAGATCGAACTCCTGCATCCGCTCGGCGAGAAGTCCCCGATCACCAATTTTCTCGCCCGCAATGCCGACGGTGGAATCCACCACGTCTGCTACGAGGTCGAGGACATCTACGCAGCTCGCGACAAGCTGAAGTCGCAGGGTGCGCGCGTCCTGGGCGACGGCGAACCCAAGATCGGCGCCCACGACAAGCCCGTGCTGTTCCTGCATCCCAAGGACTTCACCGGCACGCTGATCGAACTCGAACAGGTCTGAGGAGCGCGCGCCATGGGCTGGGCTACCGGCATCATGGTCTACCTGGTGATCTGGTGGATCGCGCTGTTCATGGTGTTGCCGCTGGGCGTGAAGCGCGTCGAGAATCCGGGGCGGGGCCAGGAGACCGGGGCGCCGGAACGGCCCGAACTGCTGCGCAAAGCCATCATCACGAGCATCGTCGCCGCGGTCCTATGGCTTGCCTTCTATGGCTTCTACCAGCTCGATCTGCTGAGTTTCAGGCGTCTCGAAGGATCCTGAGCCTCGGTATCGCGCCTCGATTGCGCCAAAAGGAAACGGCGGACCAATGGTCCGCCGTCCTCTACCCCCGAAACTCGTCGTAGGCGGCTTCCGCCGCTCTCCTCCCTAAACTCGGGCTACGCCCAACGCGTAGGCTGTTTAGCGTGTCGCATGGGTGTTGCCAAGACCTTTTCTTTCGATCCATGCGCGCCGGACAGAAGAATCTTCAAGAGCAAGGTCGTTCGACGACAAACTAATGTCCGCACCATTTCACTGTTCATCCAATGACCACATATTTGATCACGAATAGTACAGCCAGGATTGCGACGGCCGGATGGATGTCACGAAGCCGGCCGGCGGCAAGTTTGATTCCGGCGTACGAGATGAAACCGAAGGCGATGCCGTCGGCAATCGAAAAAGTGAAGGGCATGGCGATCGCGGTGATCACCGCCGGCGCCGCCTCGGTGATGTCGTTCCATTCGATCTCGGTGAGCCCGCGCGCCATCAGGCACGCGACATAGAGAAGGGCGGGCGCGGTCGCATAGGCCGGGATCGATCCGGCGAGCGGCGAGAGAAAGAGAGCCAGCAGGAACAGCACGCCGACCGCGGCGGCAGTGAGGCCTGTTCGCCCGCCGGCATTGATGCCGGAGGCGCTCTCGATATAGCTCGTCGTCGTCGAGGTCCCCAGCGCTGCGCCGATCATCGCGGAGGCGCTGTCCGAAATGAGCGCGCCGCGCAGGCGGGGCACGGTACCGTCGGGCCGCATGAAGCCGCCGCGGTGGGCCAGCGCGATCAGTGTGCCGGTATTGTCGAACAGGTCGACGAACAGGAAAGCGAAGACCACCGTCACGAGCCCGACCTTCAGCGCGCCGGCAAGGTCCATCTGGAGGAACACAGGCGCGATCGAGGGTGGGGTGTCGAAGATGCCGGTGAATTTCTGATGCCCGGCCAGGATCGAGATCACCGTCACGACCAGGATGCCGATGATGACGCCGCCCATGATGCGGCGGTGTTCGAGGGCGACGATGATGGCAAAGCCCAGGACCGCCATCACCACCGGCCAGCTCGTCATCTTGCCATGGGCCACCAGCGTTGCCGGATTGCCGACCACGATGCCGGCATTCTTCAGGGCGATCAGTGCCAGGAAGAGGCCGATGCCCGCCGCAATCGCCATCTTGAGTGATTTGGGGATCGCATTGACGATCCATTCGCGGATCGGCAGCACGCTGATGATCAGGAAGATTATGCCGGAGATGAAGACGCAGCCCAGCGCGACCTGCCAGGTGTGGCCCATGCCGCCGACCACGCCGAAGGCGAAGTAGGCATTGAGACCCATCCCGGGCGCCAGGGCGATCGGGTAATTGGCGAGAAACGCCATCAGGAAGCAGCCGACCGCCGCCGCCACGCAGGTGGCGGCGAACACCGCACCGAACGGCATCTTGGCTTCGGCAAGAATGGATGGGTTGACGAAGATGATGTAGGCCATCGTCAGGAACGTCGTGAGTCCGGCCACGAGCTCGGTCCGGACGTTGGTCTTGTTCTCGCTCAGCTTGAAAAGTCGCTCCAGCATTCCGCTCCCCCGAAAGTCGCGCCCAGTGTGCGTACAATTGTGCGGGCACATGGCTGTGAAAAGCCAGTCGTACCGTCCCGGTTTGCCTTTGGCCGACCCGTTCCCTACAGTCCGCCGCCATCCCGATACCCCGACCGAGGACCGATTTCGCATGCGCATGAGCCAGTACTTTCTGCCGACGATGAAGGAGACTCCGTCGGAAGCGCAGATCGTTTCGCATCGGCTGATGCTGCGCGCCGGCCTCGTCCGCCAGACCAGCGCCGGCATCTACGCCTGGCTGCCGCTCGGCCTGCGGGTCCTGCGCAACATCGAGCGGATCGTGCGCGAGGAGCAGGATGGGGCGGGGGCGCAGGAAGTGCTGATGCCGACCATCCAGTCGGCCGACCTGTGGCGCGAGAGCGGCCGCTACGACGCCTACGGGCCCGAGATGCTGCGCATCAAGGACCGCCACGACCGCGAGATGCTCTACGGCCCGACCAACGAGGAGATGATCACGGTGCTCTTCCGCGACGGCGTGAAGAGCTACCGCGACCTGCCGAAGAACCTCTATCACATCCAGTGGAAGTTCCGGGACGAGGTCCGTCCGCGCTTCGGCGTGATGCGCGGCCGCGAGTTCCTGATGAAGGACAATTACTCGTTCGACATCGACAAGGCCGGCGCCATCCATTCCTACAACAGGATGTTCGTGGCCTATCTGCGCACCTTCGCCCGCATGGGCCTGAAGGCGATCCCGATGCGCGCCGACACCGGTCCGATCGGCGGCGATCTCAGCCATGAGTTCATCATCCTGGCCGAGACCGGCGAGAGCGCCGTGTTCTGCCACAAGGGGCTGGTCGACAAGGACATCCTCAGCCGCAAGATCGACTATTCGTCGGACCTGCAGGGCATCGTGAACGAATGGACGTCGCTCTATGCGGCGACCGACGAGATGCACGACGCCACGGCGTTCGAGGCGCTGCCGGAGGCAGACCGCCTGGCCGCGCGTGGCATCGAGGTCGGCCACATCTTCTATTTCGGCACCAAGTACTCCAAGCCGATGAATGCCGTCGTCGCCGGTCCTGGCGGCGAGCAGATCACCGTCGAGATGGGCTCCTACGGCATCGGCGTCTCGCGTCTGGTCGGCGGCATCATCGAGGCGAGCCACGACGATGCCGGCATCGTCTGGCCGGACGAGGTGGCGCCGTTCAAGGTGGCGATCGTCAACCTGAAGCCGGACGACGGCGCCGTCGGCGGCGCCTGCCAGAAGCTCTATGACGCGCTCTCGGCCAAGGGCGTCGCGGTGCTCCACGACGATCGCGACATCCGGCCGGGCGGCAAGTTCGCCGACATGGACCTGATCGGCATCCCCTGGCAGGTCATCGTCGGCCCCAAGGGGCTGGCCGCGGGCAAGCTGGAGGTCAAGAACCGCAAGACCGGTGTCCGCGAGGAACTGGCGCCCGAGCAGGTTCTCGCGCGGTTCGGCTGAGCCGCGGACAGGGCTCTGCCATGTCCTTCGCCGCCGAACGCCTGATCGCCTTCCGCTTCCTGCGGGCCCGCCGCGAGGAGGGCTTCATTTCGGTGATCGCCGGCTTCTCGCTGATCGGCATCACGCTGGGAGTCGGTACCCTCATCGTCGTGATGTCGGTGATGAACGGCTTTCGGGTCGAGATGCTGGCGCAGATGTCGAGCATCAGCGGCCAGCTGGGCGTCCAGTCCAACGGCGGCGCCCTCGAACCCACGCCCGACTTTCTGAAGCGCCTGGCGGCGGTGCCGGGCGTCCAGTCCGCCACGCCGACGGCCGAGGGCCAGCTGATGGCCGTCGCCGGCGACCACGTGCGCGGGATCGTGCTGCGCGGCATGCGGCCCGACGACATCCGAAATCGCCCGCCGCTCGCCTCGGCGATCGAGGGATCGCCGAAGGACCGCGAGCGATATCGCACTCTCTGCAAGGCCGACGACGACAAGCCGATCGACTGGGGCACCCTGAAGGGCTTCGGCGACGATTTTACCGTGGTGATCGGCCGTCGCCTGGCCGATCTCATGAACCTGAAGGTCGGGGACAGGCTGCAGCTCGTGTCGCCGGTCTCCGTCGCAACGCCGCTCGGCGTGATGCCGCGATCGGCCGCGGTGAAGGTCGCCGCGATCTTCTGCACGGGCATGTACGACTACGATTCCAACTTCGTGTATGCGCCGCTGCAGGACGCCCAGCACATGCTCAACCTCGGTCCCAACGTCACGGGCATCGAGGTGTTCGTGTCGGACAAGGCCTCGACCGCGGAGACGCGGCGGCTGCTGATGCAGGCAGTGGGGACGCAGGGCTGGGTCTTCGACTGGTTCCAGGCCAATGCCGGTTTCTTCTCGGCCGTCGTCGCCCAGACCAACATGATCTTCCTGGTCCTGACGATGATCGTGCTCGTCGCGGCCTTCAACATCGTGTCCAGCCTGGTGATGCTGGTGCGGACCAAGACGGCCGACATCGCGATCCTGCGCACCATGGGGGCGAGCCGGGCCACCGTCATGCGGATCTTCCTGCTCGACGGGCTCTCGATCGGCGGCGCCGGGACGATCCTCGGCGTCGTACTGGGGCTGGCCTTCGCCCGCAACATCGAGGCGATCCGGCAGTGGCTGCAGCGGACGTTCGACATCGTGCTGTTCGACCAGACCCTCTACCTGCTGGCCGAACTGCCGTCGCGGATCGAATGGAGCGAGGTCGCGGGCATTGCGATGATGGCGCTGGTCTTCGCCTTGCTCGCCTCGATCTACCCGGCGGCGCGCGCGGCGCGCCTCGACCCGGTGGAGGGGCTGCGCCGTGAGTGAGCGCGCGCCCGTCGTCGAGCGCTGGCTGGCCTGGCGCTATCTCGCCACTCGCCAACGCGAGGGCTTCGTCTCCTTCATCGCCATGTTCTCGCTGATCGGCGTGGCGCTGGGGGTCGGGACGCTGATCGCGGTTCTCTCCGTCATGGGCGGCTTTCGCGAACAGCTGCTGGGCCGGATCATCGGCATGAACGGCCATGTCATCGTCGCCGCGCGCGGCGGACTGCTGCAGGCCACGCCCGAACTGCTGGCGAAGCTCAAGGACGTTCCGGGCGTGGAGGCGGTGCGTCTCACCCTGGAGCGGCAGGTCCTGGTGACCGGTCACGGGCAGACCCGTGGCGCCCAGCTTCGCGGCGTGCGGCGGGAGGATCTGCTGAACCGGGACATCGTGTCGAAGAACATCATCTTCGGCGATCTGGCGGAGTTCGGCCTGAAGCCCGGGCTGGTGATCGGCGAACGGTTGCGCCAGCAGATGCAGGTACGGGTCGGGGAGCCGCTGACCGTGGTCACCCACCAGCTGAACGAGGGCGGCACGATCGCGCCGCGCTACAGCGACTACGACATCCTCGCCACCTTCATGAGCCGCCGCTACGAATTCGACAGCACCCTGGTCTTCATCCCGCTGGCGGTGCTGCAGGGGGACCTCGAATACGGCAAGGAAACCGTGAGTTCGATCGATTTGTTCCTGCGCGACCCGCAGGCCGCACCGCGGGTGGCGGAGGAGCTGCGCCGGTCGCTCGGCCGCGAGGATCTGCGCGTGTCGCACTGGCTCGGCCTCAATGCGCGCTTCGTCGGCGCGCTGCAGGTCGAGCGGGTGATGATGTTCATCATCCTCACCTTGATCGTGGTCGTGGCCGCCATGAACGTGGTTGCGAGCTTCACCATGCTGGTGCGCGTGAAGCGCGGCAGCATCGCCATCCTGCGGACCATGGGCGCTGGGCCGGGCACGATCATACGCGCCTTCTTCATGGCGGCGGCCGCCGTCGGCGTCGTCGGCACGGCGATCGGCGCGGCGCTGGGCCTGCTGCTCTGCGCCAACATGCCGGCGATCGGCCGCGCGCTCGCGACCGTCACCGGCGGCGCCGGCACCGCCGGGGCCGAGGTCGACTTCATCACCTCCATGCCCGTGCGCGTGGACCCGGTCGAGGTGGCGTTCATCATCGCCGTCGCGATCGGGCTTTCGCTCGTCGCCGCGGCCTATCCGGCCTGGCGCGCTACCCGGATCGAACCGGTCGAAGGATTGCGACATGAGTGACACCGCCAAGCCGCTATCGCTGCAGGGCATCCGCCGCACCTTCGTCCAGGGCGACCGTCGGCTCGACGTGCTGCGCGGCGTCTCGGTCGACCTGCACGCCGGCGAGATCGTGGCCATGGTCGGTCAGTCGGGCAGCGGCAAGTCGACCCTGCTGCACATCGCGGGGCTTCTCGAACGGCCCGACGAGGGCGAGGTCGTGGTCGACGGCAAGGCGACGGTGCGGATGGCCGACAGGGAACGCACGGGCCTGCGCCGCAACTTCCTGGGCTTCGTCTACCAGTATCACCACCTGCTGCCGGAATTCTCGGCTGTCGAGAACGTCATGCTGCCGCAGATGCTGAACGGCGTCGCGCGCGGAGCGGCCCGCAAGCGGGCGGCCGATCTTCTCGGCATGGTCGGGCTCGGCGACCGGCTGGACCACCGTCCGGGGCGCCTGTCGGGCGGCGAACAGCAGCGCGTGGCGATCGCCCGCGCCGTCGCCAACGCGCCGCGGGTCCTGCTGGCCGACGAACCGACAGGCAATCTCGACTCCACGACCTCGGAGACTGTGTTCCAGCAGCTGCTCGCCCTGGTGCGGGAAACGGGCATGGCGGCGCTGGTCGCCACCCACAATCCCGAGCTGGCGGCGCGCATGGACCGCACGGTGCGGCTGAAAGATGGCCTGCTCGATGCCTGACAGTCCACAGGCTGCGGCGCGATGATGCTCCGTGGCAATCGCTGACTTCATCCATCTAAAAGTTCGTTCCGCCTATTCGCTCACCGAAGGCGCGAACAAGGTCGACAAGATCGTCTCCCTGGCGAAGGAGGCGGAGATGCCAGCGGTCGCGGTCACCGACCGCAACAACCTGTTCGGCGCGCTCGAATTCTCCCAGTACGCCTCCAAGGCCGGCGTCCAGCCGATCGTGGGATGCGACATCGGCATCCGGCGCGAGGAGGAGGGCGGCATCGCCACGGCGAGCAAGCTGCCGACCGTCGACTGGCTGACGCTTCTCGTGCAGAGCGAGGCGGGCTATCTCAACCTGATGCGCCTGGTGAGTCGTGCCCATCTCGAATTCAAGGCGGGATCGGTGGCCGCGATGCCTTTGGCAGAGCTCGAAGGCTCGACCGAGGGTCTCATCGCCATCACGGGCAGCAACGGCAGCGGCGTCGGCCGGCTGCTGGCGGCCGGCCAGACCCCGGCCGCGGAGCATCTGCTCGACCGGCTGCAGCACCTGTTCGCGGACCGCCTCTACCTCGAACTGCAGCGCCACGGCGAGGAGCTGGAACGCCGCATCGAGGTACCGCTGATCGAGCTTGCCTATGCCCGCAACCTGCCGCTGGTCGCGACCAACGACGTCCACTTCCCGAAGAAATCGATGTACGAGGCGCACGACGTGCTGCTCTGCATCGAGCAGGGCGCGCATATCGAGGACCCGAACCGTCGTCGCCTGACACCGGAGCACTACTTCAAGTCCGCGGCCGAGATGCGCAGCCTGTTCTCGGACATTCCCGAGGCCTGCGACAACACGTTGGTGATCGCCCAGCGCTGTGCCTATATGCCGGCGCCGCGCAAGCCCATCCTGCCACGCTACACCAAGCTGGAAGGCCGCACCGAGGGCGAGGCCCTGCGCGACCTGGCGAAGACCGGACTCGACGAGCTCCGGACGCTGGGCCGGCTCGCGGACGGGATCGACTTCGCGCGCTACACGGAGCGGTTGACCTACGAACTCGACATGATCGAGCGCATGGGGTTCGCTGGCTACTTCCTGATCGTGGCCGACTTCATCCAGTGGGCCAAGGACCATGGCGTACCCGTGGGTCCGGGACGCGGCTCAGGCGCCGGCTCGCTGGTCGCCTGGTCCCTCAAGATCACCGATCTCGATCCGCTGCGCTGGGGGCTGCTGTTCGAGCGCTTCCTCAATCCCGAGCGCGTGTCGATGCCCGACTTCGACATCGACTTCTGCCAGGACAAGCGCGACCGCGTGATCCGCTACGTGCGCGACGAGTACGGGCACGACCGAGTCGCGGCGATCATCACCTTCGGCAAGCTGCAGGCGCGGGCGGTGCTGCGCGACGTCGGCCGCGTGCTGGGCATGCCCTATGGCCAGGTCGACCGGATCTGCAAGCTGGTGCCCAACAATCCGGCCAATCCGGTGACCTTGGCCAAGGCGCTGGAGACGGAGGACCTGCTCAAGGAGCAGTACAATGGCGACGAGGAGATCAAGCGGCTGATCGACCTCGCGCTGCAGCTCGAGGGCCTGTTCCGCAACGCCTCGACACACGCCGCCGGCGTCGTCATCGGCGACCGGCCGCTCGATCAGCTCGTGCCGCTGTTCCGCGATACCGACGGCGTCGATTCGCTGCCGGCCACCCAGTTCAACATGAAGTGGGTGGAGACGGCCGGGCTGGTGAAGTTCGACTTCCTCGGCCTCAAGACGCTGACCGTCATCGAGAAGGCCTGGGACTTCATCGGACGCGACAAGATCGACATTCCGCGGCTGCCGCTCGACGACCGAAAGACGTTCGAGTTGCTCTGCCGTGGCGACGGATCGGGCGTGTTCCAGCTCGAAGGCAACGGCATGCGCGACGTGCTGCGCAAGATGAAGCCCGACCGCTTCGAGGACATCATCGCCGTGGTGGCGCTCTACCGGCCGGGCCCGATGGAGAACATCCCGAGCTACATCAAGCGCAAGCATGGCGAGGAGGAGCCGGACTACCTGCATCCGCTGCTGGAAGGGATCCTGAAGGAGACCTACGGCATCATGATCTACCAGGAGCAGGTCATGCAGATCGCCCAAGTGTTGAGCGGCTATTCGCTGGGCGGCGCCGACCTGCTGCGCCGCGCCATGGGCAAGAAGATCAAGGCGGAGATGGATGCCCAGCGGGCGAGCTTCGTCGAGGGCGCCGAGAAGAACAACGTGAAGGCGGACAAGGCCTCGTCGATCTTCGACCAGGTCGACAAGTTCGCGGGCTACGGCTTCAACAAGAGTCACGCGGCCGCTTACGCGCTGGTCTGCTACCAGACGGCCTATCTCAAGGCCAACCATCCGGTCGAGTTCTTCGCCGCCACGATGACCCTCGACATGGGCAACGTGGAAAAGCTCAACGGCTATCGCCGCGACCTCGACAAGATCAACGTCCAGCTCCTGCCGCCGGATGTGAACAAGTCCTCGGCCGAGTTCACCGTCGAGCAGACCCCGGACGGCAAGAAGGCGATCCGCTACGCGCTGGCGGCCATCAAGGGCGTCGGCAAGGAAGCCATGAGCCGGCTCACCGAGGAGCGCGAGACGAACGGTCCCTTCAAGGACCTGTTCGACTTCGCCGAGCGGCTCGACCAGCGTGTCCTGAACAAGCGGCTGCTGGAAAGCCTCGTGAAGGCGGGCGCGTTCGACATGCTGAACAAGAACCGGGCCCAGACTTTCGCCACCGTCGAAGCGCTCACCCGGCATTCCCAGGCGACGCACGAATCGCGTGGCAGCAGCCAGAACAACCTGTTCGGCGACGATACCGCCCAGCGCCGTCCGCAACTGCCCAAGGTGCCGGACTGGGCGCCGATGGAGCGACTGCAGAACGAGTTCGCGGCGATCGGCTTCTACCTGTCGTCGCATCCGCTCGCCGCCTACGAACGCAGCCTGCAGCGGCTCGGCGTCTGTCGTGCCGCCGACCTGTCGGCGCTGCTGGCGCGCGGTACGCCCGGGCGCATCAAGCTGGCCGGCACGGTCATCGACCGCATGGAGCGCACCTCGGCCAAGGGCAACCGGTTTGCCTTCCTCCAATGCTCCGACCAGTCCGGCGCCTTCGAATGCGTCATCTTCAGCGAGCTTCTGAACTCCAAGCGCAATCTGCTCGAGGCGGGGCAGGCGGTTCTCATCTCGGTCGACGGCCGGCTCGACGGCGAGCAGGTCAAGCTGACGGCGCAGACCGTCGAGAAGCTCGACGATGCGGTCGCCAATTCGGCGGCGGGCCTGCGCATCGTGATCTCCGATCCCGTCGCCCTGGAGGCCCTGCGCAAGGCGCTGGAGGGCAAGCGCGGCCGGGGACGGGTCACGCTCGTCGTCCCAATGACGGAGGACTCCGAAGCCGAAGTCACCTTGCCCGGCGCCTATTCGATCGCAGGCGGGCTGCGCGACACGATCGGCAGCCTGCCGGGTGTCGCGCAGGTCGAGGAAATTTGAGCCGACAGCCCGGCCTCTTCGAAACCGGTGCGGCCCTGCCGCCCAGGCGGCGCGCGGCAGGCGCGGGCGATGTCCGGCCGGCGCGGGATTCGCCGCTGTTGGAAGCGCCGGTGCTGCCGCCCGACATCCGGCTCGGCACCTCTTCCTGGTTCTTTCCCGGTTGGCGCGGCCTCGTCTACGAGGGCGTCCATCCACAGGTGACGCTCAGCCGGAAGGGGCTGCAGGCCTATGCCCAGATCCCGCTGCTGCGCACCGTCAGTCTCGACCGGACCTTCTACGCGCCGCTCTCCGCAGTCGCCTATGCGCAGTATGCCAGCCAGGTGCCGGAGCATTTCAGCTTCGTCGTGAAGGCGCCGGCGCTCGTGTGCGACGCCGTGATGCGCGACGAGGAGGGCAGGGGCAAGGTCGCCAACCCACACTTCCTCGACCCAGGCCTGGCCACCCGCGAGTTCGTGCTGCCCTGCCTCGAAGGGCTGAAGGCCAAGGCTGGACCGTTGGTTTTCCAGATCTCGCCGCTGCCGCGTGGCCTCGCCGAGGAAACGCACCTCCTGATCGAACGGCTCGAGGCATTCTTTGGCGCGCTGCCGCGCGAACTGGGCGGCCAGACGCCCCTTTATGCGCTGGAGCTGCGAAATCCCGAACTTCTCACCCCGCGACTCATGCGCATGCTGGCGCGGGCGGACGTCCGCTACTGCGTCGGCCTCCATGACCGGATGCCCGAGGTCGAGCGGCAGGAAACCGCGCTCAGGGTCCTGGACGAGGACGAGCCGGGCCCGCTCGTGGTGCGCTGGAACCTGCACCGCGGCTTCCTCTATCAGGCCGCCAAGCAGCGCTACGAGCCGTTCGACCGGCTGGTCGACGAGGACGTCGAGACCCGCCAGGTGCTGGCCCGGATGGTCGCGACAGCTCACAAGGCAGGCCGCAAAGTGTGGATCACGGCGAACAACAAGGCCGAGGGCAGCGCGCCGCTGTCGGTCCTCGAACTGTCACGCGAGATCGCCAAAACGATCGCCTAAGGCCTTGATTTCACTGGCGCTTGCATTTTAGCCGCCAACCTCCTAGAAACGCGCCACTTCGCACGCGGGTTTGCGGTCGACGGGGAGACATCCCGCCGCTCGCTCCGGTGTTCCCATGTCGGGGACGACGCCCGCGGAGGCTCAACCGGAAAAGGAGAACGGCATGACCATGCCGACGTTTACGATGCGCCAGCTGCTGGAAGCCGGCGTCCATTTCGGCCATCACACGCGCCGCTGGAACCCGAAGATGAAGCCGTACCTGTTCGGGGTGCGCAACGGGATCCATATCATCGATCTCACCAAGACCGTGCCGCTGCTCGAGCAGGCGCTGCGCCAGGTTCGCGACGTCGTCGCGAGCGGTGGCCGCGTGCTCTTCGTCGGCACCAAGCCGGCCGCGGCCGAGCGGGTCGCCGAGGCGGCCATGCGCTGCGGCCAGTACTACGTGAATCACCGCTGGCTGGGCGGCATGATCACGAACTGGAACACGATTTCCGCGTCGATCAAGCGCCTGCGTGAGCTGGACGAGCGCCTCAAGGGCGACGTCGTCGGTCTCACCAAGAAGGAACAGCTCGACCTGACGCGCGAGCGCGATAAGCTCGAGCGGTCGCTGGGCGGCATCAAGGAAATGGGCGGCACGCCCGACCTGCTGTTCATCATTGACACCAACAAGGAATCGATCGCGGTGCTGGAAGCCCGCAAGCGCGGCATTCCGATCGTGGCGGTGGTCGACAGCAATTCGGATCCCGACGGCATCGACTTCCCGATCCCGGGCAATGACGATGCGATCCGCGCCGTGTCGCTCTACTGCGACCTGCTCTCGAGCTCGGTGCTCGACGGCATCCGCGCCGAAATCGCCGCCACCGGCGGAGACGTGGGCGCGATGAGCGAAATGCCGGCCGAGGAATTTCCCGTCGCCGAGGCCCCCGCGGCCGAGGCAACGCCGGCCGAGTAGACCGGCCCCTCATCAACGCAAGACAAACGGGGCCGGTCGCAAGACCGGCCCTTATTGTACCAAACGGAGCAAGACATGGCTGAGATCACTGCATCGCTCGTCAAGGAACTGCGCGAGAAGACCGGCGCGGGCATGATGGATTGCAAGAAGGCGCTGGGCGAGACGGCGGGCGACGTCGAAAAGGCGGTCGACTGGCTGCGCACCAAGGGCCTGTCGGC
>Ga0182739_1001448_pt1 | contig 24973 bp, 14 predicted proteins | sample eDN5th30CBELigBY_FD_128873 | JGI IMG/M metagenome (GOLD analysis project Ga0182739, IMG submission 128873) | Enriched backyard soil microbial communities from Emeryville, California, USA - eDNA 5th pass 30_C BE-Lig BY (version 2) (version 2) | ecosystem: Environmental > Terrestrial > Soil >... | reverse complement strand
GTAAGCCGCCATGCGGGCGGGAAAACGGGCAACCCCGAAAAATAGCAACGCAAGCAACGCATCCACTTCCGCTTCGGGAGTCGCTACCGGGCGAACCAGCTTGGCTAAACGCAGGGCTTCGTAGCATAGATCGAAGTCGATGCCTTTGCTGTTGCGCGTGGCTTTGTACCCTTCGTTGAATATGAGGTAAAGGATGGTGCAAACGGTAGGCAATTGCTTGGCGAGGGCCGCAAGCGGATGCCGGCCCAGAGTGGGCGATTTCAAGCCTGCATTTCTTCTGCCGATAACTCATCGTAATTGGCATCTTCGCGGATCAACATCAAAAACTCTTTCATTGCTACTGATTTTGTGTTTTTAAATTTTGTTTATACCCTAGACAACCCATGCCTGCTTTTGGGGACAATTATTTTCAATCCTCCGGGCAAGATACGTGATTTTCGAAAGGGCCGGTGGTTTTTATAAATGGCGTTTTACATCCATACCTTGGTGAAGGATGCATTTGGGTTTAAAGCGATATATTCGATTTCGGCGATTAGTAGGCTATAGTACCTGTCTCCTACGTAAAGAAGATAGGCGCTCGGCCGGTACAGGAAAGCCCCAAAGCCATCCAGTTATTACGTTATTTTTACGAGGAATTACCCCAGCTTCATGTTATTAGCGCGGGTTCACTGTTGGAATTCACGCTCCATCGTGTGCAAAGTTTTCCTGTTGGCAGGGTCGAGTTTCTGTATTTGCACCCATTAAATTTTCAGGAGTATTTGGAGGCAACGGCGAACCCTGCATTGCTTGAAGCACTTTGGGAAGTGCCCATACGGCCGGCTGCCCACAGACCACTGATGGAAGCTTTCCACCGCTATGCGATTATCGGGGGAATGCCGGAAGTAATCAGGGTGGATAGCGCTAACCGCCAACTTTCAGATTTGGTCGCCGTCTACGAAAGTATATGGAGTACATATAAAAATGATGTCGAAAAGTACACGTCCAATGACTCCAAACGTAGAATTATTAAGCATTTGATGGACACAGCGCCATTATACCTCGATGAGCGGGTAAAGTTTCAAGGTTTTGGCAGTACCAACTACCGGTCCAGGGAAGTGGGAGAGGCTTTTAGGACGCTTGACGCAGCCCGGATTATTCGCCTTCTCTACCCTACAACGGACATCACCCCACCACTGAAAGCAGACTTGAAGAAATCACCCCGATTACAGTTGCTTGATACCGGAATCATCAATTATACTCTTAATATACAAGCTGAAATGCTTGCGATGGCAGACCTTAGCACTGCCTATCGCGGTGCCGTCATTCCACATCTGATTACCCAAGAACTGATTTCGCTACAGCAGCAAACTGACAACAAGCCATTCTTTTGGGTTCGGGAAAAGGCACAGTCAAGCGCTGAGGTGGATTTGGTACATGTTTATCAGAAATGGGTAATACCTATTGAAATCAAATCGGGAGCGACGGGCAGTTTGAGATCACTGCACCAATTTGTCGATGCCGCTGATCATCCGTTTGCTATTCGTATTTATGGAGGCGAGTTTCGATTGGAACACACCGTTACCCCTAATAAAAAGCCCTATATCTTGTTAAACCTGCCCTATTATGCCGTGACCCTGTTAACGCAATATGTCTCGTGGTTGGTAAATCAAACCTGATTTGGTTTGCTACGGCATCAACCCGGAATTTCCGCTGGTAGCGAACAACGGTTACCTGCCGCCCAGGTTTACGGCAGAAGACTACCGCCAGGAAACAAATCGCTATAGTAAAGGTGAAGGTTAAAGCCCACGCACCGCCCGCGTAATCGTACGCCGAGATATATTGAGGTAATCGGCCTGCTCCTGCTGCGAGGTGATGAGCCGGAAGGGTTTCATATAGGCATCGGCCGCAAATTCGCGGTAGCGCTCCTGTTCGTCTTTGATAAGCATCAGCCGGTTCTTGGCACGGTATTGTTTCAGTTTCTTCTGCTCCATCACATCCACCAGGGTGTCTGCCTCTGCACACGATTCTTTATAATACCTTAACGGTTCTGCCGGGATGCGGATGAGTTTGCTGGGCCGCAGCGCGACCACCTCACAGTAGATCTGGTGGCGGGCATACAGGTTGCCCTTGGTCAGTACACTGTGCATGCGTGGCAGCAGCCGGTCAATACGCCTGGTGCCCGTTTCGTCCCACCATACCGTTGCCAGCAGCCCTTCGCCGATGAAATATACATAGTCGCCCTGGTCGCCGGGCTCGAATACCCGCGTACCGCGCTTGGCGGTAATCGGTTTTGAAAACGTATGCAGCCAATCGTGATGAGAATCGTTGAGCGGGCAGTATTGCGCCCAGTAATCAAGTAGTACATCGGTTACCATGCCAAGGCTACTCCTTTTCGGTTTCATTGATACGGTGGTAAAAATCACCTTTTATACCGAGTAAAAGTGTTTTCATAACAGGTTGTATTTGTACGTGCCAATGAAGGTAAGCAAGGTCAATGATAAAAGGTGGCTGGTACCGTACAAAGCGGGTTTGCAGGGGGTGAAACACAAAATGGATAGGGTAAATCCGTATATGCAGGGGGATATTGGGGTATAAGTGGCAGTTTACCCGAGGTAACTGGCTATTCACCGATGCTTTTCTGTATTTCCTGAATTTTACTGCACATTAGCCGCCGTGATTTCACAAAAACTTCAATGGCCAATACCGAAGTCGGAAATGCCCGGTCCGCGTCCGGGCAATATGGTTTTACCGTTCAAATTCATTTTCGATGGATAACATGTTGATTGTAGCGTTGCTCGATACGTTGATGACGGATCCGTTATCGCTGAACGAGCTCATGGACGAGCTCTCGCTGTTCCCGAAAGAACGCAAATGCTATCGTTCCATTTGATTGCATAGCGGAGGTGGGCGTAAGCTAGCCTCCCTATTTTTTCTTCCATCAATGAAACCTGAGCGTAAACAAAATAAATGCAATGATAGACGACGACCAATTGCGTGCATTTGCCTTTTTTAGCGCCAATGTGCATAAGCTGATGCCCAATGTGCCTTACGAGCACCACGCCGGGCTATTTGAAGAAGCCGGCCGGTTTGTACAGCTGGCGGCAGATGACCGGCTGTGCCACCACTGGCTTGAAACCGGAGCATGCTCCGCAGCCCCTCCGGTCGATTTGACACAGCCCGGTGTGATTGCTGCTTACCACACTGGTCCTTATCGCCTGCTGCCGATGTGGCTAGCCAAGCATGGCGTATCCATCACGCTGGTGGTATCGGCAGATGTAGCCCAAGACCAACGCAATACGTATAACGAATGGCATCGTTTGCTGGGCGCGGAAAAAGGCAGTTTTGCCATGCTTGATGCCGAAGATCCGCTGGTTGTTCTCAAAATGATTCGCGCACTGGGGCGCGGAGATTTTTTGTTGGTATACGTAGATGGCAATATGGGCAGTGGCCAGGCCCAAAGCCGGTCTGCTTTGACGGTGGATTTCCTGGCGCACCAAATCCGCGTGCGGACGGGCGTAGCAGAAGTGGCTAGGTTGGCCAGCGTACCCATATACCCGATTTTATCGCGGTTTGATGTGGCCGATCGCCCTCAATTCGATGTTTTGCCGTGTATCAATCCGGTTAGTGTGCGCCAGGACCGCAACGCATGGGTTGCGGAAACGATGCGGTTAATCTATGGTCATCTTTCAGGTTTGCTGGCCGACAATCCCATGCAATGGGAAGGATGGTATTATGTGCATGGCGATATGGTTTGCGGGGAGGCAGCACAAGTAACTGAATGGTTTCGTTTTTACCTGCCGTTCAGGCTGCGGGAGCATCATTTTTTGCTCCACAAAGACTCATACCGGGCATACCGCCTGTCGGAGCGGTTATATCAACAGCTTCGAAAAAGCGTTTTAAAATAATTTTGTTACCTTAGCCAATCGCCAAAACTCAGGTAAACAAACCGTTATGAAATTAGCTGATCTACCGAATTGGCCCAAAAGGCATAAACTGGTTTTTTTTATTGTTTGCTGGACATTTTTTTCAGTGTACTATTTCGTTAAAAACCAGTTTGGGTACCCGCCCATGAACTGGCTGGAACTTGTTGCCTCGTTGCCGGTTTTCGTAGTGATTGCCCACGGGGTGTTTTTCGCGCTGGGCCGCATCTTTGTGCAACGGCGCATAGGGAGTGGTCTGTTGGGGCTGGCCGTAGGGTATGTGCTGGTTTTCTTTCTGGCGCATGGCTTAATAAATGCCGTAAATCCTCACTTGCCACAGCCATTTAATAACGGAGAGCCGATTGAGGCCGGTAACCCGTATTTTTTACAAACCACCTTCACGGCAATGATCAACTTCAGTGTGGTTGCAGTGGTGTTCTTCCTGTTATTCCGAATCGTGGAATATGCCAATGCACGCCGGATGGAGGCGGAGGCGAAAGCGGCTGCGATGCAGAAGGCGCTGGAAGTAGAATACGAAAAGCAACAATACGAACACCTCGCACTGGCAGGCGAGGTTTCTCCGCATTTCTATGTGAATATAGTCTCTTCATGGAAGAAGCAACTGGAAGGGCAGCATCGCGGCCTTGCGGACTCCATGGAGCGAATGCAAGACCTGCTCATGTATCATGTGGAAGCCCGGGAACCGGGTAAGGAGGTGGTGCCGCTGCAACGGGAAATTGACCACATGCTGTTGTATCTGGCACTGCTCGATAAGCCTGGCTCTCCTGTTTTCGTTACCTGCGAGCTCGCAAAAGATACAGCGGGTCTATCGATACCGCCAACGACCTTGATATCCTTTGTAAACAATGCGGTAAAACACGGCGTAACTGACGACCCCGCGCGGCCGGTACGTATTCAATTAACCACGATTGAGGACGTGCTCCGGTTTTCGTGCAGCAACCATAAAAAAGCGGTGCCGGACCAAAAATCGCATGGAGTAGGTTTGGCCAACGTAAGGCGGAGGTTGGAAATCCTATACGAAGGGACGCATACGTTAGAAACCTATGACAACGGAGAAACTTATTGTGTTGATTTGACCATCCGATACTGAAAAGCAGGTTATGTAAACTATTTTTTTACTAATACTACAAACATGATGAAAAGAAAACTCACATTGATCATCTTGGACGATGAGCAATCGGCCATTGATGCTGCCCTGGTGATCATCCGTCCATTCATCGACCTGATCGTAAAAGCGACCTTTACCGACCCGGTGGAGGCGTTGAAATTCCTTCGGAAAAATCATGTGGACTTTGTGCTGTTGGATATCGAGATGCAGTTGGTAGATGGTTTGTCGTTTGCGATGCAGATGCCGCCGGAGGTGAAGATCATCTTTTGTACGGCACATCGCCAATATGCAATCGACGCCTATGATAGGGAGGCCGTAGACTATCTGCTGAAGCCTATAAAGCGTGAGCGCTTTACCAGGGCACTCAAACGGATGAAGGAAGCACTGACCATAGAAGCGCAGACCCGTGCCCCGATTAGGAACGACTATTATTATTTTATGATTAAGGGGCCGAAAAAATACCATCGGACCAAAATTGATTTTGACGAGATTGTATACATCGAGTCGCGGGATGACCGTACGTATTTCTTTCTCATCAGTGACCTTAAAAGAGAAAATAAACGGAAACTTGAACAACAGCTTAAGCAACAGCGCGCCATTGCCACAGGAGCCATCGTGGAGAAATCGGAGGCTTATAAGGCGTACGAAGGCATGCCGTGCATGCTGACCCTGCAACAAGTAATGGAAATCGTGAGTGGGAGTACCCTCCTGCAGATACACCAAAGTATCATATTGAATACGGACTATTTCCGCAGGTATGCAGCGCGATGTGTTGAGCTTAAAGATTTAAGGGCCATCAAACTGCCAACGGGCAGCCGACAGAGCTACCCGGAGTTTTTTGAATGGGTAGACAACCACAACGGTCCTAACGACTAATAACCTTTTATACAAATACCTTATACGACTACTATGAAAATTTATACCCAAGGGTATGGTCGGCCGCTGCATTGTGCCTGCTGCCGGGTGCACCCCCTATTATATCCCGATATCCAGCGCATCCGCGCAGGGCAGCAGGAGATCCTCGATTTTATCCGGCAAAAAGAAGAGGCCGAAACCGTATACCTCGATGCGGAAAAGGCTTGCGACCGCATAGGCATAAGCGACAGCACGTTGCTGCGTTGCCAGCGCCGCGGCGAAATTGCCGTGGCTAAGACACATAAGGGGAAAAAATACTTCCGCAAGCGTGATGTGGAACGCCTGCGAAAGGAATACCGCGGGCTGGATTAGGCCTGATTGCCTTCGCCCTTTCCTTTGCCTTCCTTCTTGCTTTGTTTTGCCGTAATGCATACCGAACGCGCGCTGTACGTAGGCCGTATGTGGCTTTTTCTCGCATACGGCCCGCATGCACATCGCATACGGCATGCATGATGGTAGAGGAAAGGGCGAAGTTGGTTGGGAATTAATAGGGCTAGCCAATGAAGTCAGGCGGGCTAACGTCCAAGCTCCTTCACTTCTCCGTCACTTCCCCGTCAGTTTCCCGTCAGTTTCCCGATAGTGCCCCTTCACTTCCCCGTCAACCGTACCTTGGCTATATAACTTTGATTCACAGTATGCTATGTTTGTCGACATGAAGCAATGAATACCGGTATTTGAAGTTGTGGATGGAGTGTTAATAACGTGTTTAAATTAAAAAGGAGACCAGAAATGGGAGTAATCAGAAGAGGAGCCAACGGTGGCTTCAAAGGGAAAGCGGGAAGTGTGATTGGCAGTAGTTGGAAGAGCATCGACTACATCAAGGGGCTGTACAAGAAACGTACCAAGCCTGCCACGGAAGAACAGCTGATGCAGCAATCGAAATTCAGGCTGCTGATGCGCTTCTTGATGCCGCTGAAGGTGTTTTTACGCGTCGGCTACGGCCAGCGCAAAACGGACACGCACACGCCGATGAATGTGGCGTTCCAGGATAACCTCAACCGAGTAATATCGGGCGATTATCCGGACTACACACTGGATTATAGCCAGGTGCGCATTGCGGAAGGCTACAGCAGCGGCGGCACGGAATCTGCCAGCGCAACGGCAGGCGAATTGACCGTGACATGGGATACGGCGTTGAACACCATGTACGAACAGAAAGACGACGACCTCGTCTACATCGTGCTGTACCATCCGGGAATCGACCAGTTTCTCACCACGCCCACGCCGCCACAGCGGGCGGATGGTACGGTGACCGTAACGTTGCCTACCCAGTTCCAGGCCGGCGAAGCCCACGCGTGGCTGTTCACCGCCGATAGGAAAGGCCGCAATGTGTCGCGTAGCCGGTACCTTGGCGAGTTAACGCTGGCCTAACACGAAATTGGAAAGCCCTCCGCCTTCCGCGGCAGGCGGAGGGCTTTTCTCATCATTGATTTGGTAAACGAAAATTTAAAAACATGAACATCATATCGAATAAACCGGAGCGGAAGCACAGCAGCGAGATCGATGGCCGGCTTGCCGTGCGCCAACGCTTCAAATTGGCCAGCGAGTTCCTGGTGCCGGTTCGCCGACTCATCGATCGGGGTTTCGCAACGAAAAGGAAGGGCAAGACGGCCTTCGGCAGGGCCATGTCGTACCTGTTGCTTCGGGCGGTAGCGGGCGAATACCCCAATCAATTCATCGACCCCCAAGCCGCCCGGCTGAGTGAGGGCGTACTGCATCATCCGGTTATGGTGGAGGTAGTGCGCCAGGGGGCGTTGATTACGGTGGCGACGGAGTCGCGGATTGACAGGGATGATTTTGCGAACGAATCGTGGGACGACCAGCTCATCTTATGCGCCTACCACCCCGAACTGAGGGTGGCCGGTGTCAATGATGCGCCGCGCACGCGCGCGGAACGTACCGTGTGGTTGCAACTGCCGCCGCTGTTGGCGGATAAGCCGGTGCACCTTTACTTGATGGTGCATGATCGCGCCGGGCGGAAATGGTCTAACAGTAAATACCTGGGGGAGTTTTGACGATGGAAGGGATTAAACTATTACGTGTAGAAAAAGGTGAGCATACCACATTGGGTCATTTGTATATCAATGGATTATTCTGTTGTTATATCCTGGAGGATACGGTGCGCAATCATAAGATTTCGGGCGAAACCGCTATCCCGGCCGGGGAGTATGCCCTGGGGCTCAATACGGTGGCGGGGATGAACGCCTCGTATGGGAATCGCTATAAAGGCAAGCACCAGGGCATGGTGGAGGTGCGCGGAATTCCGGGGTTCTCGCTGGTATTCTTTCACATTGGCAACTATCATACCGATACGGCGGGTTGCTTGCTCGTTGGGTCTTACTGGCAGTTGTTTAAAGGTGACTACCGCGTACTGCACTCGGCTGCGGCCTACAAGCATGTATATCCGCTGCTGTTGGAGCAAATAGCGCATGGAAATGATAAGCTGGTGGTTATGTGACGAAGCCCCGCAGGGAGCGCTGTCGTTGCATTCAGCGTTGTTGTTGAAATTCAGCGTTGTTGTTGAAATTAAAAAAAAACTAAAATGAAGCAAGAAAGCAAAAAAATCGAACTTCCCGCGTTAGATAAGCGGACAGTATACGAACGAATCAAGGAAACGCTGGCAGTAGCCAGCCAACTGGTCATCACGGCACCGATAAAGTTGCCGCCCAGGGTGGTAATGGTTGCGCGCTACCTGGCGCTTGCGCTGGGCGTGCTGGAAGCCGTCGAGAACGGCACGAAGAAAGGAGGGGATGATGAGGATTGATCACCGGCTGGGTATCGGTACGGGTGGTGGGGCACTGTTTAGCGTGATAGGTCAACTGGGGCTGCACGACGTACTGAAAACGGCCGTGCTGGCAGCCATCGGTGCTGTGGTGAGCTTCGCCGTGTCGTGGCTGCTGCAACGCATGCGGCGTAATCGCCGCTAACCGGCGGAGTTTTCCTTCAAGCCTGAAAGAGACCGCCCGTAAGCAGTCTCTTCAGGCTTCCTTCAACCGTCAATAAATCGTTAATGCTTCACGCACGTGGTAATTGCAATACTTACGCCGCTTATTGGCTAATGAAGCTACGAAAAACAAATCTCGTCTTATAATGTTACATTGTTCATGATTACTAACCTTATCCATTTTCTTTGGCGCGCGGTTACGGAAAATTAAATGATACGGCTATGGAAGATATAAACCAACACTTTCAGCAAATCGATATATGGAAGGCTGGCATGGCAATAATTGCAGGTGTATTATTAGGGTATGAGCGCGAAAGCAAAGACAAGTCAGCAGGGCTGAAAACAATTACGATTATTACCGTCGGCTCAGCACTTTTTGCTATACTGGCACAGAATTACAGCGGCAAAGGCGATAGTTTTTCAATAGCCGCAGGAATTATTAGCGGAATTGGATTCCTGGGTGCTGGAGTCATATTCAAAGAGGGTTTTACCATCCATGGGCTAACCACAGCAGGGATTATATGGGTGTCAGCAGCGATTGGGATGGCCATTGGGTTCGGTGAATTTTACATCGGAGCCACCTTTCTAATATCAACTATGATTATCATCCAATTAACAAGACTGGCAAGTAAAGCGATAATTCCTAATAATAACTCAAAGGCAATTAGAATTACTTTTACCAAGGAAAATGCGGAGAAAAGGTTTGATATCATTGATCGGATCGATAAATATACCATCTATCAAAATGTGGTTAAGACAGAAAGGGACGAAAACGGTGGATTAATCATTGACATCGAAGTCCACATTCGGCAGAAAGACATCAGAAAACTTGAAGAATTTCTTTACCAAAACGATGAGATAAACACCTATATCGTTTAAGCTGTCAGCTCAGCTGCAATCGTGGGGTTTTGACTGCCGTATTTCATGTTTGTTTTCCAGGTTCCGTTGCAGTTCGTATTTTGCAACGGTATGGGAAATCAGCAAACCAATACGGAGCCCGCTGCCGGGCTAGAAAGATATGAACGGACGGAAGTGACCATCGATGCGGGTAAAGCCCAGCTACAGGCCATCCTGTATGCGCTGCCGCTTCTCGTGTTGCTGGGCGGGGCATACTTCCTGTTATGGGGGGCTTCCCTGGGCCACATCATAGATTCATTTAACATCTTCGGTTTCATCGGCGGTGGCTTGCTGGTAATCCTGCTGGGAATCATTGCACACGAACTCATCCACGGCATCACATGGGCAATATATGCGAGAAGTGGATTTAGGTCCATACGCTTCGGTGTGATGTGGGCATACCTTACCCCGTACTGCCATTGCAAAGAACCATTACGACTGAAACACTACATCACCGGCGCGTTGATGCCGGCCATCATATTGGGTGTGGTACCTTGTATGGTAGCCCTCATCAACGGCAGTGCCGCCTGGCTAAGCGTCGGTCTCTTTTTTATACTTGCCGCCGGAGGCGACTTCATGATTGTGAATTTGCTGCGCAAAAAGCCTATGGATAGTCTGGTACAGGATCACTCGGATAAACTGGGGTGCTATGTTTACCAGGTGCAAACTCCTTGAATCAAGGCCACACGAATAGCTGATGGATGGAGCCTATTTGCCTTAATAGGCCTCGCAAAAAGCCTACCTAAATGCGAAAGTTCCTGTCTTAGGTGCAGACCAGTTTGTAAGCAAAATACACCATTTTAGGTATTGGTCGCTGCGCTGGCAATGCTCAACTTAGCCTTCAATAAACTCCTGATCGATTATGGATTTCAAAAAGGTCAATATTCAGGACCTCCAACTGAAACATCAACTTGATGTAAACCCCGCGAATGGTGGTGTAACGGGAAGCGTGGAAATTCCGTTGCCCGCAGGAAGAGCGGATTTCGGTCCAGGCCTGGGCCTGGTCTACAGCTCCGCTTCTCGGAATTCGGCATTCGGGATCGGTTGGTCGCTTTCGGGTATCCCCTTTATCGCGGTTGATACCAAAAAAGGGCTCCCGAAATACGACGGGACAGACAGCTATGCATTCGGAGGCGGTAGTTCGCTCGTTCCGGTAATGGTACAGTCGGGTGCTGGATGGATACAGAAAACCACGGAAACGGCTGAATACTGGATTTATGATTACCGCCCGCAAACAGAGGAGGCGTTTATCCGGTTTGAAAAATGGGTCAGAAAAGACAACCAGGCCATACACTGGCGTACCTTGGCAGGCAGTGGCGTGGTGTCGGTATACGGGCTGCAGCATGGAAAGATGGCCAACCCCGAAAAGGGTGAACAGGTTTTTACGTGGTTGCTCGAAGAACAATATGACGGCCAGGGTAATGCGGTATGGTATCGGTACAAGAGCGAAAATGCAGACAATGTAGATACACAAACACCGTCGGAATACCATCGGATCAAAAAAGCAAGAATCGACGGTTTTTCCCAGAAGTATCCCGACCGGATCCTTTATGGCAATTCGGTTCCGTTGCTGCCGGGCACACCGGCACCCCCAACCAACAAGTGGCTTTTTGAGGTGGTATTTGATTACGGTGACTATGCCCAGTGGCCCTATGAAGCCTCCACGCCGGAGCAAAAGTGGACCACTAGGCTGGACCCATTTTCGGCGTTTAATCCAGGGTTTGAAATCCGTACGTACCGACTGTGCAGGCGTATCTTAAGCTATCACAACATCCCCGAATTATCGGCGAAGCCGTCCCTCACCGGTGTTTTTGAAATAGCTTACAACGAAAACCCGCTGGGCACGACCATACAACAATTGTCATTCACGGGGGTGAGGCGCGACCTTACGCAGGGTACCTATACGAAAAAGGCTCTTCCGCCACTCCGCTTTACGTATACCGCAGCCAAACCGGAGACCTCGTTCAACCCCTGTGCGGTCGAAAGCAATAGTAACGTGCCGCAGGGTCTCAACAGCTTCGACACGCGGTTTGTCGACCTGTTTGGAGAGGGTTTGCCCGGCATTTTGACCGAAACGGCCAACAATTGGTACTACAAGCGGAATAGAGGCAATGGTTTTTTTGATAAACAGGAAACCATCATCGCGAAGCCTTCACAGCGCATGGGCATCTACGCCCTTGGAGATTTCGACCAGGATGGTAACCTGAACTTGTTTAGCCTGCAGGGGAGAACAGCCGGCTATTATGAATACGATACGCACAAAGAAACATGGACGGGCTTCACGCCCTTCCGCAATATACCGCAGGTGGGCAATGCCAAGTTCATGGATGTAAATGCGGATGGTTTTGCAGACCTGATCGTGGAAACCGAAGATAAACTCACATGCTATCCTTTTGAAGGGAAAGAGGGGTTTGGCAAACCATTTGAATTTGCAAAGCCGCTTTCCAACGGGGTGAATTATGCGCCCACCTTGGGAAATTACCTGCCACTGGATTATTTCATGGCAGACATGACGGGCGACGGCCTGCCGGACCAGGTGCGGATCAAGAACGGACGGACGGAATATTTCCCTAACCTTGGAAACGGGCGCTTCGGCGAGTCGGTTTTGATGGAAGATGCGCCCATCATCGATTTCGACAACGGGTTTGACGCGAGCAGGATACGGCTTTTCGATCTGGATGGCAGCGGCACCGCCGACTTAATCTACCTGGGCCGCGGTGAGATCAGGTATTGGTACAACGCATCGGGCAATGGCTTTGTGGAAGGGGGACGGATAACGGGATTACCTTACATCGATTTGCTGAGCAGTGCACAGATTTTGGATTTGCTCGGCGATGGTACCCCGTGCTTGGTCTGGTCAAACTCGCTAAGCTATGCTGCTGGTTCGGCCATGCAATACCTGAAATTGACCGGTGGGGAAAAGCCGCGGTTAATGACGCAGCTGGATAACGGCATGGGATGCCTCACGCAAATAAACTATGGGTTTTCGGGCGCACACTACCTCGAAGCGCAACGGAAGGGCAGGCCTTGGATATCCAAAATCCCGTCCCATTTTACGGTGGCGGATCAGAAGGTCGTGATCGATACCGTTACCAATAGCCGGATGGCCGTCACCTACCGATATTACGATGGGCATTACAACGGCCATGACCGACATTTCGTTTGCTTCGGCCGCGTGGAACAGTACGACGTGGAGACGCTCGAAACGGATGCGTCTGCCCACGATACCGGCTACACGCAGCCGTCGTGCACCAAAACATGGCTGCACCCCGCCACGTTCGGATGGGACGCGGCAAAAACAATCCAATACTACGGTGAAAACGGGAACCATCCCGCGCTGCCGCCGCCGTTTTTTGAAGACCAAGGTGCGCAAGGTGAAAACGACTTCATGCAAGGATACCGAAGCCTGGCCGGCAAGGTCGTGCGGCAGGAGATATACGGCGTGAAGCCGGACGGCGGATTGGAAGAACATCCATACACCGTTACCCAAACGAATTATGCCATCCGGAACCTCCAGCCGGCTACTGCAATGCACAGTGGCAGCTGGCATCCGTACCGTACCGAAACGCTGGAAATTGCATACGACCGCATGCCCAACGATCCGAAAATGGCTCATCACCTCGCTTTGGAAGTAGACGAATTCGGAAACGTGGTGAGGGAAATGAACATTGCGTATTCCCGCAGAGCGGAAACACCGGATATACACGAACTCCAGGCAAAGGACTACATTACCGTAGATATCCATCAATTCCTCAATATAAATACCCCCAGCAGGTACGAGACCGGAATCCTATACGAATCGAAAAGTTATGACGTAAGCCCTGTCGCGAGGAATCCCAACGAGCTATTGAGGTGGGGCGATGCGACCGTGTTGGGCACCACAGGCAAGCGGACGGGATGGAGCAGGACGTACTTTTGGAACGATGCGCAGACGGCGGTCTTGCCGCTGGGACAGGTAGCGGACGTCGTGCTGGCGCACCACGAAGAGGCGGCATGCTTTGACGACGCGCTGATTGATGACGCGTTCGGCGGCAAAGTCTCGGCCGCCATGCTGTCCCAACCGGACGAAGGCAACTACATCCATAACGACGGATACTGGTGGCAACGCACGGCGACCAACCATTTCAACGGACTGTCCGGTTTCTATTCGCTTAGTAAAGTGGAAAACCAACCGGGAATTTTTACCGACTACCGTCATGACAGTTATTTCCTGGCCATCGTTGAAATGACCGACCCGCTGGGGAATAAAACCAAAGGGGCGATGGATTACAACGGTGTCGAACCCTACCGCCTCACCGATGCAAACGACAATGTGACGGAGGTGCTGTATGATGCGCTGGGTGTTTCGGTAGTGACCACCTACCAGGGTACCGTTCTTTACAACGGGACGGACGAGCGGTATGGCCATGCGGCGATCAGTGACTATAGCCCGCGCAATGATGAATCGTTTGACCACATCTTGGCCCATCCGGAATTGTTTTTGCAAAACACATCCACGTTCCTCTACTACGATCTCGGTAGCATCCCGTTGCGGAGCATACGCCTTACAAACGAAAATTTATTGCATGACGGCAAAGGCAATGTAAGCACCACATCCGTCATACAAATAGACTTGGATTACCAGGACGGTTTCGGCCGTATCATACAAAATAAGCGAAAAGTGGATCCGGGGCCCGCGATTGAGCGGAAACCGGACGGCACCGTGTATACGGATGCCAGCGGCGAACCCCTGTTGGCACACACGACAGACCGCTGGTTAGTCAGCGGGCATGTGGTTTACAACAACAAGCAACTGCCTATACGGCAGTTTGAGCCGTTTCACTCGGGTACGCACGTGTTTGAAAATGATACGCTGTTGGAAAGCCATGGTGTATCCATCCATCAATATTACGACGCGGTAGGAAGGATGTACCGCACCGATTTCCCCGATGCCACGTTCTCCGAAACGTTGTTTACACCCTGGGAAGTGAAATCTTTGGATCAGAATGACACGGTCGAACGGTCTATGTATAAAGCGTTCAAGGAAGTTCAGCCAACGGGCACACCCGAACGGATGGCACTGGATAAGAGCCTGGCGCACAAGGATACACCGGCCATCAGCCTTTTCGACCCCCTGGGGAGGGAGATTGTACACATCGAAACCAACAACGACGGCACGGTAAGGAAGACGGAAACCCATTTCGATAACCAGGGAAATCCGGTGCGCGTCATGGATGCCCGGGGACTCGTGGCATTTACCTACAAAAGGGATATGCTGGGGCGGTTGCTCCACGAGTACAGCATGGATGCCGGCGAACGGTGGAGCTTCCACAACAACAGCGACCAAACCATCCACCTTTGGGACGGCCGCGGTGTACATCAACGTACCCGCTACGATGCGCTGGACCGCGTAACGCAGATGCATGTGGACGGTGCGCTGGGCCTGGACCACACCACGGAACGATTTATCTACGGGGAAGACAGCGCGGTGGCCCAGGCAAAACAAAAGAACCTGAGGGGGAGCCTGGTGTTCCATTACGACCAGGCAGGGGTGCAGGAATTGAAGCTGGCGGCTCCCGGAATGGGGCCTTTGCATACCGAGCGCAGGCTGCTCAGCCAGTTTACCGGTGAGCCGGATTGGGTAAATCCGGCGGCTGTTGGCCTATCGACCGATGTGTTTACCTCCAGGTACGAGTACGACGGCTTGGGCCGCCCGATAGTGCAACAGCTGCCCGACGGCACGACGAGAAGGTATGTGTTCAATCAGGGCGGCACACTCCAGAAAATTAGTTTATCCACTGCCGATGGTGTGCTGAAAGACGTGGAAATACTTAAAAATGCCAGCTACGATGCCAAAGGAATGCGGCAACATGCATTGCTTGGAAATGATGTGGAAATTGCCTACACCTACGATACGGAAACGTTCCGGATGAAGCGGTTGCGAGCTAGCAGGGGTGGCGCAACGCCACGTACTTACCAGGATATCCAGTATACCTATGACCCGATGGGCAACCTCGTCCACCTGGTGGATGAGGTACAGCAGGCCGCGGCCGCGAGCCCGCGCGTAATGGAGGGGCTGAACGTATCGGCCCATGCTGAATTTGAATACGACGCTTTGTATCAGCTCATTTCGGCTACTGGCAGGATACACCAGGGATTGTTGCAGAATGACTACGCCGACCGAAGCGGCCAGGCAGGTGTCCCGGCCGATTGGGGGAAGGGAACCCGGCATATTACGCTCAACAACGGGGCGGCCGTTGAACGGTATACCCGCCGGTATGCGTATGACGAGGCGGGTAACATTAAATCGATAAAACACTCCGGGGTATCCCAGAACTGGACCAGGCAAATCTGGACTTCCGCCAGCTCAAACCGGTCGTTGCCGCTCCGCGATTTGAACGGCACCGACGTGTCTAACCCAGAGAGCCGCTTTGATGCCAACGGCAACTGCATATACCTGCCGCACCTTCGGAACCTCGAATGGAATTACCGGAACAACATCGCCAAAGCGGTCATCATCGACCGCGCTGCCCAGGGCAAGCCGAACGACGAAGAATATTATGTGTATGGCGGTGACGGTATGCGGGTGCGCAAAATCAGCCAGCGCGTGGTCGATGTGGCCAACGGCACGGTTGAACTTACTGAGAAAATATACCTTGATGGCTGCGAAATGAAGCGCATAACCCGGGGCGGCACGGAAATATTGAAATGCTTTACGTCAACGATAGGTGGAGGTACCGATACCCTTGCGCGTCTGTACGCTTGGGAAAAGGATACCCAAGCACGCGAAACCGACGATGTAACCCAAAAGAAAATCCATTACCAGCTGGCCAACCACCTCGGTTCTTCTGCACTGGAACTGGATGAAAACGGCGATGTGATTACTTATGAAGAATATTTCCCCTACGGGGGCACGTCTTTTATAGCGGGCAGAAACAAGCGAGACATCGACTTGAAAGCTTACCGCTACTCCGGCAAGGAACGGGATGATGCTACAGGCCTTTATTATTTTGGCTACCGTTATTATGCCCATTGGATGGGCAGTTGGATCAATCCGGATCCCTTAGGTCCGGAAGACTCGGTAAACTTGTATGGCTATGTGCACAACAATCCGGTGAATTTGGTGGATCCCAACGGCCTGCAGAGCACGGAGACTTTAACGTACGTCGGAAGCGTACGTACCGGACTAACTGCTGAGCAGGCCATGGCGCAGTTTAACTCCGGCCAAGGTGTACAGTTGGGTATCCGGGTGCTGGAATTGGAGCGGCGCAATGACGATTGGGTGATTTTGAGGCATAGGAATCTTACGGACGCAGAACGGGAACGGTTTCAGCGAATACAGGATCAATGGTCTGAACACCCCGAAATCGCAGAGATGTTCACCTCTTTGGAGGTGTCGATAAGCGAGTGGGAAACGCCTGATTTCGGCAGTTTAGCCGACAGCATTGGGGAAGAAAATGGAAATGGCGGCGAGGGAAGCGAGGGGAGTGAAAATGAAAATCAAGGCGCCGTGGAGGCGGTTGGGGAAGGCGACGTGGGAACGGTTGTCAGTAGCGGTGATGGCCGGTCCACCACATCGGCACCGTCGGGCGACGGCGATGCAGCAGGCCGTGGTAGGGCGCCTAGCGGCCGGGGTACAGGCGGTGGTGGATCCGGGAACAACACTTCCGACACAGGCACCGCAACTGGGACTGGTTCTGGTGGAAACGGACGGACCGGAAGACGGGGTCCAGCCGGATCCAGCGGGGACAGTCAGCCGGGCGGAGCGTCTGGCGGCTCGCCAGACGGGGTAACGGGCGGACAGGCAGGCGGAACACCCGGAGGTACATTGGGTGGTACATTTGGCGGGCAAATTGGGGGCAGTCCGGCAGGCAGTCCGGCAGGTGATATCAACGGATCGCCAGAAGGTATACCGGACGGTGTCCCGGATGGAACAACCGAAGGGGCAGAACAGGGAAGCGGTAACCAACAGGGTACCGGAACGGCGGGTACAGGCCATGAGGCAGGAGACCGTTCTGCCGCCCGCCCGGCAGACCAACCGGAAGGGCAGGGCACACAGCGGCAGCAAGGAAGTGGCGACCAGCAGGGGCAAGGGGGCGATCCAAGAACGAATTGGCTCGATACGGCAACACGCTGGGCTGGCTACCTGAACCTCGAATTCGGGGGTGATGAAGGTGGTGGGGAAGCCGGAGGTATCCCCGGCGGCCTCGACCTGTTTGGATGGCGGCCGCCAATGTGGGTGCGGCGTACGCTACAAGTGGTATATATCGCCACCACGGTGATTACCACCATTATACCGATAGGTAAGTTGGCATTGGCAGCGAAAATGGCCCTGCAGGGCGCATTGAAAGTGGGCTTACGGGCAACAGCCAGGCAACTGCTGGCTCGCGTTGCCGCAAGGATACCGTCGCGGGCCGCAATCAGAGGTGCGCTAACGAAGGTGCGCAGCGCAATCGGAACGGGTTTGTCGAGGTTTGGCGGATTATTCCGGCCATCCGGTGTTCGTGCGATGGCGGCAGGAACTTCGTCAAGCGTGTCTCCGGGACCTTTGGTACGGGGCTTTAGGTGGTTGATGTTCAGGGGCAAAAATATTCCGCACACGGTCGGCCCTACGTCGTCACCAGGCGCCCTGGGTACAACGGCAGCCAACGGGGCCATCCGGATAAAACCGGGTCTTTCTATTGCACAGCATACGGAAACACTATTTCACGAGGGTGCGCATCGGTTCCTTACGCCACTCGGAAACGGAACCATAACACGGGCTAGGCAAACCGTGGGGATGTGGGGCTACCAGAATTCACACTTGTTGCGCTACGTCGAAGAGGGTTTTGCTCAATCCATCGGGAGTGGCTCGTTCAGGTCTGGATTTGGATGGATCAATAGACATGTGGCCACAGGGGGGTATGGACTAAGTGCAACGAGGATTGTCGGCGAAGGTATGCTGTATGTAGGCGGGATTCTGGGAACGGGATATGCCATCAATCGTACGCTATCGGATGATTAAATAGGAGCAAATAGGAAAAAGACATTGAAAGAAACAATATCACTATCATGAACAAGCAAGAACTTCTCCAACTGGAGAAACTGGCCACCCTTACGCCGGGTGCGATCCGGAAACAAAACACGACGCTATTCGCCAAATTAAGCGAAGCGGCAAGCCGTAAGCTTAAAGATAGCGTGGAAGAAAAGCTGAAAGATGCGCCGGCCGAACTGAAGGCCGGATTGAAGAAGGTGGAATTCTCAGCGGCGAAACTGGGCTCCATAGATGTGAAATCGGCGTTGTCTAAAGCGGTATTAACAGACAAGTTACCGGCTGCGAAAAGGAAGGAACTGGAAACTGCTGTCTCCGGGATGCCCAATTTGGGCAACATCGATAACGTGTTGCTGGCAGACGTGCCCGTGTTTCTCAACCCGTTGTTTCAGCAACACCTGCAGAAAGCCAAATTATACCGGCTGAATGCCATAACCGGCATTGCTGATGCCAAAACGGAAAAGCTATTCAGTAGTGAAATCCGGCTGGATAACTTCGAAAACGAACAGATTGAAAGCCTGGTGGGCGAAAAAACCATCACGCGGGAAGAAGGGGATAAGCTGGAATTGGCCGCAAGCCTGTACCACCTCGTGGATGGTAGCTTTGAGCTGGCAGCCGAAATCGAAAAGCAGGTCAAACCGACGGCCTTGTCTGATTTGGTGAAGGTGGATAAGACCGAATGGAAAATGTGGTTGGAGGCGTCAAAGGCCGACTTGGGCGAGGGGGTTACCGCCGATGACTATGCCGAGTTCCTAGCCGGCAAAGTAGCGCAGCTTTACCCGGAGGCCTCACTGATCCATCGTACGGCCCGCGTTGTGCCCACCCAGCTGCAGAAAAACATCAATGCCATAGAGCCGCTTGCAAAGAAAAATGCGACCCTGTTCGGGGTGCAGGTATTTGATGAACTGGATACCACGGGGTTGACGGCCAGTCAGGTCGACACCTTGAGGATACAATATGAAGAAATAGACGCGCTCGTAAAGGCCAATCCCGGCTTACAGTTGGGGGCGGTACTGAACGACGAAGCCATCAAGCCGGCCGACAAGGGCAAGGTCATTACCGGTCGGATCGGACTCATTGAACGTTTCCAAAAGCAAAATGAAAACGTGCACTTCCTTTCGCTGGAGTACAAACACGATAGTGACGATCTGAAACTCCTTAACCTGGATGGGTTTTCTGCGGCCGAAAAAACGATGGTGCTCAGCAACGTGAAGGCCCAGCAACGGATCTATTCCTTTACCCAGGATGTAGCGGATACTCAAAAAATCATGGCAGCGGGCTACCACGCAGCTTTCCACATTACAGCGGTAACGCTCGATGATTTTGTCAGCACAACCAAACTCGACAAAGCCGTGGCGGTCCGGTATTATGAACAGGCCCACATGGCCATTATCCGTACCACGGGCGTAATGGGATCTATCCTGGATATGCTCACCGGTAGCTTCGACTGGACCAAGGTCGGCAACCTGGGCTCGTCGATAAAAGATTACCTGCGCGACATCCCGGGCTACCAGGACTTGTTCGGCGAACTGGCATTTTGCGATTGCAGCGATTGCCAGTCCATCTATTCGCCAGCTGCCTATTTCGTCGATCTGATGCAGTTTGTAGACCGTTATGTCATCGCCAAGCACTTTACCGGATCAAACGCGGGCCACGTGCTCAACATCAAAACCCGGCGGCCCGATTTATGGACGCTCGAATTGAGTTGTGAGAATACCACGGCGTTGGTTCCTTACCTAGACATCATCAATGAGATACTCGAAGCGTACATTGCGCAGAAGAAAGGATACACCGGCAACCTGAATGACCGCGCTGCCGTGGAGACGTGGGTCTATAAAAATGAAATGGCCCTCGAGAAACCGGGCACATGGAAAAATGGGGTGTTTGCCTTCCAACAGCCCTTCCATTTGCCGCTGGAAGCCGTACAAACCTACCTGGGTCATTTCGAGAAAACTAGGGAAGACATTGGCCGCCTCATACAACGGCCGCAAGCGGAATGTGCACAGGCCCGGTTCAACCTTTCCGATAAGGTGTACCAACTGGTTACTTCGGCCGATGTAACCCCTGTATTTATCAATCGTGTATACGGCATTGATTTCACGGTTTCCGCCGGAAAGATATCGCCCTTCGATGCGCAGGAACTCCTGAAGCCGACGGGATTGAACCGGAAAGAGCTGGGCGTGATTTTGAAAACCGGCTACGTAACGGACAATGGCACCGATAACATCGCGATCCAAAGTGAAAAGAAAAACGCCGATAGCATACAGAACGATATCGAACGGATAAAAAACCTCACCTATGCCAGTCTGGACCGCCTACACCGCTTCATCCGGCTATGGCGGAAGACCGGTGTCACCATCGCTGAGCTGGATGGGCTGATCGGGATGGCCAAGGACATGGGGGTGGGTGCCGACTTAACACCCGATGTGGTCACGGCGCTGGGGCAATGGCTGCGGATAAAAACGGAAATGGGCCTCACGGTCGACGAGCTAGCGGGAATCATCCACCTCCTGCCTGCGCCATACGTCGACCGCCTGTTTAACCACCAAGATGTGGTAGCCGAAGATGGCACGTATCCGAAACCTTCCATCAAGCTCATCCACCCCGCGCTGGCCATTGACCAGTCATCCCCCGATGCGGTGTTCTCCGCGTTCCGGCTATCCGTGGCCTTGAACCGCTCGGACGACGAAGTGCTGGCATTGATCCGGCACCTGGCCGTACCGTTGGGCATAACTGCCCTGGATGCTACGACAGAAAACGAGCGGGGTTTTCTGCTTACCGCAGCGAACCTGTCGCTGCTGTACCGCCACAGTATACTTGCCGAACGGTTGAAGCTCACCGTGAACGAACTGTTTGCACTGATGGCGCTGTCGCCTGCGTTCCCTGGGGGATACCTCGAAAATGCGGACCACGTGGATGCCTTACTGGCACTGCACCAGTGGTGGAAAACCTCCGGATATACACTGGATGATCTGCACGTCATCCTGAAAACGGGAAACGTGGCGGATGCCACCAGCTATCTGTCGTCAGCGGATACCGCGAAGGAAATCCTTCAACAGCTAACCGAAGCAAATCAATTGGTTTTCGCCGATACGGTCTTCGCCTACGTGGATGGCGTCACCGAAGCACAGTCGAGGGAACTCATCGCCAGCAATACGGCAATCATCGAGCAGTCGCCAGACGGGACGAACTACCGCCTGAAGCCGGATTTTGACCCGGCCGTCGCCATGACGGTGCCGGCGGGGATTGCCGTGCCGGAGCCGGTCCTGAGGAGCGTACTGCTTTCGTACCACGCTGCACACCTGATCCCGTTCCTCCTGTCGGGCAAGCTCGGCCTCGCCGAGCCCATCTTGCGGGCAATCATCACGGCGATTGGGTATGACCTCGACAACGACGCACTCACCCTTGAATTGCAAAACAATACCGACCCTTCCGTGGCGCTAAAAGGCCTGATCGACGACCTGCTCCCCTTGAGTGTATTATTCAAGGGCAAGAAGAAGTTCACGGCCGATGCCATATCGTTTATCGCTGCGAACCCGGCGTTGTTTGGCATAACGGATATACAATCACTGACGCTGCAGCACATACGCCGTATCCATACGTATGCTTCCTTCATAAAAGTGGAGGAAGATGGCAGCAGCAATACGGGCAGCCTGAATAGCGTACTCCTTGCTTTCTCTACGGCCAACCAGTACCAGGATGCCGACCAAGCCCTGTTGGCTAGCCTGCTGGCAACCAAGGAGGAGCTGCTTCTCAGCATCCACTCCCTGGCAGGGAGCTTTACCGACGCGGTTTCCACCCTGGCATTCTACTACGACTGTACAGCGGTGTGCGGCTATATCGGCATCGGCGGCGGCACGCTGGCGAAAATCATGGCGACCGACTACGACACGTTGAATGAGGCTATGTTGGAGATCCTTGCGGCTTTCCGCAGCAAATATCCCGATGAAGCCGAGCGGAAGGCGAAATTGGAAGACTACCAGGATGCACTCCGCGGGAAGAAAAGGTCGGCGCTTACCACCTACCTTATCCATTCGGGTTTCCCGCAGTTTGAAGATACAAACGACCTGTACCATTATTTCCTGATCGATACCGAACTGGAGGGCTGCTCACGGACATCCCGGCTGGTGGCCGCAACCATGAGCCTGCAGCTGTACATCCACCGCATCTTATTGAACCTGGAGCAGGATGCCCAGGAACCGGGTACGGCAGGCCGGATCCACGTGCGGCCCGACGATATTCCTGCCGATGAGTGGGAATGGCGCAGAAACTACCGGGTATGGGAGGCGAATCGGAAGGTATTCCTTTACCCGGAAAATTACATCGAGCCCGACCTGCGGGACGATAAAACGCCGTTGTTCAAGGAGCTGGAGTCGGACCTCTTGCAAAAGGAAATCAATGCCGATAATGTATTGGACGCCTATGGCCGTTACCTGCGTGGGTTTGACGAAGTGGCGCATCTGAAGATAGCGGGTTCTTACCATGAAAAAGATGATCGGTCGGCCACAGACGTACTCCATTTATTCGGTGTAACCGCCGACGAACCGCCCATGTATTACTACCGGCGGGTGGAAAACCTCTACTATGCCGAACAGCGGGATGACCGCGGCGTGGTGTGGGAACCCTGGCAGAAAATCAACGTGCAGATTCCCGTGCGGAAAGTGGCACCGATTACCTACAATGGCAGGCTGCACGTATTCTGGACACGGGTAACGACCCTGGGCAATACGGTGTTTGATAATAACCGGTCGATCTTTACCGGCTACAGCCATAAGGTATCCATTGAGTTTACGACACTCAAACTGGATGGAACATGGACGCCGCCGCAGAAGCTAGATTTGCGAGATTGCTACCCGTTTGAAGGAAACGGGGTGATCCAAGATCCCTTGGCCGACCGCCATGAAATCGATGATTTCACCGGCTCATTGCACGACGCGCTCCGGTCGTTCCCGTTCTTTAATTGGTCAGGCGTGAATGAAGCCGTGCGTAAAATGAAGACACCGCGTTATGCGTTGTCGCCGCATTACGAGCCTGTAGACGAGTATACGCTGAAGGGGTTTTTATGGGACCAGGTCTATCCGTACGTGGATTCGACGGGCCGGTTGATATTGACCGGGGCGGGCTTCCAGATGCGGGCTGCCATCGACTTCTATAACCTCAATGCACAGTATAACGGGATCCCGATCAATGATTTCACAAACGACCCGGTGCGGGAATCGTGGTATTTTGTAAAAGACAAGACCGCTAAGCTCCTCACCCGGTCAGGCAATACGCTGTACCGGGCTTCCGCTCCCGCCACGCAGGTGTTCGACACGTATGCGTACGGCAGCTTGATCACCAATACGTCTAAGTCTGACACCCTCCTTAACCGGCTTTGGCGGCAGGATACACTGAATCATTCGTTTGATAACATCCGCCAGAATGCGGTTGCAACCCTTCGGAGCGGCAGCCAGGTGCAGATCGTAAACGGCGCATTCAGCGACGCGATCATCGATGCGAATGGCGACCTCTTGTTGCTGCAGGGCGCACCCGCTGAAGGAAATGGCTTTGTCTTAAAGCGTATAGGTACCACGCTCAGCGAAACCCTTACCCGGACCTTGTTTACAAGTGGCGTGGATACGGCCCTGAATATCGCTACACAGAAAGCTTTGAAGGAACTGGATGCGTCGATAAGCCTGCCGGGCAGTTCGGGCGTGGTCAATAAGGTGGTGAGCGGCAAAGTCGACTGGAAGGGTGCTTATGGCACGTACTACCGGGAGATTTTCATGCACATCCCATTCCTGCTGGCTAACCACCTGAACAGCCAGGGCAAGTATGCCGAAGCGCAGAAATGGTATCACTATATTTTCAATCCGGCGTCTACCGAGGTGGTGACGTACCCCGCTGGTGCGACGGCTGCGCAAAAGCGCAAAATGGAACTCGATCGGAACTGGCAATACCTGGAGTTCCGCGAAATTGACGTGCAGACGTTCCGGGATCAGCTCAACGACAAAACGGCGATCGAAGCGTATAAGAAGGACCCCTTCAACCCGCACGCCATTGCCCGGCTCCGCATGAGCGCTTACCAGAAGAGCATCGTGATGAAATACATCGATAACCTGCTGGATTGGGGCGATCAGCTCTTTACCCAAGACGCCATGGAATCGGTCAATGAGGCGACGCTCCTGTATGTTATGGCG
>Ga0182739_1001446_pt1 | contig 24984 bp, 24 predicted proteins | sample eDN5th30CBELigBY_FD_128873 | JGI IMG/M metagenome (GOLD analysis project Ga0182739, IMG submission 128873) | Enriched backyard soil microbial communities from Emeryville, California, USA - eDNA 5th pass 30_C BE-Lig BY (version 2) (version 2) | ecosystem: Environmental > Terrestrial > Soil >... | reverse complement strand
TGGAAGTCGGCCGCCACGAACCGGTAGGGGCCCGAGCCGACCACCTCCTTGATCGGCTGCGACACCGGCACGGCGGCGATGCGCTGGGGCATGATGAAAGGCACCGGCGAGGCGGGCTTGGCCAGCGCCTCGATCAGCATGCCGAACGGCTGCTTGAGCTGGAACACGACCGTCTGGGCGTCGGGGCTTTCCAGGCTGCGGGTCGCGGCCATCAGGCGCAGGCCCAGGACGTCGCGTTGGGCCCAGCGCTTGAGCGATGCGACGACGTCTTCGCCCGTGACCGGCGCGCCATCATGGAACTTCAACCCCTTGCGCAGCGTCAGGGTGACGGTGAGCCGGTCCGCGCTTTCCTGCCAGCTTTCCACCATTTCCGGCTGCGGCTTTCCGGCCGCATCCAGGGCGAATAGCGTGTCGAACACCATGTAGCCGTGGTTGCGCGTGATGTAGGCGTTGGTCAGGATGGGGTCGACCACGCGCAGCGGCGCCTGCATGACGATCCTGGCGGTGGTTTCGGCGCGCAGCGGGCTGGCAGGCGCCAGTCCGATGGCGCAGAAGAGGGCGGGAGCGAGAACGGCGGGCGCGCAGAGACGTCCCAGTCCGGGAAACGTGGTTTTCATACCGGTACCTTCAGAGTGAGGGTGGAACAGGCGAAAAGGAGGGCAAGGCTCGGCCGCGAGCCTGCCGGTCAGCCAAGCAGCGGTCGGCGCGCGGCCCACGGGGCCAGTCGTTCAAGCTGCGCCGAGAGTTCGAGCAGAATGTCCTCGCGCCCGAAGTGGCCGATCAGTTGGGTGGCCACGGGCAGGCCCGCCTCCGTCCACGACAGGGGCAGGCTTGCCGCGGGCAGGCCGGCGCCATTGACGACCGGAAGAAAGGTGGAATAGGTAGAGGCGCGCGCGCGGTACTCGCGGAAACCCAGGCCGTCGGAGGTGTTCAGCGCCAGGTAGTCGAGCTTGCACGGAAGCTGCGCCAGCGTTGGGGTGAGCAGGACGTCCAGGTCCCTCATGGCGGCCGCAAAGGCGCGGCCCACGGCGTGCAGCCGCGCCACCGCGTCGATGTACGACGCCGCGTCCAGCCCTTTGCCGACGAGATAGCCATCGTGGATGACCGGTTCCAGGTCGCCCGCTTGCAGGTCACGGCCCAGGGTCCGGAGCCGGCCCTCGACGGCCACGACGATATTGCTGGCCAGGATGCTGCCGTGGGCGTGCACGAACCCGTCATAGTCGATGGCCGGCAGCGCAGCCTCGAACACGTCATGGCCCAGGGATTCAAGCAGCGATGCCGTGTGCGAGACCGCGGCATCGCACTCGGGCGCGATGGCGATGCCGTTCCAGCCCGTGCGCAGCAGGCCCACGCGCAATGGCCGCGGTGCGGATTCGCGCACGGCATCGAGGAATGCGCGCGGCTTGGGCGGCGCGGCATAGGGGGCGCCGGCTTCGTCGCCGCAGATCATGTCCAGGGCCGCCGCCGTATCGCGCACGGACATGCTCAATACGCCGTCGGTCGCCATCCCGCCCCATCCTTCGCCGCGCGCCGGTCCCATCGGGACGCGGCCGCGCGAGGGCTTCAGTCCGAACACGCCGCAGCAGGCTGCCGGAATCCGGATGGATCCGCCGCCATCGCTGCCGTGGGCCACGGGCACGATGCGTGCCGCGACGGCGGCGGCCGCGCCGCCGCTGGAGCCGCCCGCGGAGCGCGTCCGGTCCCATGGATTGGGCGTGGCGCCGCCGTTGCGGACAGCTTCGGTCGTGCCGGCCATGCACAATTCGGGCACCGTGGTGCGCGCGAACGGGATGAAGCCGGCCGACTCGAACCGGTCGGCGACCGTTGCGCAGTAAGCGTAGGTCGAGTCGTTGAACAGCGCTGACCCGATGCTCGACGGAAAGCGCGTATGCGCGAACCCCGAGTCCTTCAGCAGGAATGGAATGCCGCGGAACGGTCCGCGCGGCGTCCATCCGGCGGCGATGCCGCGCGATTCCTCGTAGCGGGGATAGGTGATGGCGTTCAGGACGGGATTGCGCTGCTCGGCCAATTCGATGGCGCAATCCATGAGCTCGGCGCAGGTGACTTCGCCGCGCTCAAGCAATTCGGCCAGGGCAAGGCCGTCCAGGCCCTCGTACTCGGTGGTTTGCATGTTTCCCCTTCTTTGCAATCTGAGCGATACACGGCTTTCTTGGTGAAGCCGGGACCGTAGATCCGGGGTGAACGTGCGGGGCGTGATGTTCCGGGAACGCGCGCCGTGGCGGTGCGGTCGGAAGCGATGGCAGCGGGAAGCAGGTTCGCCGGATCAAACGGCAAACCCAAGTCTAGGGACCGCGGTTGCGTGGGCCAAACCAGGATGCGACAGCGCGGGCATCCCAAATGCGACAAGGGGGGGGGCGGCAAGGCCCGCGTCAGCCTTGCTTGCCGAACCCGCCCGCGGCCCACGCCGACGCGCGATCCACGTTTAGCTTATACGTCGGCGGCACGCGGATTTCGGCCAGCGATTCCCCGAATTCGTCATAGGCGCTCAGCACGGCGTAGGGCTCGTCTTCATCGGGGACGATGTCCAGCTTGACGGTCAGGCGGCCGTCGTCGGTGTCGATCTTCACGCTCTTGTGCAGCGTGGCATGCAATTGCTGTTCATGGCGGCGCAGGACTTCATTGGCCGTCTTGACCAGCGTGATGAAGGCCGGCGAATCGAGCGGCTTGGGGTTCTTCTTGTCGCGGCCCATGGTCCAGGGACCCACAAGGGCGGGCTCGGCCTGGCCGTCCTTGGTCATCTCGACCGCCCAGCCGTCGTCGTCTTCGTTCTTGATGATGCGTGCCGTCCAGCCGTCGTCGCGCCAGAGCGTGGCGTGCTGTTCCTTGGGCGCTTCGGAAATGCCGCTATCCGGCATGAGGGTGTCGTTCACTGCGTACTGCTCCTGAAGAATGGGCGGCGCGGACTTGCCGGGCCACCCGCACTGTAGCCTACGGCGCGCCTGGCCGTCCCGGACGCCCGGGGCGCCGTCAGGGCCGGTCCTCGTCTTGCTCGACGCTGTCGGCCAGCGCGCGCAACAGGGCCCCGCCATCGCCGCGCCACGCGCTGCCGTGCATGCAGGCCAGGGTGGCCGGCTGCAAGGCCGCCAGGCGTTCCAGCATGGCGCGGGCATGCTTGGTGTGGGAGAAATAGTCCATCTGGCGGCGGAACGCCTCGCTCGGCGCGAGGATATCGCTTTCGGTCAGCGCGGGGGTGTGCGCGCCGCCCTGGGTGAACAGGTCGCCGCAGAGCAGCGTGGCGGTCGCGGTCTCCATCAGAAACCCGCATTCCCACGCATGGGGCAGATGCGGCGTATCCAGCCAGCGCACGCAATGCTGACCGAGCAAGAGCGTCTCGTCGTCTTTCAGCGCGCGCGGCGGTCTGTCGGCGAAGTCTCCCACGGAGACCATCGCCGCCACCTGGCCGCACAGCGGTTCCGCGCGCGGCGCGACGGCAAGAAACGCATTGAGCGCGCCGCACTCGTCGGCCTCGAAATGCGAAAAGCCGATGTAGCGCAATTGATCGATGGGCAAGATCCGCGCGACCGCGGCGCTGACGACGGGAAACAGCTTGCGCAGGCCGGTATGGAACAGCAGCGGCGCATCGTCGTCGATGAGGTATTGGTTGAAGGAAAATCCGCCGGCGCCGGGAATCTCGACCGGGGTGGATATGCGGTAGATGCGGGGGGCAATCTCGTCGATCGCCGTGTCGCTGGAATGCGCTTGGGTCGCCATCGCGGGCTCCTTGGTTGAGCAACGGGCGTGGGTACGAGATTAAAGGCCCTGCGCCCGGCGCGCCAGCGCCTGGCGCAAGACGCGCGGCGCTACACCGCGCAGGACGCCGCCCAGGCGCGAAACTGCGTCAGCTCGGGCGAGGGCCGCCGGTAGTCCTCCGGCGGCAGTACAAAGTAATAGCTCTGGGCGCCCAGGTCTACCGTCAGATCGAACGGCGCGACCAGGCGGCCTTCATCCAGTTCCTTCTGCACCAGGGGCTTTTGCGCGATTGCCACGCCATAGCCTTCGAGCGCGGCCTCGTAGGCCAAGGCCGACGACTCGTAGCGCAAGCCGCGCGAGACGTCGATCTGCGTCAGGCCGGCCGCCCGTAGCCAGATCTCCCAGTAGTCGGGCCGCGCCAGCGTGTGCAGCAGGACCTCGCCCTTCAGGTCGGCGGGCGTGCGCAGCCGCGCGCATTTGTCGGGGACGCAGACCGGCAGCAGTTCGTTGACCATCAGCTTGTGGCTGATCAACCCGCGCCAGTGCCCATTGCCCATGCAGATGCCGGCATCGACTTCCTCGCGCTCGAAATCGGGCGGATCCACGGCGGTATGGAGCTTGACGTCGATGTCGGGGTACTGGCGGTGAAACCCGGACAGGCGCGGCAGCAGCCAGCGCATGGCGACGCTGTGGGGCGCCTTGATGACGAACTGCCGGCGGCGCGACCGCTCGCCCAGTTCCGACGTCGCGCGCTGCAGCCCCCCGAACCAGCGCGCAATATCGGCGTGATACCCCGCGCCCATGGCGGTGAGCACGATGCGGCGGTGCTGGCGCAGGAACAACTTCAGCCCCAGGTGTTCTTCAAGCAGGCGGACCTGGCGGCTGACGGCGGCGGGCGTCACGCTGAGTTCCTCGGCCGCGCCGGTGATGCTGCCCAAGCGGCCCACGACCTCGAAACAGCGCAGCGCATTGAGCGGGGGCAGGGCGGTCATGTCGGTGGTTCGGTTAACAAAAAGTTAAGTGTGCCATAGATAAAGTCGTTTGAACCCGGCCGCGCAAGCGCCCAAGATGGCACGGCCGCTCGACTTCGCGGCCAAGAACAGCCATAAGGGGAAATCCATGTTCAGAACGTTGGCTCGACGGATTGGAATTGCCGCCTTCTGCGGCGCCGCGGCGCTGGCCGGACCCGCTTTTGCGGCCGACTATCCGCAGCGCCCCGTCAGCATCGTGGTGCCGACCACGCCCGGCGGGACCGCCGACATCCTTGCCCGCCTGATCGGGCCCCGGCTCGCGGAGCGCTGGGGGCAGGCCGTCGTGGTGGAAAACAAGCCGGGGGCGGGCACGCTCATCGGTTCCGACTACGTGGCCCGGGCCAAGCCCGACGGCTACACCTTGATGTTGACCTTCAATGAGCTGGCCACGCTGCCCGCCCTGAATCCCAATGTCAGGCTGGATGTCGAAAATGGCCTGGCGCGTATCGGCAAGATCGGCAGCCTGCCCGTCCTGGTGCTGACACGACCGGGCATCGACGATCCCGGCCTGCCCGCGCTGATCGCGCGGTTTCGCGCCAATCCCGGCCAATACACCTACGCCTCGAATGGCTCGGGGTCATCGCTGCAGCTGTTTACCGAGATTTTCAAGCGCGAGGCCGGCGTGGATGTGATGCACGTGCCTTACCGGGGCGCGCTGGAGGCCTCGATGGCGGCCATTGGCGGCGAGGTCGACCTGCTGGTGCAGTTCGCCTCGGGCAATGTCATCAACCATGTGAAGGGCGGCAAGCTCAAGGCCTACGCCGTGGCTTCGCCGCAGCGCCTGGAAGCCTTGCCCGCCGTGCCCGCCGCCGCCGAGGCCGGCCTGCCTGAACTGCGGCTGGAGGCCTGGTATGGGCTCTTCGCGCCGGCCGGACTGCCCGACGATCTTGCGCAGAAAATCAACCGTGACCTGAACGACGTCCTGGCCGAGCCGGCGATCCGCGAACGCTTGAAGGGGATCAATCTGCAGGTGCAGACCGGCTCGCCCTCGGACTTCGACACGTTCTTCCGCGCCGAATATGCCCGATGGAGCGGTTTGATTCGGACCCTCGGCATCAAAAGCAGTGAATGACTGAACAAGCCCACCGGAGCCACGCCTTGACCTACGACCCACGCACCCACGCCGCCCTGACTTTCCATGACGCGCGCGCCCGCTTTGCCGAACGCCGCGACACGCCGCGGGACTACCTGGAACGCTGCCTGGACGTGATCGGCAGGCGGGAGGGCGAGCTCAAGGGCTGGGTCGTCCTGAATGAAGCCGGCGCGCGCGCCGCTGCCGACGCCAGCGCCCAGCGCTATCGCGACGGGCGCCCGCTGTCGGCCATCGACGGCATGCCGGTCGGCATCAAGGACCTGATCGAAACGCGCGACATGCCCACGCAGATGGGCTGCGCCGCCTTCGACGGCAACTTCCCCAAGAACGACAGCGCCGTGGTGCGCGCCCTGCGCGACGCCGGCGCGATCGTCCTGGGCAAGACCGTCACCACGGCGCTGGGGTTTCTGGATCCCGGTCCGACGACCAATGCGTTCGATCCCCTGCGCACGCCGGGCGGATCGTCCAGCGGCTCGGCCGCCGTCGTGGGCGCCAACATGGTGCCCATGGCCATCGGTTCGCAACTCGTGGGCTCCGTCCTGCGACCGGCCAGCTTCAACGCCAATTGGGCCTTGAAGCCGACGTTCGGCGCCCTCAACCGCGGCGAGCGGCTGGGACTGAGCCAGGCCCATATCGGCATCCATGCCAATAGCGTCGAGGACATGTGGACGGCGGCCGCGGAAATCGCCCTGCGCGCCGGGGGCGATCCTGGCCATCCGGGGCTGTATGGACCGCTGCATCCGCCCGCCGCCCGCAAGCCCGCCCGCCTGGTCGCGCTGGAAACCGAGGGCTGGGAACGCGCCGAGCCGAACGCCCGCCAGGCGTTCGAGGCCTGCCTCGACGATCTGTCCCGCCAGGGCGTGTCGATCATCCGGCGCGCCGACTCCCCGCTGGTCGAGGCGCTGGAACGCGCCATCGCGCAGGCCGCGCCCCTGTCGCTCAGGCTCATCTCCTGGGAGCAACGCTGGTCGCTGGCCAACCTTGTCGACAACCATCCCGACACGCTCGGGCCCAGCCTGGTGCGGCAGCTTGAGAGCGGTCGCGGCATGACCCTGGCGGATTACCGCGAATGCCTGTTGCTGCGCGAACACGCCCGCCAGCGCCTGGCGGCCCTGGCCACGCAATGCGACGCGCTGGTGAGCCTGAACGCGTGCGGCGCGGCGCCGGTCGCGGCGGATATCCGCGACAGCAAATACCCCACCGGCGACGTCTCCTTCGCCTGCGCGTCGTCGCTGCTGGGAGCGCCCGCGATCAACGTCCCCTTGATGGCCGTCGATGGCTTGCCGCTGGGACTGCAAGTGATGGGGCTGCCGCACGGCGATGCCGCGATCACCGCCATCGGGGCGTGGCTGCTTCAGGCCTCGCGGCAAGCCGCCTGATGCGCCGCCCGCCGGCGGGCCGCATTGGCCAGGTCGGCGATCGGCGCTAGCAGTCCGCGGTCGAAAGCCTCATGCCGCGCCCCGGCGCGCAGCCTGTCCGGCCAGTCTGCATGCGTGAGCGCGCCGCGGCCCAGCGATACGAAGTCCGCCTCCTGTCTTGCCAGCATGCCCGCGGCCTGCGCCGGATCATGCAGCGAACCGTTGGCCAACACCGGCACCGCGACGTGCCCGCGCGCCAGCGCCGCGAGACTGGGACCGTCGTCGCCGAAGGCAGGCCGCCAGGCCTCGAATTCCGTCGTATGCAGGTAATCGATCGGCTGACGGCCGAGCGTGCCGAAGATTCGTGCTGCCTCGTTCGCGCCGCCTTGCCACTTGTGCGTGAAGTCGTTGACCTTGCCTTGCGAGACGCGCACGCCGACGGCGAAGCAGCCGGTGGTCGATTGGCGGACCGCCTGGATCACCTCCACGGTCAGGCGCAGCCGGTTGTCGAGGCTGCCTCCATAGTCGTCATCGCGCAGATTGGTGTGCGCGGTGAGGAACTGGTCCAGCAGATACCCGTTGGCGCCGTGGATCTCGACGCCGTCGAATCCGGCCGCCTGCGCCCGGCGCGCGGCATGCGCGAATCCGTCGACCGCCTGGGCGATGTCGTCGCGGGTCATCGGCTCGGGCATCGGGTAGGGGCCCGCGCCTCGGTAGAACGTCATCTGCTGTCCGGCCGGCATGACGGCCGACGGGGCCTTGTTGGTGCTGCGGTAGGGATTGCCCTGCGACAGCGCGCCCGCATGCATGAGCTGCGCGACGATGCGCCCGCCTTGCGCCTGCACGCGCTCGACCACGGGCCGCCATGCCTCGCGCTGGGCGTCGTCGGCCAGGCCGGGCTGGTAAAGGTAGCCCTGCGCATGGGCCTGGTCCGTGTAGATGCCTTCGGTGATCACCAGGCCGAATCCGCCCGCGGCGAAGGCCGCATAGTAGTCGGCCATCTGCGCGGTGGCGTGGCCGTGCGCGGTGGCGCTGACCCGCGTCATGGGCGCGACGGCAAGGCGGTTGGGCAGGCGCAGTCCGCCCACCTGCAGCGGCGCGAACAGGCCGGCGTGCGGCCCGGGCGCGGCGCTTTCCGGACGATTTGCGGGCGTGCCCATGTCAGCGGCCCTCCTGCGGGATGGCGGCAATCGCTTCGATCTCGATCATCGCGGCGGGATCGTACAGCGCCTTGATTTCCGCGATGGTGTCGGCCGGGTAGGGCGCCGAAAAGAAGCGCCGCCGCAGCGCGACCACGTCGTCGAAATGCCCCATGTCGGTCACGAAGATGGTGACCTTGATGACGTCTTTCAGGCTGGAGCCGCCCGCTTGCAGGGCGCGCTGCAGGTTCAGGAAGGCCTGCTCTCCCTGGGCCGCAAAGCCGCCGTCGACGATCTTGCCGTCGTCGCCAGCGCCTGCCTGGCCGGAGATGAAAAGCAGGTTGCCGAACTGGATGCCCTGCGACAGCAGAAAGGGGGCGTAGTTGTCGGGCTGGGTGATGATCTGTTTGAGCATGGTGCGAATTCCTTCATCTATGTCCGGCCGGGGTGGGTGGGGTTGAGTGGGGTTGGGTGGGTGAAACGTCGGCCGATGTCGTCAATGTATGAGGGCCAGGGACGCGTGACAAAGGTTCGTTTGTCAGCTATAAGGCGAGAAAAACTCATCTATAAGAGCCGCCCGCCATGCAACGACGATCCCTCCCGCTTTCCGCGCTGCGCGCGTTCGAGGCGGCTGCCCGCCTGGGCAGCTTCAAGGCCGCGGCCGAGGAGCTGGCCGTCACGCCCACCGCGGTCAGCCACCAGATCCGCGCCCTGGAGGCCGGCACGGGCCTGGTCCTGTTCGATCGCCAGGTACGCAAGGTGACGCTCACCGAGGCAGGGGCGCAGCTGTACCCGGTGCTGCGCGACGGCTTCGATACGTTCGAGGCGACGCTGGCGCGGCTGACGCAGCGGCGCACGCGCGCCCAGGTCAGCATTTCCGCGACCAATGCGTTCACCGTGAAGTGGCTGGTGCCGCGCATGGCGGACTTCCGGCGGCGGCATCCTGACATCGACTTGCAGTTGCAGGCCAGCGACGACCTCGCCGATCTGCGTTCGGCCTCGGTCGATATCGCCATCCGCTACGGGCGGGGGCCGTATCCCGGGCTGGTGACCCGGACGCTGTTCACCGACCGCTTTGCGCCCGTGGCCAATCCGCGCCTGGGGGTGGTCTCGCCCGATGATCTGGGCCGCGTGCCGTTGATACGCTTCGACTGGAAGCGGGCTCAGCCAGAGAATCCCACCTGGGAGCGTTGGTTCGCCGTCGCCGGGCGGCAACCGCCGCCGCTGGGCGGCCAGCTACGTTTTTCCGACGAAGGGCACGCGATCCAGGCGGCCGTGGCGGGGCACGGGATTGCGTTGGTCAGTCTGGCACTGGTCGATGAGGAACTGAAAGCGGGCCACCTGGTGCGCCCGTTCGGGCCCGAGATCGACGGGCACACGTATCGTCTGGCCATGTCCGGGGAGCGGACGCCCTCCGGGCCTGTCACGGCGGTCGCGGATTGGCTGTGCGCCCAGGCGGAAAGCGCGGGGAGGGCGGCGGCGGAATCGGCGGCGGAATAGGTAGCGCAGTTGGCAGCGGCGTCGGCGGTGCGGCGCCCGGCGGCGTCGCCTGGCGCGATTCCACGGCGGCGGCCGGCAGCAGGCCCGAAGAGCCTGCGGCCGGTCAATCCGCGCCGGACTCGTTGCGCCCTGTTTTCAGCTTCTTCCACAACGTTGTGCGCGAAATGCCAAGCAGCCTGGCCGCCTGGCCCATATGGCCGCCGGATTCGGAAATGGCTTGCTGGATGGCGCGCTGTTCGGCGTCGAGCCGGGTGGCCGCCAGGTCTGGTTTGTCGACGAGCTTCTGCTCGGGGAAGAGGTCGCTGCCTTGCAGCAGGGCGCCATCCGCCATGACGACGGCGCGCGCAATTCGATTCTTCAACTCCCGCACGTTGCCGGGCCAGGCGTACTTCTGCAGGGCCTGGAGGGCCTCGGACGACAGCGACGCCTGCGTGGCGGATTGCTCGGCCAGGATGGCCCGCGCCAGGACGGGCAATGCGCCGGGGCGATGCCGCAGCGGCGGCGTCGCGAGTCTGGCCACGGCCAGCCGATAGAACAGATCCGCCCGAAAACTGCCTTGCGCCATCGCGGCCTGCAAATCCGTGCACGTGCTGGCCAATACCCGGCAATGCGTCTGGCGCGCGGTGCTGTCGCCCAGCGGGCGGTACTGGCCGTTTTCCAGCACGCCTAATAACGCGGCCTGCGCCCGGGGCGTCAGTTCCGCCACTTCGTCCAGATACAGCGTGCCGCCGGCTGCCTGCGAAAACAAGCCCTCGCGCGCCGCGCTGGCGCCGCTGAATGCCCCTTTCAGATGGCCGAACAGCAGGCTCTCCACAAGGTCCGTCGCCAGCGTCGCGCAATTGACCGCGACGAACGGCCCGTCACGGTAGGGCGAGCGCGCGTGCAGATAGCGGGCGGCGCGGTCTTTTCCCGAGCCGGTCTCGCCTTCGAGCAGCACCGGCAGGGTGCTGGCGGCAAGCCGTTCAAGCGCCTGCGCCAGCGCATGGGTCTCGTCGTTGAGCGCGTAGGGGTTTTCAAGCACCGCGTCGTGCTGCCCGGCGGGCTGCGCGGCGATGACGGACCGGATGCGCGCCACCAGCGCGTCGGTGTCGTAAGGCTTGGTCAAGTAGTCGTTCGCGCCCGCCGATACCAGGCGGACGGCCTGGGCGATGTCGCCATAGGCCGTCGCGAACACCACGGTCGTGCTGGCCAGGTGCGGGATCAGGCGTCGATACAGATCTTCGCCCGAGCCATCCGGAAGCCGGATATCGGCCAGCAGGAATGCCGGCCGCAGGCGCGTCCGGCGAAACAGTTCGACGGCCTGCCCGCAGCTTTGCACCCACTGCGTGGAAATGCCTTCAAGCCGCAGGCGCTGCAGCAACGCGCCGCCCAGCAGTTCGTCGTCTTCGATCAGCAATACCTGGTTGTCGTTCAACGCGCTTCTTCCTGTACACCGAAGGGCAGGCGCACGGTGATGCACGTGCCGATTGCCATGCGCGTGACGCGCAGGCGTCCCTGCGTGGCTTTGATCAGATCCGCCACGATACCCAATCCCATCCCGTCGCCATCGGTCTGCCCGCCGGTCAATGCCCGTTCCGCGGCCGCCGGCAAGCCGCTGCCCGCATCGGCCACGTGCAGTATCAGCGCATCGGCGCGCGCGCGCGCAACGACCCGCACCAGCGCGCCCGGCGGCGACGCCTGGATCGCGTTGAGCACCAGATTGAGCAGCATCTGCCGGACGGCGCCGGCCGGAAGCGCAAGGTGCCGGTCGCCCAGGCCTTCGCAATGCAGTTCGACGCGCACGCCGCCGCGATCGGCCTGGGCTCCCGCCATCAGGCGGATATCCGCGATATCTGCTTCGCGCAACAAGGCGGCGCCCGGGCGAAAGGTGCGCAGGCTGGCGTCCACCACGGTCTGCAAGGCTTCAACGCCGCGCTCGATGAAGTCCAGCGATTCGGCGCGCACGTCGCCGCGCTCGCCGAACTGCCTCAGCGTCTGCACGGCGGTTCGCAGGCCGCCCAGCGGATTGCGGACTTCGTGGGCAAGCGCCGCCGACATCCGCCCCAACAGGGCCTCGCGCTCGATGCGCGCATTGCGTTCGGTGAGCGCCTCGCGCTGCAGCACGCTTTCGGCCATCCCGTTGTAGGCCGACAGCAATTCCGCGATTTCCGGGTCTGACGTTGTCAGCCGCATCGGGCGCATGCGATCGTCCGGCCCGGCGCGCAGCGCGTCGGTCAGCGAAATGATCGGGCGCTGAAGGCGCCGCGCCATGCCAAAACACAGTCCGGCCCCGATCAGGCTGATCGCCAATCCCACCAGGCCCAGCTCCCAGGCCAGCGCCTCGCGCTGCCGCAGAAAGTCGCTGACATCGAGATTGGCCACCAGCATGCCCAGCGCGGGCCGTTCGTCGTCCAGCGGGCGCCAGGTCCACACGCCCGCGGATCGCAGGCTGACGAGCGTGCCGGAGGGAGCCGTCAACAAGGCCAGCGGAATCGGTTCCACCTCGGGATAGCGTGCCACGTGCGCGACCATGCGGTGGTCCGGGGTGACGACGGCAAGCGTGCGGTCGATCACGCCCAGATGCGTGTCCAGCGCCCGGTTGAGCACGTCGATCATCTGCGCCTCGTCCCGGGCGCGCACCGCCGGCAGGATCGCGGCCGACAATCCATCCAGGTACACCTGTCCCAGATCGCGGACCTGCCTGTCGAACTGCCGGGACACGCCATGCAGCGCCAAGGAAATGAGCGCGGCGGAAATCACCAGGAACAGCAGCGACACCGCAAGGGGAATACGCACGGTGAGGGGCAGACGTAGCATGGCGGCGCGTTTAAAACCACAAAGACGCGATTATGCCTTGGCCCGCCGGGCGCGGGATTTGCAAGAAATGGAAAGCGCCACGCGCGCGGGAAATAACCGTGCCAACTGCCTTTTCAGGGGGAATCACGGCCGTGTTGTTCACAAAAGTGAACATCGGGTGTTAAGCGTTGCGTGGGCCTGTTCAGCCGTGTGAACAGCTCTTTGCCGGGCTGCTGGTTTTCCCGAAGCACGCGCCGTGGGCTGTGAAAGCAGATTGCAAGGCGTCATCCTTAAAGTGCCCCTCCTTCGGCTCGCGGCATCGAGCGCGGCCGGAGCATGTCGATAACGAACAGGGGGGCAGGCCGTGGGCAGCACCATATTTTCCAGGAAGCGTGATCTGTGGGGCGGTGCATTCGTCGCCCTATGCGGCGCGCTCACCATTCTTCAAGCAACGTCGTACAACATCGGAGAGCTCGCCCGGATGGGTCCGGGCTACTTTCCGCTCATGGTCGGCTGCTTTCTCGTCGCGCTGGGCATCCTGATTCCGCTCAGCCCGGATCCGGATGAAGTGCAGGAAGAACTGATCGAAGAGCACATGCCTCAGCCCACGCGCCACGAGCGCGTGCGCGGCATGGCCTGCATCGCGGCCGGCATCGCGCTCTTCATCGTCCTGGGAAGCTATCTGGGATTTCTGCCCGCCACGTTCGCGCTGGTGTTTGTTTCGGCGCTGGGCGACACGTCCAACTCCGTCAAGTCCGCCGCCATCCTCGCGCTTGCGATGACCGTGTTCGGCGCGGTGGTGTTTTCCTGGGCGCTGCAATTGCAGTTTCCGATGCTGCGCTGGGGGTAGAAAATGGATTTGTTCGACAACGTACTGCACGGCTTTTCCGTGGCGTTGCAGTGGGAAAACCTGCTGTGGTCGCTGTTCGGCGTCTTCATGGGCAACATGATCGGCGTGCTGCCGGGCATGGGGGTGCTGGCGGCCATTTCGATCCTGCTGCCGCTGACCTACGCGATGACGCCGGTGGCCGCGCTGATGATGCTGGCCGGCATTTACTACGGCGCGCAATACGGCGGCGGCATCACCTGCATCCTGCTCAACCTGCCGGGCACGCCGTCGCACGCGGTGACGTGCCTGGACGGCAATCCGCTGGCCCGGCAAGGCAAGTCCGGATCGGCGCTGTTCATGCTGGTCATGGCCTCGTTCGTCGGCGCCAGCGTGGGCATCGTCATCATGATCCTGTTTTCGCCCTTGCTGGTTGAAGTGGCGTTTCAGTTCGGGCCGGCCGAGTATTTCTCGATGATGATGCTGGGCCTGTTTGCCGGCGCCACGCTTGCCAAGGGCTCCGCCATCAAGGGCATTGCCATGGTCTTTCTTGGCCTGCTGCTGGGCGTGGTGGGCACGGATGTCAACACGGGCACCATCCGCTACGGCTTCGGCATCATCGAACTGAGCGATGGCATACCGCTGGTGGCGCTGGCCATGGGCTTGTTCGGCCTGGCGGACTTCTTTGCCAACGTCAATCGCATCGGCAAGGCCACGACCGTGGGCGCCGGTCCCAAGATGTCGGTGCGGCCGGAACCGGGCGACATCAGGAAGTCGGCCATGCCGGTCGCGCGCGGCAGCGCCATTGGCGCGGTCCTGGGCATCCTGCCCGGAACGGGCGCGACCATTGCGTCATTCATGTCCTACGCGGTCGAAAAGCGCGTCTCGAAAACGCCCAAGCGCTTTGGCAACGGCGCCATCGAAGGCGTGGCGGGTCCCGAAGCGGCCAACAACTCGGCGGCGCAGACCAGCTTCATCCCCACGATGAGTCTGGGCATTCCCGGCGACTCGGTGATGGCCCTGATGCTGGGCGCGTTGATCATCCACGGCATTCAGCCTGGTCCGCAGATGGTGACCGAACACGCGGATCTGTTCTGGGGGCTGATCGCCAGCTTCTGGATCGGCAACATCATGCTGGTCGTCATGAACCTGCCGCTGATCGGGATGTGGGCAAGGTTGCTGAAGGTGCCCTACAAGTATCTGTTCCCGTCCGCGCTGTTCTTCGTGTGCGTGGGCGTCTACAGCACGAACAACAACCTGTTCGACGTGGGTATGGTGCTGGTGCTGGGCCTGGTGGGGTATCTGTTCCTGAAGCTGCGGTTTTCGCCCGCGCCCCTGCTGCTGGGTTTCGTTCTGGGACCGATGGTCGAAGAGAACTTCCGCCGTGCGCTCCTGTTGTCGCGCGGCAGCATGAGCGTGTTCATCGATCGTCCGATCAGCGCCGGATTCGTCTACGCCATCCTCGCGCTTGCCGTCTGGCTGGTGTTCTCGACCGTGCGCAACCGCAAAAAGCTTCGCGAACTTGAGCGGACCCAGGCGCAGGCCGGGGCCTGATCGCGCTCGGGTCCGGTATTGAACGGGGGGGCCGCAGTCTGGTTCCCCCTTTTCTCATTGACGGGAGGGCCTCATGGAATCATTGACGCCGCATCGAGAGGGCGATGGGCCGTACGGCGCGCAGACCGTCGTTCGCGCGCTGCCTTTTGTGGAATTCATCGAGCTGCTTGAATTCAGCCACCTGCGTTTCGACCTGCCCGAGCACGGCTCGACGACGACGCTGGTCGGTTCTCAGGAATGGCTGCGGGACATCCGGGAAGAATCGGCGCAACCCGGGTCCGTCTATGTCTGCACCACGCTCGATGCCCTGCATCAGGCCGTACTGGCCCCCGACAACGCCGAACTCAGCATCGACATGCCGTCTGAAAGCCGGGTGCGTCTGCGCGCGCTATCGCGGCAACGTGGGCGCGCGGCGCCGGAACCTTGCATGCGGGTAGACTTGCAGACGCTCATCCGGCGCGTTCTGGTGCCCGCCAGCGCTCCCGCGCATCTCTTCGACCTGGTCCGGCGGGTCGTCATGACGCGCCTGTGGGTCGACGTCGCGCGGGTATCTTCCTCTCGGATCTGACTTGCGCGGATCCTTCCCTCTCATCAGAAACTGAAGCAGGAATAGACACGTGACAGAGTCCGGCCTCGAAATCATCGCCGCCATTGTTTTTGCCATTGCCTTGCTGCACACCTTTTCGGCGCCGGTGTTTCTGCGCCTGGCGCACCGTAGCAAGCGCCATGGCGGACTGCTGCATCTGTTGGGCGAAGTCGAAGTCGTGTTCGGATTCTGGGCGGCGATACTGCTGGTCCTGATGGCGTTGGCGGCATCCGGCGAGACGGCCATGGCCTACGCCGAGTCGCGCAATTACACCGAACCGGCCTTCGTGTTCGTGGTGATGGTCATCGCGGCGTCGCTGCCCGTGCTGACGGTCGTGATGCGCCTGGTCGAGCGCCTGGCGCGCCTGCTTCCGGTACGCGACCAGACGGCCAAGGCCTGGCTGTGCCTGGCCCTGGTGCCCCTGGCCGGATCGCTGGTCACCGAGCCGGCCGCGATGACGATTGCCGCGATGATGCTGGCCCCGCAGGTGTTTCACCGCGAGATGCCGGAACGGCTGAAGTACCTGGCGCTGGGTGTCCTGTTCGTCAATATCTCGGTCGGCGGAACGCTGACGTCGTACGCGGCGCCGCCCGTCTTGATGGTGGCCTCGACCTGGGGATGGGACAGCGCCTTCATGTTCAGCCATTTTGGCTGGAAGGCGGCGCTGGCCGTCCTGATCAATGCCACGCTCGTGACCCTGGTGTTGCGTCCGTACCTGCGTTCGGGCGATGTGCTCTCGCTGAAGGCATCCGCCCCGCCCATGTCGCCGCTCGTCATCGCCGTGCACCTGTTTTTCCTGGCCGCCGTCGTACTCAGCGCGCATCATCCGATCATCTTCCTGGGCCTTTTCCTGTTTTTCATCGGCTATACCCAGGCCTATAAAGCGCACCAGAGCCCGCTCATCATCAAAGAGGCGTTGCTGGTGGGCTTTTTCCTTGCCGGCCTGGTGGTGCTGGGCGGCATGCAGCAGTGGTGGCTGCAACCCATCGTCAGCGGCCTCGAGCCCGACGTGCTGTTCATCGGCGCCCTGGCGCTGACGGCGATCACCGACAACGCCGCGCTGACCTACCTGGGCTCGCTCATCGACGGAATCTCCAGCCAGGCCCAGTACATGCTGGTGGCCGGCGCGGTCGCCGGCGGGGGGCTGACCGTCATCGCCAATGCCCCAAACCCCGCGGGCGTGGCGTTGCTTCGAGGAGGGTTCGCCAATGGCGCGGTGAGTATGCTGGGGTTGCTGATGGCTGCGTTGGGGCCCACGGCCATTGCGGCGGCGATGCTTTTCTTTCTTTGATGCCGTGGGTGCCAACTCGGCAGGGTGAACCCGTCGACTACGCCGCCTTGATCCTGAAAAACGCGTGGGTCGTCCGGCCAGCCGCATCCACCGCTACCGTGACCGGCATGTCGCGCACCTCGAATTCGTAGATGGCTTCCATGCCCAGGTCGGCAAATGCCACGACGCGCGACGATTGGATCGTGCGCGACACCAGATAGGCGGCGCCGCCCACGGCGGTCAAGTAGGCCGCGCCGTGCCGTTTGATGGCCTCCATGGCGAGCTTGCCGCGTTCGGCCTTGCCGATGGTGACGAGCAGGCCGGTCTGCGCCAGCAATTGCGGCAGGAATTTATCCATGCGGGTCGCGGTGGTGGGGCCGGCCGGACCGACGGCCTCGCCCGCCACGGGATCGACGGGTCCCACGTAGTACAGCGTCCGGCCGCGCAGCGGCACCGGCAGGGGCTGGCCGCTATCCAGCAGGTCCGCCATGCGTTTGTGCGCCGCATCGCGGCCGGTCAGGAGCTTGCCCGAGAGCAGCAAGGTGTCGCCGGCCGTCCAGGTGGCGACTTCCGCGGACGTCAGCGTATCCAGGTCGACGGGCCGGCCGGCTTGCGCGGGCAGGGTGCCGGGAATGCCGTCCCAGAGGGCGGGATCGGCGGGCGGAAAATGCGCAGGGCCGTCCGCCGGCATGCTGAACGAGACGAACCGTGTGGCGGCGCAGTTGGGCACGAGCGCCACCGGCAGAAGCGCCGCGTGCGAGGGCGCCGTGGCCACCTTCACGTCCAGCACCGTGGTGTCGCCGCCCAGTCCTTGCGCGCCGATGCCTAGCGCATTGACGCGCTGGTAGACGTCGGCGCGCAAGCGTTCCTCGGGCGTATCCGCGCCGCGTTGCAGCAGGGCAGGCATGTCGATGGGGGTGAACAGGGCGCGCTTGGCCAGGGCCATGGCCTGTTCGGGCGTGCCGCCCACGCCCAGTCCCAGCACGCCCGGCGGGCACCAGCCCGCACCCATGCCGGGCAACTGCGACACGACCCAGTCGGCGACGGAGTCGCTGGGGTTCAACATCGCGTAGCGCGCTTTGACGTCGCCGCCGCCGCCCTTGGCGACGACGGTCAGGTCCAGGCCGTCGCCCTCCACCAGCTCCACCTGCACGATGGCAGGCGTGTTGTCGCGCGTATTGCGGCGGGAACCCAGGGGGTCCCGCACCATCGAGGCGCGCAACGGATTGGACGGGAATCCGTAGGCGCGCGCGACGGCGCGGTTCGCCAGGGTTTGCAGGCTGGGCGTGGGCCCGGCGCCGTCGGGCCGGATGCGCACGTCCATGCCCATGCGCACATACACGTGCACGACGCCCGTATCCTGGCAGACGGGCCGCCTTGCCTGCGCGCTGAGCTTGCTGTTGATCAGCAGTTGCAGCAGGGCCTGCCGGGCGGGCCCATGCGTTTCGGCCGCATGGGCCACTTTCAGCGCTTGCACGAAATCGGCGGGATGCGTGTGGCTGATGGCCTGCAGCGCATCCGCGATGCTGGTTTCAAGGTGGCCGGCGGAGACGTCGCGCATGGTGGACGGTTCCTATTGCAAGGTGATGCCGGCTTGCTTGATGACCTTTGCCCAGCGCTGGCCTTCGTCCGCGGTGAACTGCTGGAAAGCGGCCGGGGCGTACTGGTCAGGCGGCAGAAGCTGGATGCCTTGTTCGACCATCTTGCCGGTGAAGGCGTCGTCCGCCAGCGCCTTCTGCCAGGCCTGGTAGAGCGTTTGCACCACGTTGTCCGGCGTGCCCTTGGGGGCGTAGAGGCCATACCAGGTGGACACCTGGAAGTTCGGGATCGCCTTTTCCGCCATCGTCGGCACGTCGGGAAATTGCGCCATGCGCTCGGAGGAGGTCAGCCCCAGCGCGCGGACCTTGCCGCCCTTGGTCTGCGGCAGCGCCGTGTTGGTCTGGTCGAACATGGCGTCCACCTGATTGCCCATCAGGTCGTTCAGCGCCGGCCCGGCGCCCTTGTAGGCGACTGGCGTGATGTCGATGCCAGCCTGGTTGGCGAACATGGCAGCGACCAGATGCGACGTGGACCCGACGCCGGCGTTGCTGAAGTTCAGCTTGCCCGGGTGCTGCTTGCCGTAAGCGATGAGATCGGGGACCGTCTTGTAGGGCGACGATTCTCCCACCAGTAGCACCAGCGGCGTGTCGGGAAAGCGGAACACGGCCTGGAAGTCCCGGGTCGGGTCATAAGGCAGGCGGGCGTAGAGGGACGGCGCCGCCGCCATGTACCCGATGTGGCCCACCAGGAACGTGTATCCGTCGGGCGCGGACTTGGCGGCCTTGGCCGTGCCGATGGTGCCGCCGGCGCCTCCCACGTTCTCGATCAGGATCGTCTGCTTCAGTTCCTGCGAGACACGGTTCGCGACGTTGCGCGCCATGGCGTCGGTCGGGCCGCCGGCCGCGAACGGGACGATCCAGGTGATCGCCCGCGCAGGGTAGTTGTCTTGTGCTTGCGCGCCCATCGGCAGGGCGAACGCGCCCGCGACGGTCAGTGCCGCCATCCAGTTCTTCATGAGTTGTCTCCGTCCTGTTGTGGTGTTTTCTGGTTAGGGATGGGCCGCTGGTCAGGCCTGCCCGGGATAGGGGTGGGCCCGCACGCGGTCCACCATGGCGGGGGCAGCCCCCAGGTAATTGGCGGGATCGCACAGGCGCTCGATAGCGGCGCCGTCCAGGCGCTGCGTCACCCGTCCATCCTCTTGCAGCACCTCGGCCAGGCGGCGACGCGACGTGGCCGCGTTGCGGCACGCGTCGTACACGACGTCGTGCGCGGTCTGGCGGCCGATGTGCGGCGCCAGGCCCATCATCACGGCTTCGGCCACGATCAGTCCGCCCGACAGGTCCAGGTTGCGCGCCATGCGCGCCGTGTCCACTTCCAGCCCGCCCAACATGAACCGGGCCTGGTGCAGCGCGCCCGCAGTCAGGACGAAGGCTTCCGGCACGGCCGACCATTCGATGTGCCAGGGTCCCGTGGCGCGCTCGAAGTCCTGCAGCATGGCGTCCAGCGCGAGCCCCGCGTGTTGGCGGACGGTCTTGGACGCGCTCCACATCAACTCGCAGGAAATCGGATTGCGCTTCTGCGGCATGGTGCTGGAGGCGCCGCGGCCCTTCACGAAGGGTTCGAAGGCTTCGCCCAGTTCATTCGTCATCATCAACATGATGTCCACGGCGATCTTGCCCAGCGATCCGGCCACCAGCGCCAGGAACTGCACGGTCTCGGCCAGTCCGTCGCGGGCGACGTGCCAGGTGATGGGGGTGGCGCCCAGATCCAGCTCCTGCATCAGCGCGGCGTGCACGGCCAGCCCCTCGTCTCCCAGGGACGCCAGGGTGCCGGCGGCCCCGCCGAACTGCCCGATCAGCACGCGCGGGCGCAATTGGGCCAGCCGTTCGCGATGGCGGCGCACCATCAGCAGCCAAACGGCGGCCTTGTAGCCGAAGGTGATCGGCAGCGCATGCTGCAAATGGGTGCGCCCGGCCATGGGCGCATCGCGGTAGCGCAGGGCCAGGGCGTCCAGGATGCCATCCAGCGCGGCGAGGTCGTCGTCGATGATCGCCAGCGCATCGCGCACCTGCAGCACCGTGGCGGTGTCCATGATGTCCTGCGTGGTGGCGCCCCAGTGCAGGTATTCGCCTTCGGGACCGCACATCCTGGACAACTGGTGCACGAGCGGCAGGATGGGGTAGCCGACGATCTCGGTTTCGACCCGCAGTTCGTCCATGTCGATGGCGGCGGCATCGGCACGGGCCTCGATGGCGCGGGCGGCTTCGGGCGGAATGATGCCCAACCGGCCCTGCACGCGGGCGAGCGCCACTTCGGTGTCGACATAGCGCCGCACGGTGGCGGCGTCGTCGAAGACGGCGCGCATCGCGGCGGTGCCGAACATGTCTTTGAACAGGGCGGATTCGAGGACGGAGACTGGCATAAATGTACGCTCTTAAAAAGTTGTACGTACATTTAAGCAGGCGCAAACCGGGACGTCAACGCCGGGGATTACCCGTAGGCGCTGCGCGGCGGGCGGCAGCAGATAGAATGCGGGAGTCGCCAATCCGCACCCTGCCATGTCCATCACGCTGTATACCCGCATCTCGGAAGAACTGGCGCGCCGCATCGCCGCCGAGGTGTATCCCGTGGGCGCCGCGCTGCCTGCCGAAAACGCCCTGGCCGAGGAGTTCGACGCCAGCCGTCACACCGTGCGCGCCGCCTTGCGTCAGTTGCAGGACTTGGGCCTGATCGCGCGTCGCCGGGGCAGCGGCACGGTCGTCATGGCCACGCGCCCCAAGGCAGGGTTCAGCCAGTCGCTGCGGTCCCTGGAAGACCTGGTGCAGCTTGCCGCCCGCACGCCGCGCAGCATCCGGCAGGTGCAGGAAGTGGTGGTGGATGTGGATCTGGCCGCGCGCCTGGGTGTGGGTCCCGGGACGCGCTGGTTGAAGTTTTCGTCCACGCGCGGCGCGGAAGGGCAGCCCTCCGTGGTCTGGACCGAGCTGTATGTCGATGCCCACTACAAGGGCGTGCGCAAACTGGCGCGTGAGCACCCCGACCGCCTGGTGTCGGATTTGATCGAAGAACATTACGGCCGGCGTATCGCGTCGGTCGAGCAGACGATTTCCGCCTGCGCCTTGCCGCCGGCGGTCGCCCGGGAACTGGAAGCGCCGCCGGAATCCCCGGGCCTGTTCATCCTGCGGCATTACAAGGACCACGCCGGGAGCATCGTCGAAGTGTCCTGCTCCTACCATCCGGCGGGCCGCTACGAGTTTTCGACGACGTTGATACGAGAGCGCTAGGCAGCGCCCCGCGAGACGCTATTTCCTGGTTTCAGCCACCAGCACCGGCTTCTCCCGATACCGCTCCGGAAACGTCTTCGCCAGATTCTCCACCTTCGGAATGTCATTGATCACGATGTACAGGCTGTTCGGGTTGCGCACCAGGTAATCCTGGTGGTAGTCCTCGGCAGGGTAGAACGCCTGCAGCGGTTCCAGCGTGGTCGCCAGCGCCTTGGGGTAGACCCCCGACTTATTGAGCTGGGCGATGTAGGCTTCGGCCACCTTGCGCTGGCTGTCGTTGGCGGGGAATACCGCGGAACGGTATTGGGGGCCGTGGTCCGGGCCCTGGCGATTGAGCTGGGTCGGGTCGTGGGCGACCGAGAAATAGATCTGCAGCAGCTGGCCATAGCTGATCTGGCGCGGGTCGTAGGTGATCTCGACGGCTTCGGCGTGGCCGCTGCGTCCGCCGCTGACGGCGTTGTAGTTGGCCGTGGCGGCCTGGCCGCCGGCGTAGCCGGAGACGGCGTTGCTGACGCCTTTGACGTGCTGGAAGACGGCCTGCACGCCCCAGAAGCAGCCGCCGGCGAGGATGGCCTTTTCTTGCGTGGCGGCCTGGCCCGCGGGAGCCGCGGTCAGGTCCGCGGCGGGCGGGGGAATGATGAAGGCGCGTTCCGCGGCGGGCGCGGGGGCCGAGGCCAGCAGGCCGGCGGTGGCGGCCAGCGCCGCGCAGAGGCGGCGGATCGTGGGATGCTTGGACATGGTGCGGGGGTCCTGTGTAGGTTGCGGGCCGCGGGTCAGGCCTGCGGGGCGAAGGTCATGGCCACGCCGTTCATGCAATAGCGCAGGCCGGTGGGGCGTGGGCCGTCATCGAATACGTGGCCCAGATGGCCGCCGCAGTTGGCGCAATGCACGGCGGTGCGGACCATGCCGAAGCTGCGGTCGCGCGTCTCGCCGACCGCGCCGGGCAGGGGTTGCCAGAAGCTGGGCCAGCCGGTGCCGCTGTCGAACTTGGTGGACGAGGAGAACAAGGGGTGTGCGCAGCCCGCGCAGGCGAAGGTGCCTGGGCGGTGCTCGTCGTTGAGCGGGCTGGAGTAGGGGCGTTCCGTGCCGTCGCGGCGCAGCACCTGGTACTGCGCCTGCGTCAGCCGTTCGCGCCATTGCGCGTCGGTGAGCGTGTAGGGAAAGGTCGCGGCCGGCTTAGGCGCGGCCGGCGAGGCCGCTTGCGCCAGACCGCTGCGCGCGGCCAGCAGCGGAGCCAGGCCCGCGGCGGCAGCGGCCGCGCCGCCCAGGCCCAGGAAATGTCTGCGGTTCAAGTTCATGGCGATTTCCGTGCGGGTTGCGTTCAGGCGGGGGGCTGCAAGGGCGGCCCCCGCCCGGGATCACTTCTGCATGCCGTCCTTGGACATGCCGTCCTTGCCCATCGTGCCTTTCGACATGGAATCCTTGGACATGGAATCCTTGGACATGGAATCCTTGGACATCGACCCCTTGGACATCGAATCCTTGGACATCGAATCCTTGGACATCGACCCCTTCGACATCCCGTCGCGCGACATCGAGTCCTTCTTCATGCCGTCCTGCGCGGGCGCTTCTTTCGACATGCCGTTCTTGGTCATGCCGTCCTTGTTCATGGTGTCGGCGGCGTGGGCGGCCGCGGCGCCGATGGCCAGGCACAGGGACAGAGCGGCGGTGGTCAGTTTCTTCATGATGCTTTCCTTTTGACAGTGGGAAAAAGACAGAATTCACCTAGCTTCCGCCGAACCAGTTGTAGCCCTGGTCCTCCCAGTAACCGCCCGGGTAGGTGTTGGTGACGAAAATCGCCTGGATGTGCTTGGGGTTTTTGTAGCCAAGCTTGGTGGGCATGCGCAGCTTCATGGGGAAGCCGTATTCAGGGGGCAGCGTCCGGCCGTCGTAGGTGAGGGCCAGGATGGTCTGCGGGTGCAGCGCGGTGGGCATGTCGATGCTGGTGTAGTAGTCGTCGGCGCACTTGAAGCCGACGTACCTGGCGGACAGGTCCGCGCCCACGCGCTTGAGGAAGTCCGAAAACGGCACGCCGCCCCATTTGCCGATGGCGCTCCAGCCTTCGACGCAGATGTGCCGCGTGACCTGGTCCACCTGCGCCATGGCGCGCAGTTCGTCCAGGCGCCAGCGGCGCTTGTCGGCGACCAGGCCGGTGACTTCCAGGCGGAACGAGTCCTCGTCCACCTGCGGCACGTCGTCGATGCCGTAGAAGGCATTGAAGGGAAAGGGCCGCGTGATCATGGATTCCGGGTAGGTCGGCGCGAGCTTGTTCGGATCGAAGATCCAGCCTTGCACGCGGTCGTTGAAGCGGGACACGGCCGAGAGCGCCTGCTCGACGTGTTCGTCGTCGGACAGCGAGCATCCGGACAGCATGGCCAGGCCGCCCAGCGTCAGCCCGCGCCGCAGGAAGGCGCGTCGCGCGGGCTGCTCCACGCGTTTGTCCAACAGTTTTCCGGCTTCGCGCAGGATGGCGGGGCCGTCCAGGCCCGGCAGCGGGGGGCGTCGCTTTTCGCTCATGAATGGCTCCTTATTTGCCGCGGATCATGGCGAGCAGGCTGCGGGGCACCAGCGCGACCATCGCCAGGTGGACAGCGACGAACGCCACCAGCAACGCCATCGCGACGAAGTGCACGCGGCGCGCGGCTTCGTAGCCGACCATCAGCTCGCGCAAAAGATCGAATTGCACGGATTTCCACAGCACCAGCCCGGACAGGATCAGCACGGCGATATCGGCCATGACAAACAGATAGGCCAGGCGCTGCACCTGGTTGTAGCGGCGCGGGTCCGCGTGGGACAGCCTGCCGCGCAGGGCCGAAACCAGGTCGCGCGCCACGCCGCCCGCGCTGACGGGCAGGAACTTGCGCCACAGGCGGCCGGTGGCGATGTTCATCGCCAGGTAGAACAGGCCATTGAAGAACAGCAGCCACATGCCGGCAAAGTGCCACTGCAGCGCGCCGCCCAGCCATCCGCCCAGCGTGATGCCGTTGGGAAACGTGAACGCGAAGAAGGGCGCGGCGTTGTAGATGCGCCAGCCGCTCATCACCATGATGACCACGGCCAGCGCATTCAGCCAATGCGCCACCCGCAGCCAGGCGGGGTGGATGGGCGCGATCTGTGGCGGCAATTAGTCGATTGCGGGTCTAGCCAGCATGGCGGTCTCCGGTGGGGGGGCTGTCGTTGGAGGCATTCTTGCCCCGCGCCAATATCGAAGTCCTCACGCAAAGTTAAATTAAATGTGAACTTTCACCCCCGCCGATTGGCGACAATAGGCGCATCGATCACGCCCCAGGTAGCCCCATGGATACGCCCCGCCGCGTACTG
>Ga0182739_1001443_pt1 | contig 25015 bp, 23 predicted proteins | sample eDN5th30CBELigBY_FD_128873 | JGI IMG/M metagenome (GOLD analysis project Ga0182739, IMG submission 128873) | Enriched backyard soil microbial communities from Emeryville, California, USA - eDNA 5th pass 30_C BE-Lig BY (version 2) (version 2) | ecosystem: Environmental > Terrestrial > Soil >... | reverse complement strand
CCCCCGCAACAAGGTCATCAAGGAAGTCGCCCGCAGCTTGTCGGAATCGGCCCGGAACACAAAAATGTTCGACATTGCCGAGCGTCTGGAAACCGTCATGTGGGACATCAAGAAGATGTTCCCCAACCTCGACTGGTTTTCCGCCGTAAGCTACCATCTCATGGGTGTGCCCACCGCCATGTTTACGCCGCTGTTCGTCATCGCCCGCACCGCAGGCTGGTCGGCTCACATCATCGAGCAGCGCATCGATAATAAAATCATCCGTCCGACCGCGAACTACACCGGTCCGGAAGATAAAAAGTTCGTTTCAATCGGGGATCGCTAACATGAACACGACTTACCGCAAGCGCCTGCCGGGCACTGACCTGGACTACTTCGACGCGCGGGCAGCCGTCGAAGATATCCAGCCCGGCGCCTATGACACGCTGCCCTACACGTCCCGCGTGCATGCCGAGAATCTGGTCCGCCGTTGCGACCCGACCATCCTCACCGAATCGCTCAAGCAGCTCATCGAGCGGCGCCGCGACCGCGATTTCCCTTGGTTCCCCGCCCGCGTAGTGTGTCACGACATCCTCGGCCAGACCGCCCTGGTCGATCTGGCGGGCCTGCGTGATGCCATCGCCGACAAAGGCGGCGATCCAGCGCAGGTCAACCCGGTCGTGCCCACGCAACTCATCGTCGACCACTCGCTGGCCGTCGAGCACGCAGGCTTCGAGCCGGACGCATTCGAAAAAAACCGTTCCATCGAAGACCGTCGCAACGATGATCGCTTCCACTTCATCAACTGGACCAAGACCGCATTCAAGAATGTGGACGTGATCCCGCCCGGCAACGGCATCATGCACCAGATCAACCTCGAGCGCATGTCGCCGGTCGTCCATGCGACCGACGGCGTGGCGTTCCCCGATACGCTGGTCGGCACCGACAGCCACACGCCGCATGTGGACGCGCTGGGCGTGATCGCCGTCGGCGTAGGCGGCCTCGAGGCCGAAAGCGTGATGCTCGGGCGCGCATCGTGGATGCGTCTGCCGGACATCGTAGGCGTGGAACTCACGGGCCAGCTGGCCGCCGGCACCACCGCCACCGATCTCGTGCTCGCGCTCACCGAGTTCTTGCGTAAAGAAAAGGTGGTGTCGGCCTATCTGGAGTTTTTTGGTGTAGGGGTACCCGGCCTGACGCTGGGCGACCGCGCCACGATTTCCAATATGACGCCGGAATATGGGGCGACCGCCGCCATGTTCTACATCGACCAGCAGACCATCGACTACTTGCGCCTGACCGGACGCGACGACAAGCAGGTCGAGCTGGTGGAGCACTACGCGAAGACAACCGGGCTATGGGCCGACCAGCTTGCGACGGCGCAGTACGAGCGCGTGCTGCACTTTGATCTGTCCACCGTGCAACGCAACATCGCCGGCCCTTCCAACCCGCACCGCCGCGTCGCCACGGCCGAACTCGCGAAGCAGGGGATCACCGGCAGCTACACGCAAGAGTCGGACCGCATGCCCGATGGCGCGGTCATCATCGCCGCGATCACGAGCTGCACCAATACCAGCAATCCCCGCAACGTGATCGGCGCCGCGCTGCTCGCACGCAACGCGAACCGCCTCGGCCTGACGCGCAAGCCCTGGGTCAAGAGCTCACTCGCGCCGGGCTCCAAGGCCGTGCAGCTCTACCTGGAAGAAGCCGGCCTGCTGCCCGAGCTGGAAAAGCTGGGTTTCGGCATCGTGGCTTTTGCCTGCACCACCTGCAACGGCATGAGCGGCGCGCTCGACCCCGCGATCCAGCAAGAAATCATCGATCGCGACCTCTACTCCACCGCCGTCCTGTCGGGCAACCGCAACTTCGACGGCCGCATCCATCCCTATGCCAAGCAGGCGTTCCTGGCCTCGCCCGCGCTGGTGGTGGCCTATGCCATCGCCGGCACCATCCGCTTCGACATCGAGCGCGACGCCCTGGGCACCGACAGCCAGGGCAAACCCATCACGCTGAAGGATATCTGGCCGAGCGACGAAGAAATCGACGCCGTGGTCGCCAGCAGCGTCAAGCCGGAGCAGTTCCGCAAGGTGTACGAGCCGATGTTCGCTGCCCGCGCCAGCCAGGACCGCAACGTGTCACCGCTGTATGCGTGGCGTCCGCAAAGCACCTACATCCGTCGCCCTCCCTACTGGGAGGGCGCGCTGGCCGGCGAACGTTCGCTCAAGGGCATGCGCCCGCTTGCCGTGCTGGGCGACAACATCACCACCGATCACCTCTCGCCGTCGAATGCCATCATGGCCGATAGCGCAGCCGGCGAATACCTGGCGAAGATGGGCCTGCCTGAAGAAGACTTCAACTCCTATGCCACCCACCGGGGCGACCACTTGACCGCGCAGCGCGCCACGTTCGCCAATCCCAAGCTCATCAACGAGATGGCGGTGGTCGACGGCCAGGTCAAGCAAGGCTCGCTCACGCGCCTGGAACCTGAAGGGCGTGTCATGCGCATGTGGGAGGCCATCGAGACCTACATGGACCGCAAACAGCCGCTGATCATCGTGGCCGGCGCCGACTACGGCCAAGGTTCCTCGCGCGACTGGGCGGCCAAGGGCGTACGCCTGGCTGGCGTGGAGGCCATCGTTGCCGAAGGCTTCGAACGCATCCACCGTACCAATCTGGTGGGCATGGGCGTGCTGCCGCTGGAGTTCCAGGCCGGCACCGACCGCAAGACGCTGGCACTGGATGGGACCGAAACCTACGATGTCATCGGGGAACGTACGCCAGGCGCTACGCTTACACTCAAGGTGCACCGGCGCAATGGTGAGCGCCTGGAGGTGCCCGTGACCTGTCGCCTGGACACCGCCGAAGAAGTCTCCATTTACGAAGCAGGCGGAGTGCTCCAGCGCTTCGCACAGGACTTCCTCGAAGCCACCGCGACAGCCTAAGGAAAAGAGCAGACATGACACACGCAGCACAGATCCGCATTCCCGCCACCTACATGCGAGGCGGCACGAGCAAGGGCGTATTCTTTCGCCTGGAAGACCTTCCCGCCCCCGCGCAGCAACCCGGGGTGGCCAGGGACGCGCTACTGCTGCGCGTCATCGGCAGCCCAGATCCCTACGGCAAACACACCGACGGCATGGGCGGCGCCACATCGAGCACCAGCAAGACGGTGATCCTGTCGCGCAGCGCGCGCCCGGACCACGACGTGGACTACCTGTTCGGCCAGGTCTCGATCGATACGGCCTTCGTCGACTGGAGCGGCAATTGCGGCAACCTTTCCGCGGCGGTCGGCCCCTTCGCGATCAGCAACGGCCTGGTCGATCCCGACCGCATCCCCCGGAACGGTGTCGCCACGGTCCGCATCTGGCAGGCGAACATCGGCAAGACCATCGTTTCGCACGTGCCTATCACGAACGGCGAAGTCCAGGAAACGGGGGACTTCGAACTGGATGGCGTCACGTTCCCCGCGGCGGAGGTCCAGCTCGAATTCATGGACCCGGCGGCGGACGAGGATGACGGCGGCGGCGCCCTCTTTCCGACCGGCAACGTCGTGGACGACCTCGAGGTTCCCGGCGTGGGCAACCTGAAGGCAACGATGATCAACTCGGGCATCCCGACCATCTTCGTCAATGCGGACGCGATCGGCTACCAAGGCACCGAACTGCAGGACGACATCAACAGCGACGCCAAAGCCCTGGCCATGTTCGAAACCATCCGGGCACACGGCGCTCTGCGCATGGGGCTTATCTCTGAACTCAGCGAGGCCGCCAAGCGGCAACACACCCCAAAAGTGGCCTTCGTCACGCCGCCGGCCAGTTACGCCGCGTCCAGCGGAAAAGCGGTGGACGCCGGCGATGTGGACCTGTTGGTGCGTGCCATGTCGATGGGCAAGCTGCACCACGCCATGATGGGCACGGCCGCCGTGGCGATCGGCACAGCGGCCGCCATCCCGGGCACAGTGGTCAATCTGGCTGCTGGCGGCGGCGAACGCAACGCGGTCCGCTTCGGGCACCCGTCGGGTACGCTGCGCGTGGGTGCCGAGGCGAAGCTGAAGGATGGCCGCTGGACGGTCACGAAGGCGCTCATGAGTCGCAGCGCGCGCGTGCTGATGGAAGGCCACATCCGGGTGCCTGGCGACGCGTTCTAGGAACCAGGACAAGCAATCACGATATTCACCGCCTGAATTACGACATACCAGATTTCCATTAGACGCCTCCGACACATCGCTCCTAGTATTGCCGAGGCTGTCGCGTCACGACTCTCCAACAACCACTACCCGACGCGACGAATCAAAAGGAGCCTTTGTATGTCCAGACTTCTCATCAAGGGGGCCGTATTAGCCCTTGCGACACTCAGCTTTAACGCGACTGCCGGAACCTATCCCGAGAAGCCCGTGAAAGTGGTTGTCCCGTACGGCCCAGGCGGCGGTGTCGACACCTTCACGCGTCCTGTGGCGATGGCGCTCACCGAGCAATCCGGACAATCGTTTGTCGTCGAAAACAAGGCCGGAGGCGGCGGAACCATAGGCGTGCGTCAGGTGTCGCGGGCGACACCTGACGGCTATACCTTGCTGTCGGGCGGCGTTCATCAGGCGATGGCGGAAGGCCTGTACCCCCAGCGAGGCTATGTGCTGGACAAGGACTTCAAACCGCTGGCGTTTACAGCAGTCGTACCTAACGTAGTGATTGTCAACGCCGACACGCCGTTCAAGAGCCTCAAGGAACTGATCGAACATGCCAAGAAGCATCCTTCTGATCTGAACTATTGTTCGTCCGGCGTAGGAACGGCCCAGCACCTGGTCGCCGAGGTGTTCATGGCGGCGACGTCGATCAAGCTGACACACATTCCATATACGGGAACAGCCGCGGCATTAACGGATTTGATGGGCGGACACTGCCAGGTCATGTTCGATGGCTTGGGCACATCGGCACCGTTGATCAAAAGCGGAAAAGTACGACCACTGGCTTTCACCACCAAGAGCCGGTCGCCCTATTTTCCCGACATACCCACGACCGGCGAAGCGGGCGGCCCCGACATGGACGCAGGCATCTGGTACGGGCTTTGGGCGCCGGCGGAAACGCCGCCTGAAGCAATGACATATCTGCAAAATCAAATCAAGGTCGCGCTTCAATCCGATAAGGTCCAGAAGGCCTTCGAGGCCCAAGGCGCTACTATTTCGGATAAGCCTTTCAACGAGCTGCCCGCCTTCGTGACGGCCGAGATCAAAAGATGGCGTCAGATCGGCGGCAGCGTCGTGACGAAGTAACTCGTGAACAAACCGCAGGAGTGCAGGCCATAGTCGGCCGTTGCGGGCTTTGCCCGCCCTCCTGCACGCATTCTGACCACGCATAATGCCCGACGCCATTCCCGATGCCATCACCCGCCACGCTGATATTGAACGCCTGACAGCTGCTTCGAGGCGTGCAGAGACGGCTTGCGGCCAAGGCAGCCTGGTATGGCGAATCTGGGGTAGCGAAGGTTCACCTGTCGTCCTGCTGCATGGCGGCTCGGGTAGCTGGAGACACTGGGCGCGCAATATTGGCGCCCTGGTGCACGCCGGCCACACCGTCTACACGCCCGACTTGCCGGGGTTCGGCGAATCCAGCCTTCCCCCGGTGGGGTTCGATGCCGATGCCCACACGGAGTGGATTCAGTCGGGACTGAACACACTGTTCGGTGAGGCGCCCTACGATTTGGCAGGGTTCTCATTCGGCTCCATGGTGGCCACCTTTCTGGCGGATCAAAATCCAGCGCAAGTCCAACGCCTGATACTCGTCGGCGCACCGGCATTGAGCCCGCTACCCGCGTCTCGCGTCGATCTGAGAAGCTGGCGGGGATCAACGTGCCCGGCCGATGTGCGTGACGCCCACAGACATAATCTTCGCAGCCTTATGCTGGCACACGAAGAATCCATCCAGGATTTCGTCATCGACCTGTACGGTGCGGATGCTGAACACGACCGCATACCCCACAGGCGCCTGTTCAAGACGGATATCCTGCGCCAAACGCTGCCCACGGTCCGCTGCCCTGTATGGGGCATCTGGGGCGCACAGGACGCACTTCACCACGAATGCATGGAGTCGATCCGGGATGGACTGTCCCGGGCTCCGCTGTTCCAGACCCTGACAACGATTCCGCGAGCGGGCCACTGGGTGCAATTTGAAGAGCCGCAACGCTTCAATCAGGAACTTCGCAAAATACTCGACACCAACGTGTCGACTTGAAGGCGCGCAGCGCTCCACAACCGACGATCAGGTGTCCAGGGCCAGCGCCTTGACCACCTCATGCAATTGCATCCGTAACCACTGATGAGCCCGGCTGTGTTCATAACGGCGATGCCAATACAACTGCCAGGAAAAACTGGGAGTCGCAAACGGCAATGCACGTACGACCACCCCCGGTCCGGCGATGCGTTGCGCTGCGCGCTCGGACATCACTGCAACGAGATCGGTCTCCTGCAGAATTTGCGGCACCAGCAGCCAATGTGTCACATTCAACGCAATCTTGCGCTCGTGCCCCTTCGCGGCCAGCACACTGTCCACAAAACGTATGTCGGTGGGGCTCATCGACACGCGCAAGTGGCTATAAGATAGGAATTGCCTGAGGGTAACCTTCCCTTCCGCCAGCGGATGATTCTTGCCCACCACACACGCCATGCGGTCGGCAAACAACGTCTCGGACCGAATCGCACTTGTATGCTGCAGCTCCATGCTGACGGCCAAATCCAGCCTGTCGGTCTCGAGCGCTTCTATCGTTTGCTCGGGCGAGAGGTGTACCGTATCGAGCGAAATACCCGCTGCCTCGGCACGAATCCGCGCCATCAGGCCTGGCAGAATCAGGATACCCACCAGGTCGGACATCCGGGCGCTGAAGACGCGCTCGGAACTCTCCGGATCGAACTGTATGTCGCTGGTCATCAGCCGCGTCGCCTGATGAAGTATGGAGTGGACATGCTGTGCGAGCTCGAGTGCACGCGGTGTCGGCTCCATGCCCTTGGCGGTCCGTATGAAGAGCTCATCCTTGAATACAACGCGCAAGCGCGCCAGGGCGTTGCTCATCGCCGGCTGACTGATTGCCACCTTGTCTGCCGCACGCGTGACGTGCCGCTCCGACATCAACGCATCGAAGAACACGAGCAAGTTGAGATCGACGGACCGTAAGTTGATGGCCTTCTTCACCGGATGCCCCCTGAAGCGAAATTGATATGGCTGATTTTAGGTGATTTCTTATCACTTTCCCTTATGCCTGCCGCCACGCCCGACCATATCGATGCACAGCGGACGGCTAGTCCTGGATAATTTAAATTTGTGATATTCGTATAAGCAATATCCATTAGACCAATAGCCTCGAGAACTTTACATTACGTTCAAGCGAGCAGTTCGCTTAATGCCAAACAGGAGAAATCGCATGGCTACAGCTCAAGAGTTGCAGAAGAAAATCAAGGTTGTCATGTTCGACCAGTACGGAACGGTCGTCGACATGCAAAAAGGGCTTGTTGAAATCGCAACCCCCTTCTTGAAGGAAAAGGGTTGGACCGGCAACCCCAACTCGTTCGTCACATGGTGGCGCCGTACGCACTTCGAAAACTCGATGATCGATGCGTTGCTTCACAAGGAGCACACCCCTTACCGCGAAATCGGCCACCGTGCTGTGTCCTACACGCTGGAACGCGCGGGGATCCAACATACCGAGGACGAAGTGAAGTACCTCGTCAGCTGCATCGAACAGCTGAAGCCGTTTCCGGACGTGCCGGCCGCACTGGCCAAGCTGCAGACGAAGTACCGCATTGTCGTGCTGTCCAATGGCGACAGGGACATGCTTGAAACGGCCAAGAAATATCACGGCATCCCGTTCAACAATGTAATTTCCGTCGCAGAAGCGAACTCGTTCAAGCCCCATGTGGACACGTACACGAAGGCCGCGCAAATCGAAGGCGTGCGCATGGACGAGGTGCTTTTCGTCGCGAACCACGCATTCGATTGCCTGGGCGCCAAAGCGGCCGGCATGCACAGCGCATTCATCGACCGCCGCAAACGCCCGTTTGGCGGCACACCTCATCAGCCTGACATCTGGGCGGATGACATGAAGTCGCTTGCCGACGCGATGGTGGACTAAGCCATGCGACCGCTGAATGGAATCCGTGTCCTCGACCTTACCCGTGTCGTTTCCGGGCCCTTCTGCACCATGCTGCTAGGCGATCTCGGCGCGGATGTCGTCAAGATAGAAGAGCCCGTCAACGGGGACGACAGCCGGGCATTCGGGCCTCCATTCAGCGGTGGAGAAAGCGCATACTTTCTTTCGGTCAATCGCAACAAGCGCAGTTGTGCGATCAACCTGAAAAGCGACGAAGGGATCCAGCTGGTGCGCCAGCTGGTCCGCCGGGCCGACGTCATCATCGATAACTTCCGCCCGGGGACCATGAGCCGGCTGGGGTTGGACCATGACGCGCTCAGAGCCGAGAATCCGCGCCTCATCAGTTGTTCCATTACCGGTTTTGGCCAAACGGGTGTCGACGCACAACGGCCCGGATACGACCTAATTTTGCAAGGTGAGTCCGGAATCATGGACATTACCGGCGACCCGGACGGCCTGCCGACCAAGGTGGGCACATCCATCGCGGATCTGATCACGGGACAATATGCGTCGCAAGCCATCATGGCCGCGTTGCTCGAGCGATCGAACACCGGAAAGGGTCACCATGTCGACATCGCAATGCTCGACTGCATGGCATCTCTGTTGACATTCAACGCCGGCATCTACTTTACGACAGGCGAAAGCCCCAGGCGCAAAGGCAACGCCCACCCGACCATCGCTCCCTATGAGTCATTTCAAGCATCGGACGGCTGGCTCAATATCGGGGTGGCGAATGACAAGTTCTGGCAGCTTTTCTGCGGTGTCATACAGCGACCCGACCTCGCGTCCAACGCGCGCTACGCCAAGGCCATCGACAGAGTGGCCCTGAGGCATGAACTGATTCCCGAAGTCGCCAGGGAAATCGCCGCGAAGCCGCGCGATCATTGGATCAAGCACCTGCGTGCGGCAGGCGTTCCCTACGGCGATATCCGCTCGGTCCAGGAGACCTGCGAAGCCGAACAACTGACGACACGCGGCATGGTGGTACACATGGATCACCCCACGGCGGGCGAGGTCAAGAATATCCTCAGCCCATTTCGCTTTGACGCCGAGCCGTTGACCGGGCACACGCCCCCGCCTCTGCTCGGACAGCATACCGCGGAGATACTGCGGGACAGCGCCGGCCTGTCTCACGACCAGCTCATGGACCTGAATGGACGCGGCGTGATAAAACTCACCGAATTTGAAACCGAGCAAGAGAAGCAACATGGATAAGTCAGCCGCCCGTGCAGCCTTCGACTATGCGATAGAGCATGCGAAGCCCGCCTTTGAAGAGTTCTTTATCGCCAAAGTGCTGGGCCTGGAATTTGAGTATCCCGACGGCCAATGCGTGATCACATTCGAACTGAAGGACTTCATGTTCAATCCCCAGGGATCCCTGCATGGGGGCATCATTGCCACCGTGCTCGATATTTCCATGGGACACTTGCTGAATAACGTGCAGGGGGCCGGAACGACCCTTGAAATGAAAACACAGTATCTCAAGGCGGCACGTCAGGGCCGGATCAAATGTTGTGGCGAATTCACGCGCCGCGGCCGCAGTGTTTCATTTCTTAAGTCAACCATGGTCGATGAACAAGGCGACACGATCGCATTCGCCACGGCAACCTGGATGCAGCTCAACCGCGCAATGACCCCCAACGAAAAGTAATACATTGAAGACGTCGTTTCCCTTGTGCATGGGACAAGGACCGACGCGCCGCCATCCAGGCGCCCCTTGCGTTCGCGCAGCGGGCGCCTTTATTCTGTATCGCGCAAACAGTCGAGGATCGCTTCGACGGGATGCCGCAAACGCCTGCCACGCAGCCTGTCTACCTGGCTGCGGCACGAATATCCCGTTGCCAGCAACTCATCGGCGTGTGGCGCATCCACGATGCCCGCCCACGATTGCTCGAAGATGATCTTCGACGTCTCAGCATTGCGCGTCTCGTGACCGTAGGTGCCCGACATGCCGCAGCACCCTGCCTGCTCGACCTTCAATACTGTGCCCAGGCGTTCAAACACCTGTACCCATTGAGCACTGCTGGCGGGCACATTGGTTCTTTCGGTACAGTGAGGCAGCAGCCGATAAGCGGCCGAGCGCGACGAGGCGCTGGCGCTGGGCAAGACATTCAGCAACCACTCTTGCGGCAACATCACTTCCGGGACATTCTGCAGCCCCGGCACTTTGCGGTATTCCTGCCGATACACCAGCGTCATGGCCGGATCCAGGCCCACGAGCGCCACGCCGCTTGCGACGAACATGTCGAGCTGTGCGCTGTTGCGCGTGGCCACCTTGTTGAAGGCAGCGAGGAAGCCTTGCACCTGCAACGGCTTTCCGTTGGGTCTGAATGGCGCCAAATAGACCCTGTAGCCCAGCCTGACGGCAAGCTCTATATAGCTGGCCGCCAAGTGCGCCTCGAAATACCGGGTGAACGCGTCCTGGACGAACACGACGCTTCGCGCTCGCTCCGATGGAGTCAGCGCATCGAGCGTTTCCCGACTGGCCGTACCGACACCCCACTTACGCAGAAATGCGCGCCATCGAAATTTGCTGAGCAGGGGGCTGTCCACCATGCCCGCCTGCCTTTCCAGCAGCCGCTTCACCGGACGCGCCGATATCGACGCGTTATACAGCCACGGCAAACGCGCCAGGTACGGCACGGTATATTCGAGCGACCCGATCAGATAGTCCTTCAGTGGACGCATGTACCGAGCATGATATAAGGCAAGAAACCGGGACCGAAACTCGGGAACACTGACCTTGACGGGGCACTGGCCCGCGCAGGACTTGCACGCGAGGCAGCCCGCCATGGCATCGTAGACTTCATGCGAGAAGTCGGATTCCGTCCCCTTCCTCTTGGCCCGCGTGTTGCGCCAACGTTGCGCCAGACCTCCAAGGAAGGAAGGCTGCCGCTGCTCAGCCTCCAGTATGTCGATGCCCGCGGCGCCCTGGAGCCGAAGCCACTCACGCATCAACGAGGCCCGACCTTTCGGGGAGTGGATACGCTGTCGCGTCGCTTTCCAGGACGGACACATTGCGTCGTCCGGATCGAAGTTGTAGCAAGCACCGTTGCCATTGCAGTGCATTGCGGTGCCATAGCTCTGCCAGACCCGCTCATCGATTTGCCTGTCCGCATCGCCGCGCAACGGCACGTCGTCCAGTCGAAGCAACGCCACATCCAGGCCGAGCGGTGTCGCGATCTTTCCAGGATTGATCTGGTTGTAGGGGTCGAAAGCCGACTTGATGGCCTGCAGGGCGGGATACAGCTCGCCGAAAAACGACGGTGAGAATTCAGAACGCAGTCCCTTACCGTGTTCGCCCCACAGCAGGCCCCCGTACTTTTGGGTCAACCGCGCTACGCCCTCCGAAATGGGCCTGATCAGCCTGGCCTGCTGGGGATCCTTCATATCGAGCGCGGGGCGCACGTGCAGCACACCCGCATCGACATGGCCGAACATCCCATACTGCAGGCCATAGCCATCGAGCAAGGCGCGAAACTCTGCGATGTAAGCCGCCAGGTGTTGGGGGGGAACGGCCGTATCCTCGACAAACGGCTGCGGGCGCGCCTCGCCTTCAACGGCGCCCAACAGCCCTACCGCCCTCTTGCGCATCGCATAGACGGCCTCGACGGCGTCGGTCCCGACAGCGACGGTGTGGCCCAGCCGGACAACGCTGGAGTCCGAGCGCAAATGCTTCTCGAAAGCACGCATACGCGCATCGAGTTCTTGCGGGTCGTCTCCACTGAATTCGACGAGGTTGATGCCCAGGGTGGGTTGTGCATCGTGCTGTGGAAAATAGGACGAAACGCTTTGCCAGACCATGTCCTTCATCGCCAGGAGCAACACCTTCGAATCCACCGTTTCGATCGACAAGGGGTTATGGGCGATGAGCGCGCGCGCGTCCCGCAACGCCTCCATGAAGCTGGCATAACGGACATTGACCAAGGCTCCATGCCTCGGGATGGGCAGCACGTTCAGCGTCGCTTCCACAAGAAAGCCCAGCGAGCCTTCGGAGCCGCAGATCACACTATTCAAGTTGAAGCGCCCGTCAGGTTCCCGCAAATGAGCAAGATCGTAGCCGGTGAGGCAACGGTTCAGCGACGGAAAGGTGGACGAGATCAGCTCGGACTGCTCGCGTCGAATTTTTTCTGTAGTCCGATACGCCGCGCCCACGGGCCCGTCATGGGCACAAAGACGCTCCAGCTCATCGTCCTGGATGGCCGTGCTCTCGTGCCGGGCGCCGCCCAGGTAAACGACATCCAGCGCAACCACGTGATCACGCATCTTGCCGTATGTGCAGCTGCCTTGGCCGCTCGCGTCCGTACTGACCATGCCGCCGATCGTCGCCCGATTCGAGGTCGATAGCTCCGGCGCGAAGAACAGGCCATACGCCTTGAGCGCTGCGTTCAGCTGGTCTTTGACGACCCCCGCCTGAACCCTCACGCGACGCGCCTTGGCATCGATGTCCAGGATCCGGTTCATGTGCCTCGACATATCGACAACGATACCGTCCGTCAGCGACTGGCCATTGGTGCCTGTACCACCGCCACGGGGCGCGACGACAACCTGGCGAAAGCGCGGCTCGGCCAGTAGCCTGGCAAGGCATTGCACGTCCTCGGTATCGCGCGGGTACACGACGGCCTGCGGCTTACGCTGGTAGATCGAGTTATCGGTTGAGAGGACGACGCGTTCCGCATGGGCGTCGCTCACCTCCCCCTTGAAGCCTGACGCCTTCAGGCCTTTCAGGAAGGAGTCATAGGTTTCGGGCAAGGGCCGTGGGAGTACCACTGGCCGGATGACGGTATTGCTCATTGCGATGTACGGGACACCTGGTCCAGAACCGCCATTTCGGCGTAGCCACTTACGCCAAAGCGCGCGGCTCTGGCCACAATCAAACCCGTTGTCTTCTGCATCTGCGTCATCCCGACTGACCTCCTTGCGTGGTGGATCCTGCATGGTAAGCAGTGGATGCCTATACCTCCAATGGATTATCGGTATGACTCAATCATTTTCCTGAATAGGTCCATGACCCGGGCATGACCCCAGGAGTGGCCGAAGGGCGGCAATGGTCCCGCCTCTTATTGTTTCTTCCTGTTTAGCTTTGTTTCACTTATAATCCGCCGGCCAGAAAGCTTTTGAGGCTGCACCCCGTGCGCGACGCGCATGGCCGTACAACGTGAACCCCAAAGACTCATGACCCGAAGAATAATATGTGTTGGCATGCTTCCCCTCGTCGCATCCCTTCTGGCGGCGTGTGATGGCAGTAGTGGATCTGCCAGCGCCCCGGCAGCTTGTACGGAGTCCGGGCCCTATGCCTGCATGGCGGGGAGCAGCGAGCCCTTGTACCCATTCCAGTGGGCACTGAACTACGATGCCAGCTTCTTCAAAGACTATCCGGACACCTTTTCGGGTGGCCTCGACCTGAACGTCGAGCCTTCGCACCGTCAAGGCATCAAAGGTCAGGAAGTCAACGTCCTGGTGCTCGACTCGGGAACTGATCTGCTTAATGAAGACCTAGCGCCGAACGCAGATCGCTCCATGTCATGGAACTATCTGACCCAGACCGATGACCCCCTCCCTGTCGTGCTCGACCCCAACGACGCGCCACACGGTACCGTCGTTGCCGGGATTATCGCTGCGGCCCAGAACGGCAAGGGCATCATGGGTGTTGCACCGCGCGTCAGGCTGGGCGCAGCCAACCTGCTCGAGGGACAGAGCACGCCCAACGCCTATTACCTGGCGTATGGCAATGCGCCATGGTCCAACAAGGCGCACGTCTTCAACGCCTCTTTTGGAGGCGACGATGACGTCCAGCCGTACGAGTCCGAGACGGACGCCGATACGGGCGCAATCAGGGGCCTGAAGAATTTACGAGACGGCAAGGGCGCCCTGTTTCTGAAGGCGGCCGGCAATTCGTTCGATGCTAAATTATGCGGCCTGGGTGCGGCCTACTACGATTGCACCAACCCTGCCAACGATATCTCGACGCTCGAGTCCCACGTCATCACCGTGGCTGCCCTGAACGCCAAGGGTAGCGCCAGCAGCTATAGCAGTGCGGGTTCGGTGGTCTGGATCACCGGCATGGGCGGGGAAAGTGGCCAATTCGGCACGTACGGCGAACTGCCCGGCCCCAACAAGAACGATGGACCCACCATTTTCAGTACGGACATCCGGGGTTGCCTCGTAGGATACAGCCACACGCGTGCGGGAACACCGTTCCTGCGTGGCCAAAGCGAGCAAAACGGCAAGCCCAACAACCCGGATTGCGACTACACCTACATGAACGGCACGTCGGCAGCCACCCCCACCATCGCCGGCGTAGCCGCCTTGATGCTGAGCGCCAACCCCGACCTCACCTGGCGCGACGCGCGCGACATTTTCCGGCTGGCGGCGCGCAAGGTGGATCCCGAGTATGTCAGCAACATCCCCCACGGGGGCGACCGGCCCTTTGGTGCGCTGTACGACCTGGCCACCCATGAACGCAGCGACCAGATCGGGACTGCTGCCGACATCCACGATGGCGCGACCCAAGTTCCCAATGAGCTGGGCTGGCAGAAGAACGCGGCGGGATACGACTATTCGAACTGGTATGGCTTTGGCGTACCCGATACCGAGCGCGCCGTCGCCCTGGCGCAAGAGTACGCAAGAAACCCGGCCCTGAGCCGAGGTGGCGACGTCAAGATTCCCGATTTCGCTCCGGTGGCACTCTGGTACAACGGAACCCTTAACCCCGACTTCGACCTTGACGGCGTCCCCACGCACGTAGGGCCTTTCCCCTACCGGCGGGTCACGTCGATCGGCAAGTTGTCATCCGGGGCGCAAACTGTCGACCAATTTCAGGTACGCCTGCGGGGCCGGAATGTCTGTCTCGGATCGCTGGGCATTGCCGTCAAATCGCCTGCGGGTACCGTTTCCCTATTGAAGTTGTTCAACGACCATTTCAAGGCGGATGGCGAATACAACGACTTTGACGATTATGCACTCGCGAGCTTTGCGTTTTACGGGGAACCTGCCCAGGGCGACTGGGAGATCTTTGCCGTAGCGTCCAACCCTGCCATTTCGATCCAGGTAGGCCGAGTAGAAAACGGCAAACTCGTCTACGGTGTATCAAAGCCATGTCCCGCCGACGATAGCGCTGCGCCCCTGGACTTTCACCTGGCCACCGAAGCGCGCATCATTGCACAGTAGCAATGCGCGCCGTACATTCAGGATACCGTCACATGAAAAAGCGATTTTTCCTCGGGTTGCTCAGTGCATCGCTGGCACTGGCGGCACACGCCGCTGCCGATGTACCGGCGCCCGGACAAAAGCTGTCCAAAGCACAAATCGCTCAATTTGGCGATCTGCCCGCATACCGCGTCGGCAAGAGCACATTCAGGGTGATTCCGGTGCGACCCGCCAACAGCCAGGCCACTTTGCTGCTTAACGCACAAGGGGTCGTGGGTGTCTCGCACAATGACATCGCCATCTCTCGCGTGTCCGCCGAAACGGCTCAGGCACGACTGCGACAAATCGCACCTGCGCCTTTATCGATCGAGCACTTCGAGCAGGCGGGCGCCACGGTGGCGCGTTTCGCCGACTTCGGCCAAGCGGTCGAAGCGATGAAGGCCGTCAAGGCGGCCCTGCCTGAAGCGCAGGTACGCCTTCCCATACAGTTCGGTACGCGAGTGCCCTACTAAGAGGTCTACCATAAGCTCCAGGCGGCAAACAAATTGCGCCATCGTGCCACGATCAAGGCAGAAACAATCAGGAACCCCGCGCTTACAGCAAGGTAGGCGAAAGGCGCCAAATACTCGATCGTCCTTGAAACGGTGTCCTGGAAGGTATATCCCAAAGCCAGCGCTACGCGTGACACATGCCTCCGGAGACATGGCCAGATGGCAAACCCTGCGCGTCAGCGCGCTGCCGAACCTGCGACCTATCCAGTACCAGACCATGTCATGACGCGCTTCATTGCCCGGTAGGCGTAGAGAGGTTGTCGCCAAATTGCCTGCAACGCACCAATGGCGGCGCGTGACCATCGTGACGCACCGACGATAGATCAAGACGAGTCATTGTTGTCGTGGCAATGCGGACCCGCGTTTGGTGCGCATGAGTCAACACAGTGAGGCTGCTCGCGGGCCTACCGGCATACAACAATGCTCCCTACGATGAAGGCATGCGGCTTCGTGCCGTTATCCGCGCCCCATAAGCCGGGCGCCCCTTGACCATCATTGCCTGGAGCAGCCATGACACAACGCAATAACTACATTCAGCAATCGCCCGACCTGTTCAAGAAATTCATGGAGTTCAGCACGGCCCTGAAGCACTCAACCATCGAAGAATCGATCCGCGATCTGGTATCGATACGCGCCTCCCAACTCAACGGTTGCGCGTTCTGCGTCGATATGCACGTAAAGGAAGCACGCATACACGGCGAGGGAGAACTGCGCCTCCACCATTTGTCGGCATGGCGCGAGTCGACACTCTTTGCACCGCGTGAACGCGCAGCACTGGCTTGGGCCGAAGTCCTGACGAAACTACCGGAACACGGCGTATCGGATGAAGTCTACGAGCGCGTCAGCAGTCAACTGAGCGAAAAGGAGCTGTCCGATCTGACCTTCGACGTGATGGCCATCAACGGATGGAATCGCGCAAATGTGGCGTTCCGGACCGTACCGGGTTCCGCCGACAAGGCCTTTGGCCTGGATAAAGCCAACCTCGCCTGAACCGATAGTCACTGCCGGTCACCCGACCGGCTTGGGCCCGGGAACCGGGCTGCCTTCTTGGAGATTTAACGATGCTTAGCGAAGACAACACCTTACTTTCCGATAGTTGGCACGCCAGCGACCTCGTCCCGTCGCGTTATGCGGTGCAGGTCGGCGACATCGACGTGCTGGTCATCAGCGATGGCGTGCTACCGCTCCCAACCGCCATGCTAGGGCACAACATCGACCCGGCCGTCCGGACGGCCTGGATGCAAAACATGTTCCTGCCGTCAGACGCCTTTGACTGGGCGCTGAACGTGATCGTGGTGCGCAGTGGCGAACAGACCATACTCATCGACGCGGGACTGGGATCGGACCCGGACTTGCAGTTGCCGCGAGCCGGACAACTCGTCAAGCGACTGCAGGCGGCGGGCATCGATCTCCCCTCCGTGACCGACGTGGTGCTCACCCATATGCACATGGACCACATCGGCGGGCTGCTAGTCGAGGGCGTGAAGGAGCAGTTGCGTCCCGACCTACGCGTCCACGTGGCGGCGGCCGAAGTCGCATTCTGGGAGTCGCCCGACTTTTCCCGGACCTCGATGCCTCCGGGCTTTCCGGATGCGCTCCGGTCGAGCGCCACGCGGTTCTTGACCGAGTATGAGCGCTATTTGAGGCCTTTCGATGACGAGCACGAGGTGGCCCCGGGTGTGGTCGCCCGCCGCACTGGCGGCCACACTCCCGGACACGGCGTAGTCCGTATAGCGTCCCGCGGCGAAGCGTTGACGTTTGCGGGCGACGCCATATTTACCGTCGGATTCGAGCACCCAGACTGGCACAACGGCTTTGAACATGATCCCGAGGAGGCCGCCCGCGTTCGGGTCCGTCTCTTGCGCGAGGTAGCGGCAACGGGCGAGCTACTGGTGGCTACCCATCTGCCGTTTCCCTCCGTCGGCCGCGTGGCTCTGGATGGCGATGCCTTTCGGTGGGTGCCGGTCTTCTGGGACTATTGACCATTTTTCCGATCTGGCCCGCATCAGCGGGCCTTCCTCTTTGGAGATTCATCATGCGTATTTCGAAGCAAGCGCTGTTCGCTTTCTCGGTGGCCGTCGGCCTCGTGGCCGGCGCGGCCCAGGCAGCGCCGCCCCAAGCCATCGTCAAGGAAGTCATGACGCAGCCTCTGGACGATTACCCCGGCAAGGAAGCGCTCATGATTACGGTCGAGTATCCTCCCGGAGCCGTGGATCCCGTGCATCGCCACCGCGCACATAGCTTCATCTATGTCCTGGAAGGTTCTATCGTGATGCAGGTGCAAGGCGGCCAGGAAGTGACGTTGACACCAGGCCAGACCTTCTACGAGGGCCCCAACGACTTGCACACCGTCGGGCGTAATGCCAGTGAGTCACGTCCTGCCAAATTTACGGTATTGCTCCTCAAGGATCGCAATGCACCGTTCTTCATTCCGGAGCACTAAGCCGCCATCGGGTAAATGTAAATATTGGAAAAAAAACGGCGAGCGACGTCACATCGGACGGTTTCCATACGTCTAGCCTGTATGAAAACGAACGCTTGCCTTCCCACATCGAACGAGCAGCCCCGTCGGCTGCCGGCCGGCATCGCCCACGCGCATGCCAACAGTTTCGTCACCAGTTATGCTGGTGTCGTGGCATTCCTGGCTGTAGCCGACGAAGGCAGCTTCTCGCGAGCGAGTGATCGCCTTGGCATAGGCCGCTCGGCGGTGAGCCGCAGCGTACAGAAGCTGGAAGCGCAACTGAACGCCCGCCTGTTTCACCGCACCACGCGCAGTACGTCGCTGACCCCGGAAGGGCAGCTATTCTATGAGAACTGCCAGCCAGGCGTGACACGAATCTTGCATGCCTTGGAGGATATGCGGGAACTGCGTAACGGCCCGCCGCGCGGGCATCTGCGCATCCAATCGACGCCTGGTTTTGGACGCAAGGTGATCGCCCCGCTGCTACAAGGCTTCCACGCGCGGTACCCCGACATCACATTGGAGCTCTTGCTGGACGACCGCCCCGCTGACTTTACGGCAGACCGCATCGATGTGTCGTTTCGCGACGGCAGAATGGAAGACCGCGACATAGTCGCTCGCCAGTTGATCCCCATGCAGATGATCGTATGCGCTTCGCCAAAGTATGCGGCGGCCAACGGCCTGCCACGTCGCATCGATGATTTACCGCAACATCGCTGCATCAACTTTTGCACAGCATCCGGACGTGCCAGGGAATGGGAACTGAAGGTCGACGGCTTGGCCCAGCACTATTTGCCCTCCGCCGATCATACGTTCAACGACCTGGATTTGGTCTTGCAGGCCGTGCTCGAGGATCAAGGCATCGCGCAACTGCCTGCTTACCTGGTGTGCGATTTGCTCAACGAGCGAAAGCTGGTCGGCTGCCTTGGCCAGCACGCGCCGGACGATGGCGGTCACTACCTTTGCTACCTGAGTCGCAAGCAGCTTCCCGCCAGAATCCGCGTGTTCGTTGACCACATCACCGAACAAGTTCGCTCCCTCGACCTCCAGTATCTCACCACGCAGGCTCACGCGTCAGCGGCCTGACGGCCACTCCATTGATGCGCTCGATGCAACACCATGGGTCCGCCTGCGACTCTACCGCCGATGAGCGCTCACTCCTACACTTTTCATACCCCTCACAAGGAGAAGACCCATGAAGATTGTTGTCATTGGAGGCACCGGCCTCATCGGAAGCAAAGTCGTCAGGAAATTGGAATTGCAAGGACATGCCGTCATTGCAGCCGCCCCCGCGACAGGCGTCAACACGATCACCGGCGAGGGTCTGACGGACGCCATGGAAGGCGCGTCCGTCGTCGTCGACCTCGCCAATTCGCCCTCGTTTGCCGATCAGGACGTCCTTGAGTTCTTTGAAGTTTCCGGCCGCAATCTGTTTGCGGCCGAGATTGCGGCTGGTGTGCAACATCACGTCGCCCTCTCCGTCGTAGGCACCCACCGTCTGGCACAGAGCGGCTACTTTCGAGGAAAAATTGCGCAGGAAAAGCTCATCGTTGAATCGGGCGTGCCCTATACCATCGTGCACTCAACTCAGTTTTTCGAGTTTCTGGGCGGTATTGCGAAGGCCGGCGGCGACGGCGACACCGTTCGGATTTCGCCGGCATACTTTCAACCGATATCCTCGGACGACGTCGCAGCAGAAGTGGCTGACTATGCGCTTGCCAAGCCTGTCAATGGCACTGTCGAGATAGCTGGCCCGGAACGTGTAAGGCTGTCTGACTTGGTTGGGCGTTACCTGCGGGCAACAGCCGATTCGCGTAGCGTCCTCGAAGACGCCAATGCCCCGTACTTCGGCGCCCAGCTTGAAAGCGACACGCTCATGCCCGGCATCAATCCTCGCCTTGGCGCCATGAGCTTCGATACCTGGTTTGCCCAATCGCACGTACCGAAGTAAGCAACCGGTCCAAGACACTATGGCCACATTAAAAGCGCCGCCCATATCCTTGCTGGACAAGTACCGCGGGCGGGATACACAAACGCTTTACTCGACCACCGTCACGGTCACTGGCGGCGACGCCAGTCACGGACGCGCATCCGGCATCGCCCGCTCAGACGACGGCGATCTGAACATCCATTTGCGGCTCCCCAAGGCGCTGGGAGGACCAGGCGGCGGCACCAACCCGGAGCAACTGTTCGCCGCCGGATATGCCGCCTGCTTTCACGGGGCCCTAAGCTTGCTCGCGGCGCGTGATGGGATCCCGATCCCTCATAGTTCCGTGGAAGTCCAGGTGGATTTCAGCCGCGACCCCATGGACGGCTTGTACGTTCTGACCGCCTACACGCGGATTCACCTGCCCGGCGTAGAACGAACCATCGCAGAAGAACTGGTGCGCAATACCGAACGCTTCTGTCCTTATACCAAGATGGCACGACAGGGCATCACGAACATCGTGACGCTCGTGTCAACCGGCGTGTCCGGCGAAAGCTAACACGCATCATTCCATTTCCTCTCGAGTATCACAATGACCGAATTCGACAATCAAGTTGTACTGGTGACCGGCGGCGGCGCCGGCATAGGACTTTCCGCCGCAACGGCATTTGCAAACAAGGGCGCTCGCGTCGTCATTACCGGGCGAAGGTTGGAAGCACTCAAGCAAGCTGCTCGCGCTGCACCTCGCCTCGATTACATCGTCGCCGACGCCGGCAAGCCCTCCGATGCGGCGCGAACAATAGAAGAACTCATGCGACGACACGGACGTCTGGATGTGCTGGTGAACAACGCGGGGGCCGGCGCCATACTGCCGTTGGCACAGGCCGGCTTTTCACAAATCAACGACATTTTCTCCGTCAACGTCATTGGACCATCGCTGCTGGCAACAGCCGCCCTGCCTTACCTCAAGCAGTCCACCGGCAATATCATCAACGTGACAAGCACCTTTGGGCACAAGGCCGCCGAGGCGCTGTCGCACTACGCAGCCAGCAAGGCGGCGCTCGAGCATATGACCAAGTGTTGGGCGCTCGAGCTCGCGCGCGATGGCGTACGGGTGAACGCCGTTGCCGCTGGGCCTACGGAAAGCGATTTCCTGTCCGAGAGGATGAAGTTGTCAGCCGAGCAGATAGAAGACATCAAGGCCAGCGAGCGTGCGCGCATTCCTCTCGGTAGACGTGGGCAGCCAAAGGATGTGGCTGGCTGGATCGTTGCGCTGGCGTCCCCCGATGCGACCTGGATCACAGGCCAAGTCTTTACGGTCGATGGCGGACTTAGCGTGACCTGATTCGAACACAGGCGTCCAGCCATACCGCCTCTTCGGCGAGCAAGGCGCTGAAGCCCGCAAAGTCGGCGCGTTCCAGCACTCGGACGAACATCGTAAGCAGATGATGATGTGCTTCTGGTGGAACGTTACAGCGGGGCTGCTCACAGCGCAATTGCGCCTTCGCTCGTCTGACCAGTTGGCGGCATGCAACCTGTGTCTTATGTAGCGTTTGCGCTATCTGTTCGTAGTCGATATCAAAGACTTCGTGCATCAGAAACGCTGCACGCGCCTCGGGCGAAACTCGCTGAAGCAGTATCAGGTATGCCATCGAGACATCCTCGTTGCGCTCATTGATGTCTTCAGGCGTCGAGGGGGACTCGGTCATCTTGAAGTCCAAAATCCATGGCTCAGAACAGTGTTGGCGTTGAGTCCTGATGACGCGAAGGCGGTCTACCGACAGCCTTGTTGCGACCGAGACGAGCCATGCCTCTTCATTGCCGATGTCTTGCGCGGCTGCAGCGTTCCAGCGCAGCCACGTCTCTTGAACGACATCTTCGGCTTCGGCGACCGACCCCAGCATACGGTAGGCAATTCTTCCCAATCGACCAAGTAGCCGATTGAACGTAGACATCTCGTCGCCGGTACGCCGGCGACAGTTTTGAATGACGATTTCAGGAAGTGACTGGAGCTCCATGGCATTTCCTCGATGACGAGCCCGTCCTTGGGCCAAGCCGGATACGGCCCCGACGGATGGTTTGGCACGGTGAGGCGCCGCGGTGTGCGCGACGCCTCGCCTCAACGGCGGATAAAGGCAAGCAGGTCGGCGTTGAATCTTTCTTGATGTGTCTGTGGCAAACCGTGTGGGGCGCCGGGGTAAACAACAAGTGTTGAGTTCGGGACGAGTTTTGCCGCAGCTCGGCCGGCCGCTTCAATAGGCACAATCTGGTCATCGTCACCGTGCACGATCAGCGTAGGCACGTCGATCTTCTTCAAGTCTTCGGTGAAGTCCGTTTCCGAGAAAGCCTTGATCGACTCATAGGTGTTGTGAGCGCCACCCTGCATTCCTTCGCGCCACCATTCATCAATCAGTCCTTGCGATGGCTTTGCGCCAGGCCGATTGAAGCCGTAGAACGGGCCGGCCGGAAGATCCTTGTAGAACTGAGATCGATTTGCGCGCTGCGCAGCGCGGATTTCATCGAATGCTTCGATAGGCAATCCCTTCGGATTCTTTTCAGTCTTCAGCATGAGCGGTGTCACGGCAGACACCAGCACGACTTTGGCGATGCGCCGCGTGCCATGGCGCCCGATGTACCGGGCGACTTCGCCACCGCCGGTAGAGAAGCCGACGAGTACGGCGTCCCTCAGGTTCAGGGTCTCGATGACGGTTGCAAGATCATCTGCATACTGGTCCATATGATTTCCCAGCCATGCCTGGCTGGATCGCCCATGACCGCGCCGATCGTGGGCCACACTGCGGAATCCCTGCGAAGCGAGAAACAGCATTTGCGCTTCCCAGCTATCGGAACTCAGGGGCCATCCATGGCACAGTATGACAGGGGGGCCGGATCCCCAATCCTTGTAGTAGAGTTGCGTGCCGTCCGCTGCCGTGATGATGCTGGCCGACATTGGAGCAGGCTGGGCTTGTGTCATTGCATGAATAGAGGACATGATGGTGCTCCTTTCAAAGTTAAACATCGGGGCTACATTGCTCTATTGATAAATGACCAGTCATCTATTAATGGAGCAAAAAAATACGACACTGACTCGTCACGCCAGAATAAGCGGAAGCGTAGTGTCGATGAAACGTTGGAGCGCGACGCCATTGCGTTCAATCTTGGACCGTAATGTGGCGCCCTCGAAGCTATCTATGACAAGCGCCGCCAGATGATGGGGATCCCGCTGTTTCGAAGAGCGGGCACCACCGGATGCTTCTTTGATGCATGAGGCCAACGTGGCTTCCCATTTGGCCAAGATGTTCGTCAAGGTCGAACGCACTTCGGCACTGCTGTTGGAGAGCTCGAGGGAAAGATTCCCTATAAGGCAACCAATCGTGAAATCGTGGGAAGCGTGTTCGTCGACAAGCAAGCCGAAAAACCGTTTGATTCGCTCGAAAGGCTTTATGCTCGTGTCATGAAGCACAGGTATCAGGCGGTTTTCGATGTCGGTCCAATACTCCTGCAATATCGCCGACGCGAACGATTCCTTGCTATCAAAATAGCTATAGAACGATCCCTTGGGGATTTTTGCGGCCGCCGCTATGTCTTGAACCCCCGTCGCATGAAATCCGATCTCGTGCACTACCCGCCCCCCGTCGGTAAGCAGGCGTTCGAGCACTTCAGGATTAGGTCGTCTGGACATGGCGATACTTCTTTAAAGGAAGGCGAATTCAATATAAATGACCAGTCGTCTATTGTCAACGTGTTTTTCGACTTGATAACGTCGATGGAAACAAGCGCCGACTCCTGGGCCTCGGTAAAAGCCTACGCCGGCCCGCTGCGTCGGCTGTGGCATTGTCTGGCGCCACGAGCCGCGCGGCCGGCCGCATGCGAAGCGATCTCATATGTTGAGTTCATCGAACGCCTTATGCTTCGATGTAGGCGTCAGCCTGACCTGTCCTCCTAGCTTCAGCCAGCTCGGCCCGAACTTGCTCGCGACTCTTGCTGGCAACATTTCGCTGTTCGGGATAATTGAAAGGAAACTCCTCTTTCAGCTTTACACCGGTTTCTTCCACGCTGACGTTGCCCGTACGAATCGCTTCAGCCAGTTCGGCCTGCACTTGCTCGCGGCTCTTGGAGGCGACAACCTGGTTTGCGGGATAATTTTGCGGAAATTGCTCGTTAAGCTTTGCGCCGCTTTCTTCCTGGCTGACGTCGCCTGTACGGATGGCTTCTGCAAGCTCTGCCTTCACCTGTTCTCGCGTAACCGGGGCGTCGGTCGTGGCCGCCATGGATTGGCCTGTCAACAAAAGCGCGAGAGTCAGTGCAACGCTGTAGGTGTGAGTACGTGTCATGATAAATGTCCATTCAGTGAGTGGTTGACTAGAACTACCCCGCAAGTTATTGCGAGGGACTCAGCGAGAGACTGCCTTTGATCTCGCCGATGTAGTCACTTTAGAAGCGCCAAACACATGAATAAATGGCTTCAGAGGACATGTACTTTCCACTCTCATGAAACAATGCGAAGTCCCAAAAATACGGCGCAGGTACGCCTCCCCATACAGATCGGACTAGTACCCTACTAAGACCTCAGCCATAACGGCCGATGCCGCTCGCGGAAGGAACCAACGGGAGGCCCAGCCGCTCGGCCAAATCGTTCAGATCGACGCCGGGGGCCAGGTCCAGAACGATGGGCTGCGGCCCTTCAAAGGCAAACACCGCAATGTCCGTATAAAGGCGTTTGACCACGCCCGCAGCCGTCAGCGGAAGCGTGCAACGTTCCACCAGCTTGGGTTCTCCTTTGCGCCCAAACAGGTTCATCATGACAAACACCTT